>JAAUXU010128475.1_pt1 | contig 59934 bp, 81 predicted proteins | sample 7278151 | NCBI WGS metagenome assembly JAAUXU01 (sample SAMN14350113, study PRJNA611818) | marine sediment metagenome | isolation source: surface marine sediment (1.8m) | place: French Polynesia: Moorea | collected 2018-08
CGAAATTACTTCCCGACAAAACAAATTTGAACCAAAGCCACAGAAAGATTCATGGTCAATGTGCTGAACGTCAAGGATTTTGCAAAACATGGGACATTTTGGCAGAAACTGTCAAAATGGACTGTCGGTTTGTCATGAAAAACAAATGTGACGTAAAGTGTACAGTGGAACATCTTTATCAGGGGCGAGTACGGGGATGAGCTCATTAAGAGAATGATCTTGCTGTAGGCGTCCAAAGACTTATTCTTTTGCTGTTTAAAGTAGGTCCCCTCCTTAGAAGAACAATCTGTATAAATAAAATGCCGTGTGTGTCTGTCTGTCCGTCACGGGATTGACGCTGCCACCGGTTCCCCGATCCTCACCGAAATTGCTCGGCAGCCTCCAATTTTCACTCGCCTTGAAATACGGAGGATTGAAGGAGCATTTCGAGGCCATTTCGAGGCCGTTTCGAGGTCCAAAGTTGCATTTTGCTACACAAGTACATTTGTGACAAATCCTCTTCCTCTGTCTGCCCCTCTCTCCTTCTCTTATCCTCCTCAGTGTTGCCGACTTGCACTAATGTTTTACCGCATTTGTTAAAATTACAGTTCAAAAATAACTATACATGTTTTTGAAAAGTACTGCAATTTGGCCACACTGGAGGTTGGAAAGGGTTGTGATGCGCCCGAATCATCACAGCTGCAACAAAACGGGTCGGGGAGCAGAGCGTGAGGACCACGCGCAGCGAAATAGACTTATAGACTTAAGTTAGATTAGCGAAGCTGAGCACCTTGGCTAGTGCAATACGAAGAGTAAAGCGTCTTAAGCTGATTCTTTCAGACACGAATCAGTTCACCCAACGAATCAGTTTGCTTTGAGAAAATTTTAAATTTGACGTCTAAGGAGAAGCTTACTTGACTTGAGTTATAGCATAACAATTAAAGACGAGAGTCCATACAATAGAAGCTATCTTATAAAAACTTCTCATATATGTTGGTGATACCTAAAACACTGGTTTTCTATCATGGCAAGAGTGTCATACTCATATATGAAGTTTTGAGCTTGTCGGAGAATAGAGGTGATGGGGAACCACAAGAGGCAGCTTCACCCTGAGGATCATCGTTGGGAGCAACAATAGCAGAGGACGCCCAAAAGGCCACAGCTTTTTACTGCATGGACTCTCGTCTTTAATTCTTATGTTATAGCTCAAGTCAAATTGATGCCTCCTAAGGCTTCAAATTTGTAATTTTCTAAAAGTGAACTGATTCGTGGGCTGATCTGTTCAAAAAGTCATCAGTCAGAACAGTGGAGCAACTGGGACTTTACAAGGCAATCAGCTGAGTGAAATGGGACATTTTTTTATGGAACCTCGGCTCAACAGAATAGTTCTTATGTGAAAAATGCCGCTTTGGGGCCACATGAGGTGAACTTGGATTGAACTTGTGGTGACATTGACTTGTGGACCTGATATAAGAATATGTGATATATCGTCATATGTATTTACACTATAAATAAATTGCCGACGGGAAAAAGGGGTTGTGGTCTTCACAGTAGAAACTCGTGCTTGTGCGTGTTCGGCATTTCCGTTCTCTCTGCCCTTTTTTTCACCAATTTTTTCCCTGACTCTCTGAAAATTTTTCTCCGTTAGGTTTGACTAATTTAAACCCGGATTAAACTCTTTCCATTTCCGATAAATGTGACTGCGGAGCTGGATCAACCGGTCCGCCAAGATGTTCCGCAATCCCGACTCCTTCGTCAAATTTGACAAAACTGGTAAAGCTGTTGCTGATTTTGCTGCTTTGCAATGTTTGCTGCACTGAAACGGATGGAGGGACGGGAACAGTTCTGATCAGTTGGCAAAAGTGGGACCTTAGGTTCATCACAGTAAAGGATGGGCGATATTTTTTAAATAGACCCAGTTTTCCCCTCTAATTTGAGATGGAGAGTTTTTTTGGACTATTTGCTTTTAAGGAACTTTAAACATTTTTTATCTGTTCTCCGGGTGAACAGAATGAACCGCAAAATATTGTTAGAGCCAACGTAGGAATCAAGTGTCTGCAGCCGACGGGCTAAAGATCAGTCTGCTCTGAATGAAGTTGGCGGCAAAAGTGCATGGGCGAATCCGCCTTAATACAGAGGTGTCACTCTGTCCTCCTCAGGGTTCCGAAGTTGAGACCAACGGGAACTTTTGCTCCACTACACGAAGGACTTGGCACGCACAGATCGCGCCTTAGTTGCACTCGTTACTCACCGCGGGATCGATGGTGCCGTCGTTCTCCGTGGTCTCGTACATGTGGAAGACCTCCGTCACCCTCTCCAACTCGTTCCTCGACAACTGGACCTGCGTCCGTCATCCGCCCGATGAATAAGTAAATAATCTAATGCACGAGCAACGTTTTTTCCCCCTACCTGGTGCGTCGGAGACTCGTAGGGCAATCGGATCACGTCTTCGGCCATTGTACTGCAGTGCTATCTACAACAATCGGGATTAACTGCAGCAGGAGGAGGAACAACAAGAAGATGCCGCTTTCTCTGACTCCTCTAAATGGCGTTGGCGGCGGCGACGGCGGCGGCGTCGTCGTCGTCGTCGCCGTCGACGACGACGGCCCAGGAGACCCTGACAGAGCCCACAGAGTCCCACTCCTGGAGACGGGCTTTCAACAAGGAAAAAATAAAGACGTTCCACAAAATATATGGGAAATTGGTATCATTCTTTTAGGCAATGAACGCGCGGTTCTTTTTTTTCATTGTGAAAGCGCGGAAAAAAAGGGAAAATTTGTCGAGCTTTTACCTCTTCTTTCTTTGGCAAGAGGACGAGCAAAGGGAGGAGGGGAGAGAGAGCAAGAGGAGAAGAGAAAGTAAAGGCTTTTTGAGTGTGCTGCTTTGAATGCCTCTGCTTACTTTACACACCTTAATCCCAACTAAGTTGTTGTTTCAGTAGTCCGATGCTGCTGAGACATCAAAGAGGGTTGCCGGGAAAAAAAATGTGTGTGCGCGGCTCAATTTCCCGTATTTTCTACGCAGAACGAGAGCAATTTCCCTATCTCATGACACCAGAAATACCGTGTGAGGCAGAGAAAAAGCGATGGTTGCAGTCGACGGCCACACATTTAGCTCCGCCGGGCAGCAGCAGAAAGAGAAATGTTTCTTTGATGTGGCGAGGGAGAGAGAAAGGTTTTTGGAGGCCCTTTTGTGGCTTAGGCCCCCCCCTCCCATCTAGCCCACAAAAAAAGGCATGCCAACGAATTAAATAGGAAGCAGCTGAGAGGAAAATCAACGCCAGTGTGAGCATTTTTACCTTACAAATGGAGGAATTGGGGCGATCTTGCCCAAAAAAGTGGACCCAAGTTGGAGCAGCATCTGGGGACGCCACAGACGGACTTGTGGACTCTGCTGATGGGGACCCTCTTGGGACCAGATGAAGTCGATAAAAAAATGCTACACTCAAGTCATGAGCCCTACTTGCCTGGGAGGCCACGAAACCGATGAGGTCGGGGGGGGGGGGGAGCCTGAGAAGCCTCAAGAAGCAGGCAAAAAAGTATCCGTGCGTTTCCCACATTTCTCCCTCAGCAGAATTATATATATTCAACACATATTCTTTTATGTGAAGAGACGTGCGCATTATCTGGGATCAACGGGATTTTTCTCCGGCAACGGAAGTTTTACGGAGGAATTTGTCTCTGTGACACTCATTTCTCCATTTTGAGAGTTCTGGTCTCGAACCCCACGAGTGGGGCCTCACCTTCTGGACGGAGAAGCTGGTGAAGACCGGCATCGCTGGGAGGTCTCGTCAACATCTAACACCCATGATAAAAGAGGGCAACAGCAAGCGAGGATCATCGATGTCCAATCAATTGTGTCACATTTGCATGAACCGCATATTTCTGTCATTTTACACAAGTTTGCTTGTTTTATCCAGATTTTGTGGAAAAAAGACTATTTATTCAAAAAAAATAAAGTGACCTTTTACTGTCCTGCTTCATTTGTCTGATTTCGAATGGCCTGAAACTGACATTTTCAGTCAAGAAAAAGTTATTTTCGGGCCATGAGGAAGCAGACAAACAAGCAGTACAAAAAAACACCTTGTTTAATACGTCATTTTCATGTAAGAAATGGCTTGTGGCTCGTCACACGGCCATAAGATCATGTCCTCGCAGGACCAGCCAGATTGCCACACAGTTTTGTTTACAGTGCATGAGTTCCCAAGTTTTGAATGTCGGTAGAAAAAGAGGAGGACAATAAAGTTAAATGAGGACAATAAAGTCTTTTCTTGATCGAAATTTCAGGAAAAAAGCCGCTTCTTACAAGAAAAGACTTTTTTTCCACAGTGATTCTTCAGTAAAAGATCAGTTTAAGGAGAGAACATCGTCCACCTTTATACTTTGTTGGATGAAGTGATAAGAAAAAGCCTTGAGTTGAAGGTACTTTTTGGCACATTTTGGACATTGGGGGTATTGCGAACCTCTCTTTTTCTAACACTGTGGTTGAGGCGAATGAACTCGTGGACTGCAGGACCGACCCAACTCAGGTTGAGGCACGATCAGCAAATAGTTGTGACCTGTTCACTCGAGTGAGCATAAGAACACTTAATTTGGGCCCTCAGGCCTGGCAAAATAGGCCTTGAGCCTTTGACATCTGCGCTTGCACTGTCAGTGCGAGGAAGAGCGCGAAACTCAGTTGATCGATGCAGGTGGAGAATTTGGAAGCACGAGGGTCCCACTGGTACGGGGCCAAGCTTGGCTTTTGTGTTCGCGTGTCCTCCCCAACGGGCCGAACTCGAGGTCCAACACCATCAGCCAGGCGGTCAACTTGTCCTACAGCTGGAGTGGACTCCTGGTCGCCTGGACCCCAGCATTTCAGACCAGCTGACATGGCAAAGACAAAGCCTGCGTTTCTATGCAGTGGTCCACATCACTGAGAGATGAGTAAAGTCCGCGGATCACCTGAGTGCAGTTGTTCAGTTCTGGTCTGGTTGCTTTCTGGATCTACAAACCCATGTCTGTGGATGTGCAATTTTGGCTGGACCCTGCCAGAATGAAGCATGTGGAGCTCACATATGAACACCTGTTAAGTTCATTTGCTGCCAATTGCAAGGATTCCATCGAGCTCTGAAGAGCATGCTGGTCGTAGAACTTTATACGTACCACAACACATGGACAGATACAGAGGTAGTTGACACTGGTATGAGGCACTGATATGAGACACTGGTGCTGCCCACTGAGTTCTTGCAGTCTGTCACGTACTCCTGCAACAAGAGTTTTCCTCTCAACACCTCCAAGTCATAGCCAAGCAGCTACTTCACAGCTAGTTTGCTACTACCAGACTTAGGCCTTAACTACCGCACTTAAGACTTAAGCCTTGCTGCTTACTAAGACTTGAACGGTGCTACAAAACAACTTTAATAAAGGATCTGTGACTGAGGAAAGACTTGTTCTGTTCATTTTCTAACTTTTGCTTTGCTGACTTCTCTATAGGTGCCAAGGAACAGATTTTCAGTGAGTTTATAACTTTTGCTACTGAAATTGCCAAATGTGGCCACAGATTTGAAAACAGCACTGACGTTTGGATGATTTTTGTTTTCCTGTCATGATTGTATGTGCAGTATTGGTATTATTAAGTGAGCCTTCAATGATGAAATGTTCATATCTCCCTTAATGATTGTAGGTTCACAAAGTCCCATGCATACCCTTGTTCAGCACTTGAAGGACTACAAATTTTGTGTTGTAACGATATCCATAGGTCTAGGACCCCAAATTAAATTTGCATAAAATTTTTAAATTTATTGGGGTCCCCAATAAATATAATACTGATTAAATATTTCATTATCCCATGAAAACTTTTAAATATTAGTGATAATTAAGTTTTACCCCTTAGCCTTTTTGGAGGTACAAAATGATTCCACTTTTACGTAATAAAAATCTCTGTGCCGTTGACACGGGAGGCTGTACACCCCCCCCCCCCCCTGAAAAAAGGGCATTTTGTACCCCCCCTGTGCTCATGTCTGTAAAAAAACAGCACAGTGCATATGAAAACCTAACGGGGTACGAACGTTAATGCAGATTGAAGGCACAAAGGACAGGTGGTCACGTCAGGTGTCGCCGAACAACTTCTAAAGTAGAAAAGCCTCTCTGAGTAAAATTTTAGCCTTCAATCATGAAGTGTCTAAAAATGTCGCATCTGTCTACAAAAAAGAGAGCTCGTAGCATTTGATCAGACACTTGCATGGGGGGAGTCAAAATGACAATATTCTAAACGTTTGCTCCACTTTCGGTCTTGGCCAAAAGTCCTGTGACCAGATTTTTGAATAATCTCAAGACTTTCGTCAAAAATCTCCTTCAAAAAATGGACCTGGTAAGACTAAAATACATTTGTTTCAATTTTCTTCCTGATCACTAATCTGTGTCGAAGGTCTGAGCACCGATTTGTGACACATCTTATTCAGTCAGAAAAGTTAACACCTTCAAAGAGTATTTAAGAAATCTTATTTAGTTCTCTTAAATTCTCTTAGTCTTTTGACTTTTCCGGTCTTGTCTCAGTGGCTCAGTAGCAAAGGAAAGTTTCAGCTCGATATCTATGATAGCAACACAGGTGATTTTCCTCGGACCCGCGCACCCCTGTGATCGTGATTTCGACCTTGCACAACGGTCTGAGCGCGATGCTCTCGACCACCGAGTCGAACACGAACTGAATCGCGGACCTCCACCAGTACACCGAGATGAGGCTGAACTGCGATGAGGACCCAGGTGAATCCTGCCTTCACATAATAAGTTGAGCAACTCTCCTCATTGCACCCTGTACCAGCCTCATGTGGGTGGCCATGGGTAGAACGAACGAAGAGGAGCCTCCAAAAAATCATAGTGCTATCCCTTATCAAGCGCTATGAGGCCCCCGAGTGACGCTAGCTTAATCTCGTTGTCTTACTTGGGATCGCGTTGACACTGGCACAATTGCGGAGCCCGCGGCGTCCCTGGCGTGCGCACCACGTCTTATCTGTGCCTGTGTAAACGCGCCCTCAGCTTCCGTTTAAGATAGATTTTGTGACTCACATTGGGTGAAGCCTCCAGGGGTTGAGTGTTTAGAGCTTGAGTGCGGCTATTGTTCATTGCAAGTGTTAAAAACTTGGGAGGTCTTTTTGAAAAAAGGATCCTACCTGTCAGAACAGTTTGAGACAAAAGATGTAAGACTGTCATAAAGTGTCGGTATGTGCAGTTATAGGTAAGTGCATTCAGACATGAGCACAGCCCCTCCCCCCATGGTCCATTTTTTAGGGGGGGGGGTACAGCTTTCTTTGTCCACTGCACGGACATGTTTATTGCACAAAAATGTCATATTTTTAAAAATGAGGAAGTTCTCTGGGGTCCTCCTTTAAATATCACACGTATTTAAAAAGTTTTATAACCCATACCAGGCATAAATGTCCATTAGGCACTTTGATGTTTGCCACAAACTGGAGAAGGAAAAGACCCAACCCAGGGTTACTCCTCTTCTCTCGTTGGGACATCTATTCCCCTCGAGAGACCCCTTTAACGAACAAACAAACAAAGTTTTATAACATAATGAAATATATAATTAAAGTTATATTTATTGGGGTCTCAGGCCTGTGCAAAATTTTTTTAGACCAAAGTTGTAGTCCTTTAGATGCTGAACACAGATATGTGTGTGGCTTAGTGAAATGACTTTTATTGAGTGAGTTATTAACATTTGAATATTGAAGGTTATAGGCTCACTTAAAACCATCAGCGATGCACATGCAGCCATGGCAAGAAGACAAAAACCCTTCTAATATCCAAGCTCTGTTCAAATCTGGGACCATACTTGGCCCAAACACATTCTGTTAGGGAAATATTGTGAGTAAAGGTTATAAACTAACTTAAAATCAGTACCTGGAAACAAGACAAAAGTGTGTCTTTCCTACTGGTGAGTGCCAATCGGGGGGGGGGCTGTGCTCATGTCTGAGTGCATTACACACCTGTCCAATCACATGTGCATGTGTTTTGGTTTTGTTCACCCTGACCTGACAAGAGAACTGCCCCGAAACATGTGTCACAGACATGCGGAGGCTGTCCCGCTTCATCGGAAGGGCGGCCTTCCTGGCCGCCCTCGTCCTGCTCACAAATGCGCTGCTGCCTCTTCGGCGCCACGCTGTTGGAGAACCCCGCCAAGAGACCGCTGCCTTTCACCACGAGGACGGTCCAGGTGTGGCCGATGATGTCGACCAAGACTCCCCCTTGAATCCCACGTGCAACTGCAGGCATCTCTCAAACAGGACCTTCGAAAGCTTCGGGCACAGGAGCACTTGCGGCATCCTCGGAGATGCCCGAGGTCCGCACCAGAAAGTTGTCTCCTTCGTTGTCTTTGGCCAGGTGAGAAAGTACAGGGTGAGAGGAAGGTCACAACGTGACTGGATTGAGCTTAGTCTTAGTGGCGAGGATTCAAAGTTTAAAGTGGATTCAAAGTGGAAGAGGATTCAAAGTTTAATTCGGAGCAAGTGATGAAGTCGATGGACACGTTAATGCAGTCAGCTGACTCGGTTGAGTTCGACATGGTTGAATCGCTCTGCAAATCGTTCTCGTGCCCCCAGAAGAGGTTTTGTCTCCATGAGTAGCAGGTTTTTCACCACCAAAGTCCTGACTTTCCACTCACCCTTCAAAGTCAAGTCCATAGCAGCGGTTTTTTGCTCTACCGAGTTCTTAGGGGATCACCAACTTCTTGTCGGGTGCAGAGAAGAATCTCGAGGGCATGAGGTCGTTGTACCCGCCGGGCTTCATCATGAGGCTGTACCACGAAACGTCAGAGCACAGCAAGGACAGAGAGGAGCTCTGCGAGATCTTTTGCCGAAATGACGACCTTGACATCTGCCACGTTGGTTACGACGTCGGTGAGTGAGATGACCTTGTTCATGCTGAATCAGCGCAGAACGTATTCTGCAGGCTTGTCTGGAGACATCAGGGACACCTTCGGCATGATCTGGCGTTTCGCTCCAATGGCGGATCCATTGGTGGATGAGTGGCACAGCAGGGATCTCGACAGCGTCATCTCGGACAGAGAAGCTGCCGCTGTCAACGACTGGAGGAGCAACAGGTTAGTGTAACCGCACTGAGCTTACTTTTTAGTTCCTATGTTTCACTACAACGCTGAAATACACTTGAAACATTGAAGGTGGAGGTGAGAAAAGTCCCCGTCCCCCTCTCGCGCTCGCTCGACCAGCTGAAGTTGAAGTTTTTGTTTTAGTACGGCGCATTACCACGTGATGCGCGACCACAAGTACCACGGAGTAGCCGTTATGGGAGGCATGTTCGGGATGAGGCTGGACGACGTCAACGCTGCTACACTCAAAGAGGTCTTCGCCAACATGGTGAAAAGCAGCCCCCGGAGACGTTCCGGCAAGGGCTATGACCAGACCCTTCTTAGCAAATACCTGTGGCCCGTCATGCAGGGCGACGTCGTGCAGCATGACAGCTACTCGTGCGAAGAATACAGGAACTCGGGATTCATGAGGCCGTTCCCAACAAAGCGGCGGAGCAATGACGACTTCACGAGAGGTGAGACAAACAACTTCGTCGGCTCCAACGGTGGCACGCTAGACCTGCGGAACCATGAGCCTTGCCCCGCGAATTGCAGACCCAAGGAGCACAGGGACTGGATGCTGTGCTGACATACAAACGTTTGCCCAAGTAACCGAGGTTCGTTGCTGACAAGTATTTTTTTTACCACTAAGAAAGTCCATTATCACATCCACACTGCACAACTAGAGAGTGATTACAACTGGCCTGTGATTACAGCTCCTCCCTAGCTCTGGATTCTCCCACTAGCGGTCTGACCGACGCTAAGAGATCTTCAGCGAACATCAGCCTCTTTCCTAAGTCACTATCACTCCTCTGGTCTGTGGAGGAGTCCGCCAGCCTCAGCTGCTTCTCGTCCAGGATGATGAATTTGGGGTTGTCGGCATCGGTCACTGGGTCCCACTTCGGATCTGGGGCCAACCCACGGGCAAAGTTAGTCCACAGCCTAGTCAGCTTGGCAGTCATGATCCAATCGCCCTCGCTCTTCATGGCGTCGAGATGCGGCTGTGTGAACTGGATGAAGAGCTCGTCCGCGTGATTGACCCCCATAGAGCCTAAGGAGTTGTCGTAGCCGAACTCAGAAGACAAGGACAGTTCACCTTGGTATCTGAGCATAAAAAGGACATGAAGAAGTTAATCCATGTCATGTAGTAGTCAAAAGAGTGAGAGGTCACAGGTGGAGTTCCAAGGCGGGACATTTATAGTTAGGTAGGCACGGACTTGAGGGTGTCGATAACGAGGGCGTGGCAGAGGATGAGAAAATGAATCACTTGTGAGACAGCTATGTCTTGGCTCACCATTCAGTGTGGTCACTTTTATGTTGCACCAACCTGTAATTGTAGTAGTAGACTGGTTGCGCCATCTTCTGCTTCAACAACGCTCTGACCGTTGCTCTGATGGGTGACAAGAACTCCAGGTCTGTGAGTGCGTCTGTCACCCTTCTCCAGTTAGAGACAGAAAAGAAGTCCTTCTCCTCCTCATTCTTGTAGAACTCCATTAACCTGCGCATGGCAGCCTGGTTCTCCTTGGAAACCACCTCACCGTCAGTGCCGAAAAAGATCATCGGTCCCAAGGTGTCCAAATCAGACTAAATGTTGCCCTTCTGCTAGATGTATGGATTAAATATATCACTGGCAAAAATTACCTGGACTTGATCAAACTTTTTTGGGTCGTTCAAGAACTGAGACATAAATATGCCTCCCTCGTCCAAGTTGCCACCGATCATCAAGGGGACCTACAAGTGTCTAGACATGTACTTGTACTAGCTTAGACCTAATATCACATCTGCCCATTCTTATACCTTGTTGAATTTCCCCTGTTCAATGAGTGCCCTGTAGTCCATGGGTAAAACCGGCTCTTTGGAATAATCGCCATCCACCGATGGCTTCCATGGGCTAGGCATGAAGGTGAAGCGTTCGAAACTCTTGGAGGCGTCCATCAACTTGTCGAGGTCGACGCTCTGCAAGCACTGTAACAAAGCTGAAGGCCTCTCGGAGGCGTCGCACCCCACCATGGTCACATAACTGCGCCCGTAGTGCCTGGAATTGGTGAGGCTTTGGTCAATCTCCCAGTCTCTCATGAAATCAGATCAACAAAGAGACACAGCAGCTTCCGCTTGAAGTGCTAAAGCTGTCGGAGGATCCCTTTGAGGCAGGGGGCGAGAGCAATACCATGAACTTTGCATACGCCTCCACCACTCTATGGTGTTTAAACATGTGCAACTTGTTGTTACTCCTCTCAAGTAGTAAAGTGTTGCAAGTTGATGCATTCGTCAGTATGACTTGCTTGAAATATAACTGCTGTGTAGTTCCTTCACTACTTCACCTTGGCCTCTGGTTGAACCATAAACGGGGCGAATCTAGAAGCGGACCTGACTGAGCGATGGCGCGCTTGAACAGTCCCGCGGAGGCCGGCGACAAGAAGTGGCACAAGACGTCAATCCCTCCTGCGGACTCGCCAAAGATCGTCACGGCCGAAGGGTCTCCGCCAAAGTCCGCAATATGGCTCTGAACCCACCTCAACGAGATATGTTCTCACGGTCAGTGTCATGTGCATCTTTGAGATGATCCTTCCATACTTTAACGCTAAGATTTGATCCCTGAGGCCCAAGTTACCGTTGATGCCATCATTTTCGTCACCATCCTCCATGTTCAGCCAGCCGAGCGAGCCCAGCCTGTAGTTCATGGTCACGACGACGACTCCTGCATCGATGAAGTTGTCTGGACCATAGAAATTTGGGTTTCCTGACCCGCCCATGTGAGCGCCGCCGTGGATCCACACCATAACCGGCGCCATGGAGTCAAAGGCCTTCTTCGGGGAGTGCACGTTCACGTAGAGGCAATCCTCCTGGCCCACAATGGGATAGTGGCTGAGTCCGTCGCGGGAGCGGTAACGAAATTGAGGACAGAGCGGAGCAGCCCTTGTCGCGTTGAAGACGTTCGACTGCCGCCCCGAGGCATCCCCGCCGCTCTCGTCAACGTTGCGTAGAGACAAGAGCCCCGGCCGAGGCGGCTTGAAGCGCAGCTCTCCCACCGGCGGCTGCGCATAAGGCAACCCAAGGAAGGAGTAGTAGACGTCGCCGCCTCTGCTTGTGGTGACAACGTTCCCACGGATCTCGCCCAACGTCTTCGTGTCGACGACGACTGTGGGGGCCTCGCCGCCGACTTGTCCACCCAGCGCAAGAAGCAGCAGCAGATAGACCCTCATCATCTCGTGCAGGCCAAGAGCCATCTCCAGCTAGATTAATGTCTCTCTCCCCCCTATCTGCTACAAGGTAAAAATGGGCCACGTTGGGGTCGCCGCCGCTGCCGTCGTCCCCTTCCTGAGGGACTGCGGACACGGCGGTGGCAGCCGCGGAATCCTCCCCCACTCTTATCTCTCCTACTTTACCGCTGGTGAGTGCAGACGGGAGTATAAAACTGGCCTGACCGGTGTATTACGACACCAACACCAGGGAAAAAAAGAGATTATATCCCTTGGGATATAAAATATTATTCATTTTGTAAGATTCTGAAATGTGAAGTTAATGGTGCAATCTTTGAAAGTGAAATCCTTTAAAAGTATTTGGCAATGCATTATCACAGTCACCATTCTTATTGGTTTGTACATTCACTCGTGATATTTGTGATACTCGTCGATGCTTATCACTTCTCGCTGCTCACTGCTCACTGACCTTAGTTGCTGTTAGTCAGTGAACCTCAGTACATGGCTGCTTTGTTTTGTATTGCCAGCTGAGCTGCAATACTCCAAAGTGCATTGAGACTCCCTCTTGCACTGACCAATGGAAAAGAAAATATCGTACATACTCTGTATACTTATTTCCCTCGGAACAGAGTATATAAAGTACTATTTCACCCGTCTCCAAAGGTGCGGAGGCTGCAAAATCTGTTCTCTCTCTTTACAAGGTGGTCGAAAAATACGGCTGTCGGCAAAATAGGGATTTTGTCATAGACTTCTTAGGTCTTTGCTCTAAATAACAAGCCAGTTGTTTGACTAACATTACGCACAGTGCAGTCGTATGAGGAGTCTATGACAAAATCGCATCCCCTGCACAGCAATAATGAATGGTGCATTTTTGGTGCTTCTTTCTGAAGAGGTACAGCTGCTCTGTGACCTCCTTGGGTCGTTCTCCACCGTCCTTATCGCGGGACCCGCGCGTGTGCGCATAGACGCTCACGCACATGTGCACGCCCATGTGACCGGGGCCGCATTCCTTGGCCACCGCCGGCTGTTTCGGACGTCCACGGAGGGAGTCTCGGTCGTTGATGCACGTTCTATTTAAGCTTGGAAGATCTTTCGGCAGATGTGACAAGCAACTATAAACTCTGTGTGCATGCGTACATGCTTCTCTCTCTGTCTGGCTCGCTTGATCGATAGTCAGCGAGCAGGCATCACATCATGCCGACCACCATTAAGCAGGCCCTGAAGAAGTGGGAGGAGGCCAGCGGCCGCAAGGCGGCGGACTCCAAGGAGATCAAGCTGATAGGTGTCAGCCCTCCAATTGAGAAAATGGAGGGGCCGTTCCATCTGCTCACAAACCTCGAGCGATTCTCTCTGTCCACGAACCAGGCAAAGACTAAAATTGTATTGATTTAGCATGTTTGAGACCTCTTCTTGTTTCTCCATTAAGATCTCAGCAATTGCCAACCTCCAATCTTTCAAGCACTTGAAGGTGCTCTCGTTGGGAAGAAACTTGCTGAAGACCCTGCAGGGCGTCGAGGCGGCCGCGGACTCTCTTGAACAGCTATGGATTTCATACAATCAAGTTGACAAGCTGAAGCCGTTGAGGAATCTCGTCAAGCTAAAAGTTCTGTACATGTCACACAATCTGGTGCGCGAGTGGCGCGAGTTCGAGCACATGTGCGAGTTGCCTTGTCTGGAGGACCTGGTGTTCATCGGAAATCCCCTGGAGGAGGAGCTGAGCGCTGCCGCTGGCACGTCCAAGTACACAGACGAGGTGACCAGGCGACTGCTTTACCTGAGAAAGCTGGATGGCTTCCCGGTGATCCGCGATTCCGAGGAGGAGGCCACTGAGGAGTTGTCCGGCACGCTTGACTTAGAAGAGATAGAAAGAATGGCCGCCGACAGCGACGAGAACGAGGACGACGAGGACGAAGAAGAGGGCGTAGATGCCGCAGACGTCACAGAGTAAACAGGGACTCCCTCCGACGACGTGTACAACTTGTCGTTGTCGTTATTGCTTTAGCTTATGTAGATTCTTTGACGTCTCCGGCGAGCTGTAAACAAGACCGCAAAAAATTGCCATTTTGCAGCCACAAAGAGATAGGATCAATGCAAAAAGGCATGATGGACAGGACGCGGCAGGACCTCGTGCAGGACTTGACTGAAGAAATTATCTTCCTCCCATGCACGTTGAGCGAGAAGGTTTTCTTGCAACCTTCGGTTGTTTCCTTCTCACAAACGTAAAATATATGACTGTGTTGTCGAGCTGTCCTGACCTGTCTAGAGACTCCCACGACCTCCAGGAGAAAACGAGTTTTTCTTCCTCCATCGCCATCGTCTTGAGAACGGAAGGATGGGTGAAGGTCGGCGAATGAGGGGGGGAGGAGGAGGAGAAATTCATGTGCAATTTTTGCACGCGGAATCCGCCATCATCAGCGATGCAACACTGGTGCACGTGCCCACTGGCGAGCGCACGCACGCGCAGAAGGGCTACGCAGACGTCAAGTTGGGCTCATCTTTGTAGGCTTCCTGCTCGTTAGGCCTTAAAGTCTCGTGACGGTCAAGGGGGGCTTCACATTGATCCCAAGGTTCCACTTCTGGGAGGGTGGTTAAAAGGAATGAGGCGGAGGGAGAGACGAGAAAAAAATCCGCCTCTGCTATCTGCGACAGATCTGAAGTCGTCAAGGAAGTCTGGTTGATGTGACTGGAGACAGCTTTTATCCCGTGCATGTCAGAGGCTGTCTGCCGAAATCACTGGATTACGCGTCCATCAAACGTATGATCCGTTGATTGTCACCCTAGGTCACATTGCCAGGCATCTCTCGCTACAACAACGCCTGCTTCACCTGTCAGACCTTCTACGGCGGGCGCAGGCGTTGCTTGGGTGACGATCAGAAAGAAAATGTGCGCCCTCCAGGCGGGCCACGCTGGCGCGGGACGCGGCGGGTATGGAGATGTAGCCACTCCACCTCTTCGTGTATCCTTATAATCCAACCACCACCCCTCGATTTCCTCAGTCTGTATTCACCGTCCGGCACACCATGATGATCGTCTCCATGTTACTGCTGCTCGTCGGGGTCGCCTCTGCCCAAGATTACCCAGAACTTATCTTTGAATGTCCCGAGCCGAATGGGCTCTTTCCTGACAAGGAACAGTGTGACCTCTACTACCTCTGCGAGGATAAGGTGGCCGAGCCCGTGCTTTGCCCCGACGGACTCCTCTTCGACTACACCGTGCGCAACCGCGAGAAGTGCGTGCTGCCTCACAACGTCGAGTGTGGCGACCGCGTCTTCGTGCAGGAACCAAAGACGGGTATCGACGAACGCTGCCCTAGGGCCAATGGGTTCTTCGATCATGTGGATCCATCTGTCTGCGACAAATTCTACAGCTGCGACAAGGGCACGGCCTTCGAGATGAGCTGCGCTAATCCGCTGCATTTTGACAGCACCAAGGGTACGTGCGTGCGGAGGGAGCAGCTCGCGGAAGAGGCCAAGCACTGCGGCAACGATGAGGATGAATTAGGCAAGAAGACCATCGAGGGTTTCAGCTGCCCCGGCGGTCCCCGCATTGGACCTCAGGGCCTCAGGCAGGAGCACCCAGTGTACCCGCACCCCGCGGACTGTCGATTCTTCTTCACGTGCTACTTCGGTACGGACCCGAACAAATTCGGCTGCTCGCAAGGTCAGGTGTTCGACGAGGTGACCGAGGTGTGCAAGCCTGCTGAGGAAGTACCAGAGTGCGCGTGCTGGTATGAGTGCCCGGCAAGCTGCAAGAGCGGGCAGTGCGACCCCAACTGCAAATGCATCGACGAATAAGGCCATCTAGAAATGGTGGGGCTGTTCTCCGTTTTGTACAAATACATCATATAAAGGATCTTTATATGCATCAAGAACTTTGTTGATACTCGTAAACTACACATTTAACTTTACTGTACAGTGATACCATAGATAAGAACAGAGTCATCCATGGCTATACAGTATTCGGAAAGTACCGTAAATAAAGGATGATGAAACACGATCACATTCATGCTTATGTAGTATTAGAGTGCCTTGAGTAATGGCGTCATTATTACACACGAGTATTGCACTAAGACAAGTACAAAGAAATGCAGTTTTACGCTAGTGCAACTCATTGGTATTGATTCTCATCCTTGAGTTTCCTGCGCCTCTTGCGCTTCGGCGTCCCCGGTGGAGGTTTCTTTCTCACATACGGCTTCTTCGGCTTCTTGGGCTCGTACGGCGCAGTCTCGGCCACGTCAGCCGTTATCACCTAAGAAAAAGGTTCCTCGTTATCGACTTGCAACTCATCCCACTGGTCAAAACACCCACCTGTTCTGCTCCTTCAGGCCTCCTGTGAATCGTCGCGTAGTCCGGATACTGCCGCTTCGAGAATGTCTTCATGTGTGTCCTCAGGTACGACCTCTTCCGGAAGTACTTGGTGCAGTTGTCGTGGAGGGTGCACACGTACTTGTACTCCTCCGGGCGTGTGGCCATCCGGCGGTTTACCAGGCTGTTAGGACGCTGGTGACGGCGCTCGTGCTTGTTAAGCTCCGCCTAAAAGTTCACCATGAGTAGTCAGACATTATAAATTCAGTCTTTTATTAAATAAAAAATCGACTTCCCTAGCAAACTTTACTCCTTTAATTCAAGTTTTAGCCATTTTAGCCTAATGATTGTTCTCTATTATCCTGTCACGTATCAAGGAGAGCGCTCAAACCGTAACTGAGCGAAGCTTTACTTAGCTTACTTCACGTTACTCGTCGGGTCAAGGCTAACATGAGTCACTCTGACAATCAAGCTTTGTTTTTTGGGCCTAGTTTTTTGGCCCAAAGACACAGGGGGTCGGGGGGACCCCCAACGCGAGGGGGGGGGGGGTTTCAGCGATTTCTAACAAGGAAAAGTGGTCAAAAACAACAGCAACTGGCAAGGCGTCTGCTCCATCTCAGCACACTTAAAGCGCTCCAGTGCCACAATGAGCTGACTAAACTTGTCCAAACTTCTGGATGTCATGTCTAAGCATCTATGCTACATATTTGACAAAATTCAACCTTAAAGCATTAGCGCTCAGAATAGCATAGCACTTTCCCCCAATTACTTACGGCAGGGACTGCATGTACGTTTACCGTAGATGTGTAGACTATGCATGCATCATCGATGACCATCGTGCAGTGATTGATCAGTAGTGATTGTTGACCATGAGTAGTCAGGCAGCCTTACCTGCGTTAGATATCCTCCTCTGCCACAAATCCTGCAGCTAAAGTTGCGCTCACCCTTGCTTGTAGGGATCTATGGCCAAAAGAGATATTTCCCCCGTCATATAAATCTTAAGATAACTTCATCATCCATTCACCTTGTGCTTGATCTGTAGGTGCAGGTGCAGAGACTTATTGCACGCGTATTTATTGCCGCACAGATGGCAGAGGATTGACGTGTGAGACAGTTTCACGTGCAGGTCGAGGGCCTTCTGGTTGGTCCCCACCCATGGACAGCCGGACTTGATACACTTCACGTGGTCTGGATTGTGCGTCCTCTGGTGGAACGTCTTTGCTGCCGCATGCGGGAATGATTCGCCACATACCCGGCAGGTCAAGCTGTGCATCGCCTGATGGTGCTTGAACTTGCCCACTTCCCTGATCAGGTAGTCGTTGTACTCGAATGCTTTCCCGCAGTGCTCGCACACATTAACAACCTTCGGCCCTAGCGCGTGCTGGTGGCAATCTAGCCTCACCTCATGCAGCTGCTGTTCCAGCACCTAAAAGAGAGCAAGGCGACCGAATACTTGTCGTCCGTAATATAAAATACTGGTTTGCCGTACCTCCTGGCAGCAGGGCGTGTTCAGCATGAGATCCCTCAAGGCATCCTTTGGTTCACCGCCAATCCAAGAAAGCAGCACTGAGAAAAAGATCCTGACGGTTGCGCCCCAATCAGGCTGGCTGGCGCTGAACACGGGCTTCATTTGACCGCCTGACTCGGTACTAAACACAATGTTCTTCAGACATTAGAGTCATGTATTAATGTATCATAGTCGTTTTACCTGTAGAAGACAGCCACAGCTCCCATGTCCCTGGGCTGGAGATCGTTATTGAGCAACAGTTGTTCGTCCGGGACCAACTCTTCCATCTCCCCGGAGAGGAAAAACTCTTCTTTAGAGGGGGCCGGAGAGCACTTCAGTGGTGTCGACAGCGTCGGCGGAGATGAGCGGAACTCCTCCAACAGATTCCCATCCTTGTCCACCATCTCTTTTGTGAGTTGGTTGCGCAGGGAGGCGACCTTGCTCCAGTGAACAAGCAGAACAGGGCAGCCCCTGAAAAAGCAAAGCATTCGAAACAGTCCTTGGTGCCACAGATCTTCCAACAGGGCTTCTCCTACCTCTCGCTAAGGAGATTCCTGACAGAGCACCTATTGACGGCGCAGACGCAGTGAAGGAGAGTTTGGAGAGCCTCGGCGGTCACGTTGTCTTTGTGCATGAGCGGCCGCACTTCCACGAAGTCTCCATTCACAGACAAGCCCAAGAAGCCCTCGGCTAGGTTTACCTCGCTGTTAGAGAGGCTTCGCCCACCCAATCGCCAACCCGCGGGCATAGTCAACACGTTTCCACTAGGATCCGCCAGCTTACTAACCGATTCACTTGGCGTGGAGGCTTGCGAACAGGCGTCTGGATAGGCAGCAGCCTCGCGGACCACGCCCCTGGGCACGCCTAAGTCTGCCAGTCTCTTCTCGTCGCCTTCTTCTGCTTTGACTCCATGCTTCGCCCTCTTCTTCGCAGTGATCCACTCTCGATTTCGCTGGTAGTAATCGCGATTCTTCCTCAGCTTCTCCTCACGGTTCTTCTCGTAACTGATGATTCGCTGTCTGCGCTCGCTATCGCCGTCATCCGCGGCCGCAGCGTTCGTAGATTTGTTGTAGTTCTCCCTCTTCTTGGCTGTAATCCGATCCCGATTTCTGTGGTAATACTCGCGTGCCTTGAGCAAGCGAGACTCGCGATTTCTCTCGTATTCCTGTGAAGATCGCACGCACGTACTGAGTACTGGGTATGGACGTTAATCCCTCTGCCCACCTTGTACGTACCTGTTTGCGTTTGATTCGCGCTGCCGAGGCCTCCTCGACGTTCTCCGTCTTCTCGCGGTACTTTTTTCTTCTGGCTTCGGAGCGCTCTCGGTCGAGGTTGTCCCGATCTTCTCCGTAAGCGTCCGCACAACTGTCGCTGTGCGCTAGATGCTTCTTGAGACCTCCGTACGTCAGGAAAAGTCCGCCGCAGCCAACACATCCAAGACTAAACTCTGTGCTGTCCGCAAGACTTTTTTCTTTCTTCCGCCTCTTGTAAGTCTTTTTTTCCTCCCTCTTCTTCGCCTTCTTCTCCTCCTCACACGCCAGCCTGAGCTTCTCTCGGAATTCGTCGTCGTAGGAGCTACTGCAGGCGGTGAGCGTGATGTGTCTGAGGAGGTACCCAGTGGACACCAGAGTCTTCTCGCAAGCTATGCATTGGCGATCCTCGAGCGAAGAAGACTCCTCCATTTGGAACAGGGGAGATGGCGGTTGCTCATTGTCCATTTCCTACCAAAAAACAAAATGGACCATGACATAATGGACTGTACCAAACGTTATCTGCGCTATAGATCGTACAGCCTGTGCAAGCGTTACTATCACCAATCACTCAAGCTTCAACTGACAGGTTCGACAGATACCAGTGGCAGTTCCAAATTCACTTTCACTGTCTTTCACCTTGTCAGGACTCCTATGACTAGCAAGAAGGCATCATTCTGCATGACACAACTTACTCCTCCTGCGAGCGTTTCCATCTCCGTTCAGCTTCACCGAACCCCCGACTGCGCTTGTCCCCTGCTTGCTTGAGGAACTTCGCTTCTCCCCAAGATTCCAGAGACAGTTCTCGGAGGAATTCAGCCCCCTCTGCAGGCCGTCCAAGCGCAGCCGTGGCTCCGGCAGTTCATCCCGAGGTACGAATGCTTTTGGGGGGTTTGCGCTTTTCAGGAGTAAAAGCTTGTTCACGAGCTACGAGTATCGGCATTGGACACCACGCCAGAGAAGAGGCATTCATCTCTTCATAGAATGAGTGAATAGGAGTCCGTCTGCGGTGCTGGAGGGACACGGAGCGTTTTCTGTCGGGACCATCTGAAAGAAAAAAAAGCAAAGATACGTTCAATAATCCGAAAGAGCCGGAGCCTTGAACTTTGCCTCCTTGCATTGGCTGCACACACGAGGAGCTTTAATAAGAAAGTTCACTTTCTGTCAGTCTTCTTGCGCGTCTTCTCATGTCTTCGACGTTTGTTCACTGGATTCCTTGGATCATAGATGTCGAACCAATCGGCGTCCTTGGAACTCGCGTCTTTGGCCAAGACCGGGTCATTGTTTTCAAAGTTGAGCTCGTTAGCCATCCAACCGTCACCATCGACGTCTTCGTTGTCGTCCGCACCTTCCGTGGACGGATGGGTGGGTTGGCTCTCCTTCATTGAATGCAACTTGTTCTTGAACTTATTCAAGAGTTTCATTGTCATCTCTTCTCTGGCCGATGAACCTTTCTTTGGAGGCTTTGTCTTGGACGAGTACTTGGACTGATTCTCGTGAAACGTTCTTAACATGTCGTTGCTCTTTTCCTCTTCAGTCAACTCCTTCACTTGATCAGTGGTGGTGCTATCTTCTTTTTTCACGTTAGTCTCTTCCTTTTTAGCTTTCATCTGTCGTGTCAGCTCCTTGATTTCCCTCTTGATTTCTTCTCTTTTCTTCTTCTTCTCTTTGATCTCTTCGTCTTCCTCGTCGCTGATCTCAGTTTCTGCCTTAGTAAATTTACTCCTCTTTGAGTCTTCTCTGATCTTCTCCTTTTCGCTCTTTGCTCTTTTCAACTTGCTCTTGACCATATTTGCATTAAGCACGGCAGCATCAGTCCCTTCTTCCTCTTCATTCTTAACCTCACTGTCTAGAGTTGACGATTCTACCAATTCGTCACCGACTCTGGAGAGTAGTTTGGGGTCTTTGAGGAGATCGTGCGATGATTTCCCCTTGGAGGACTCAAAGTCTTTGCTGGCCATCACCAGGTCCTCTTCATCCTCTTCTGCTTCATCGCCGAAACTGAGGAGCGAGAAGTCTTTCGTCGCTTTCATTTTGCTCTGAGGCTTCTTCTTTTTGTGTCGGTCCTCATCTCTGATCAACTCTATGCTCTGGCGCGGCTCGATGTCCTTGAACGGATTGTTCAGCACCTTCGTCCTTAGAATCTTATTGGGATTCTCCGGCCTCTCGTCGTCTCCGATCAAACCCTCCTGGAGCCTGAGCATGTTGTACACCGTGTCACCGACCACCTTGCCAAAGATAGTATGCTTATTCTGCAGTTCCTGGGCTGGACCCAACGTGAAAAAGAATTGGCTGCCGTTGTCGTCCTTGCCCGCGTTGGCCATGGCCACGAGACCGCGTCGTACGAAGCGAAGGCGAGAGTGGATCTCATCCTTGAATGGGTGACCGTAAATTGATTCTCCACCTGGTAAGAAAACCTGTAAGTCATCGGTTGGAAAATCAGCAATCTTTCCATGAACTTACCGGCTCCAGTGCCGGTAGGGTCTCCTCCTTGCACGATGAAGTCCTTGACGACTCTGTGGAACTTGGTCTTGTCGTAGTACCTCTCCATGCAGAGCTGGACGAAGTTCCTGCATGCCTTGGGGCATTCTCGGGGCCAAAGCTCGATCTCGATGTCGCCCACTGTCGTTTCAAGAAGGACCTTGCCCTCAGTTGGAGGTTCTTGGATGTAGATATTGCTCATCCTGGAGAGAAAAAGTATAGTGTTAAGTCATTGTCTCGACTGGGATACGGTAGAGGAAGTTGCCCTCCTCGTCATAGTGTGCGTTATTTATTTCATAGACACCACCAGACTTGAGTTGGTCTGCCGGGACCCTGATTTTTTCCTCGATTTTGTCGGGGCCGCCAAAAGGAACTGTAGAATCGTCTTTGCTTAGGAACTTGGGCACAGCCAAAACATCTTCGGCTTTTTGCTCAGCCTGCATCTCTGCAATGTCCTCAGCAGTCAATTTCTTCGGACGTAAGAGTCTCTCTGTCTTCTCTTTGTCTCTCTCACTTTCCAGCCACTTTTGATACTCCGCTCTGATCGGATTTATCCGTCTCAACTCCTCCCGGTTCGTTACCTGAGAAAAGCTAACCTGTTGATTAAACTCTTCAAAGGTGACTGGACGGTCACTTTTGAAGTCATCTTTAGTATTCATTATCGCCGTGTCGCGGTATGGATGGGGCCTGTCCAACTCTGGATCAAACTCAGAATCAACTGCAAAAAGATCGCTTGAGTCTACCACGATTGGGCGACTGCTGGATTGGGCAGCGTCCTTCGATCCAGCTTCTTGCCCAGAACTTTTAACCAAGTCCTTAACTTTCACTTTGTCCTTATAGACCTTGATGATGTCGCCGATCCTGCCAGGCTTGAGCGCAGGAAGCTCATTCGCCCGGCGATTGCGCTCCATAATCTCCTGTTTCGCAAGATCCAATGAAGACAACAAAAGTTTACGGCTTTGAGGCCTCTGCTTGTAGTCGTCCAAACGTCTTTTCAAGTCTTCGCTCATATCAAGTTGGCCTTTTACTGCCTTGGCCCAGTTGGTCTCGGTGATCGCGTCGATCTGTCTGATGGCGTCTGGATTTGCGTCTCTGGGATCGAAGCCTCTGAGGTAGCGTTTGATGGTTTTCGGGGTCGCCGGAAACCCCTCGCTGAGGCGCTCGGGGGTCCACTGGGCCGGATTGCTCTCATAGAGGTGTCGGACGAGGCAACGCTCTATCCAAGTCATTAGTTCCGGATCAGGGGGAGCATCCAGGTACTTGCGCTTCATGATTAGTCGAGACAGACGCACGGAGCCGAGGTTGTCATTATGTCTCCTCTGAGCACCGGGTCTTTTGGCGTCGGCCTCCATCTCCGCCCGGGTTGCTGCCTGCGCCAACAAGTCCGCTGGATTGGCCTCCGGAGTGACGTGCGCCGACGAGGGCCCTCCGGGATAATCGCACTTTTCGCCCGCCGGGTTCAGCTCTAACGCGAACATTTGTTTGGAGGCACCGACGTTGCGCACGAACGGGTTCGACTGCTTCCGGGCCCGCCAACGCGCCTCTCGCCGAGCCTTTTCCTCGGCTCTTTGGATCTCCCAGTGACTCCTTGAGCTGGCCGACGACCGACCCATACAGATGGAGCGGGAGAAGAAGGCCATGGAGGGGCTGCAGCGGAACATTGCGCCGCCGACGTTGTCGTTGTCGTCGCAAAGGATGGACTTCACTTTCGGTCTCAACTTTGTAGTTGCCGAGGGAAAAAAAAGAACAGTTGACTACACAAGCAGTGCTGCCGCTGCCAGCGCTGCGCTCTGGCCCAGGCTTGGTCTTGGCCAAGTGGTCCGGCAAGGAGAAGGAGGAGGCTGATCAAAACAAACAGTTCACGAAGAAGGATGACGTCTCGTACTATCAACAAAGTAGCAGTCTGTCTGGAAGTAGAAGAAGCAGCTCTTCGCGTAGTCGATGGAGGAAGCCAGAATGGCGTATCGCAGGGGCGAGCTGTGGTAGTCGGTCTACACGAAGAAGAAGTCTGTCACTTTTTTGTGCATCTCGGTGCCATTGTCGCAATCGAGCGTTTGAAAGATCCGTGTTAGTTCCGCCTTTTCTCGATCCTTGAGAGGGGCCACATGCCTGAAGCGATAGGAGGCATTGCAGGCGGTCACGACGATGGGCAACATGGGAAGCAAATGGAGGAAGATCCGCGTCTCCGCGTGAGGGTCGTGCTCAGACGGTAACTTGTCTTCTTCACCTGCGAAGTCGTTCATTGACGCAAGGCTTTGATACAGTCAAGGCCCAGAAGAAAGGACAAAGAAAATCCTCTCTTGGCAGTCTGAACTATATATTATCGACGCGTATTGTAGTACTATATGTACCCGAGTATCGAGCCCTCCACAGGCCGAATCCCTATCTCTCGATTGTATGGGACGTATTAAAGTCAATGTCGAGGAGACACCCCAAGTTCAGTCCTCTTTCTGTCGCAGTCAGGTAGCCTTTCCTGATTTGCCCCTCTCATGAAGACCTAGCAGAGCCCGTCCTGATCCTGAGGAAGAGCTTGGCAGTAGTTTGTGACTTCTAAGAAGGTTCCTGGAACCCTTCCCCGTTTGGACAAGGAGAGTGGAGACTCTTGCACCATCCCGAGAACGACTCGGGGGATGAGGTCCGCGAAGGATCCGGTGTCATCTTGAGGGAACTGCAAGAGCGCTGCTTCAGCTTCCTCCTCCAAAGCCATGCCATAGAAAAGGATCAGCGTGGGTCCCGCCACGAAATCCCCTGGAGTTCTTCGGACAACTCTCCTCCACAACGACAATGAAGACAATGCCATCGCTCCGGGAATGTCAGCTCGAAGTCGAGGACCCTACACTAGAGTGTACGATCACGTACGCGTAGCGTTCGCTAAGACTTCTTCGATGACCAAGATAAACAGGACCGCGGTTGCCCCGTCAGACTCCTTGCCCTAGAGGTTGTAGAGGGCAGAGATGCGCTGAAAAAGAACTGCAATCTCTACCTCGGATAGCATTCACGTTTGCACCAGTAATTGGTCCGGCTGACGTCCTATCCAAACTTCTCTGAGTACGCTGTACAAACACAAGACAGGTTACAGTAAAAAGCGTATGTTATTCTCAAAAGTCATCGAACAGTAATTATGCTGTCCACTTCAAGCATCGTGTTTCTAAGTGCGTCTCCTCGCACCTGACCGAGCAGTGCCTGATGCCGCACACCACGCAGCTGTAGTTGGCGGGGAAGCCGCACACGGCGCAAAAGTGGCGCCGAGGACGCAAAGACTCTGGCGCCTGAGCAGAAAGGTAATTCGGAGGGTCCGGATTTTGAACAGCGTCCTCCTCCAGCAACTGGGCAAAATTTTTGCGAAATCTGCAACGAGAGTTTGCATCAAGTAGGGTTTAATTTCATATATGCTGCATGCATCTCCTCACCTTTGCTTGTAGTACTCGCTGGTCCTGGTTTTTCTTTTCGCCTTGTTTCTTCCTTCCTCGTCGTCGTCCTGGAAGAGACTGAGGGCCTTCTTGGACATAACGAGATTGGCATGCGGGTCGTCGTGAAAATTGTCCTGCTCCAGGCTCTCGAGCGCTTTTCTGGCACGCCTCTGCCGCGCGGCCTCGTCCAAGATGCGACGGGCGGCCTCGCGCTGAGGTCGAGACTTTGATCCGGAAGACATTTCTTCACTATTGAATTGTTTCAGTCAGTCACTGATCACTCCACTTTAATCCCTTGAGTGCCAAATTTTCACTCTGTGTCTCACTGTACTCTTTTAAGCTCTCTGCACCTCCACCTGGAACTTGACCGAGGGCAGGCTGCTCACTTCAGCGGTGACCACGGAGTTAAGTCCTAGGTTGGCAAGAGATCCTCTGAGCAGCCCGCAAGTAAAGGCAACAAACTTTGGGGCGGACTCTAGATGTTGCCTGCCTTGCGATACTTTAGAGAGGAACCTAAAGTTATTGTCCTGCAACACGTAGACTCCCTGGTGGTTCGTGCGAAGATTGTCGACCTGCTTGCGAAAAACTCCGACCCAGAACTCCTTGCACACAAATTTCATGAGTTCGAGCTCGTCCTTGAACTTCGGCGACTCGCGTGTGAGTCGCTCGATGAGGCGGTAGCCGGCGTTGTAGCCAATCAATTCGAGTCTCGACGCCGCCGCCTCCAATTCCTTCCCCGACTTCCCCAAAGTTTGCCTAACCAATTCTAAGTGCAGGAGCTCGAAAGGCACCTCCTCGGGAGAGGAAGACATGTCAGATGTCTTGCTGCTGAGCTAAGAAGTCCTTGATCTTGGACAAGAGTTCCCGCTTGACGGCGTCCGGCACGAGGGCGCGGCCTTTGGGCGTGATGTCCCTCACCAGATCGTCCAGTTTCACCCGCTCCAGGCCTTTTTCCCTCACCAAGTCTTTGGCCTCCTTCTTGAGTTGGTCTTTCCACCCGCTCTCCACCAATCGCGCACGCAGGTGTTCTCTCAGTCTCTCCTTCTCACCGGTCTCCGCCAGGCGCTGCAGGATCAGCGTCTTCATGTCCGCGTGAGAGGACATCGAGCACAGCGGGCCGGACAGGACGGAAGCTGAGACGAGGCCCGAAACTCCGATCAACGTCACTTCAGACGAGAACCAAGTAGGTTGAGGACAAGGGGCGAGAGAAGACCGAGCTGTGAGTGAGGACGCTGAGAGAGCGGACGGAGAAGTTATCGAAAAAACCTTTGCCGACGTATCAGTACACGGAGGGCAGGTGCCTGGGGGTGGGAAGGTGGTCGACGCGTGGCTCGCCACTGTTGCTCAGCGTGGCGCTTCGCCTCTCCCTGCCGATCAGCGCAGCTGGGCGGCCGCCAACACCACCAGCTCCAGCCACAGCAGTTGAGTCGTCAGTTAGGCTCTCGTCAGGGGCCAGTGTCTGTTGGCCGTGTTGGCGATTTCGGCCCTGTTCAGGCCACACATGGCGACTGAGAAGGGGCTCTCGACTGCGATGTCAGCAATGCAGTGCAGCACCAAGCACTCCATCCAGCAGCAGCAGCAGTAATGTTACATACAACATTCTCATCTGCCTTGTGCCTTCCTCTGGTCTGATCAGAAAGAAGCGACGTCCGCGGAGAAAACTCCCCCTTGCCCCTCTCGACCGTTGCCGCCTTCCTTCTCTCCAGCAGGTGCCTCCGGTCAGTCCCTCGCGTTGTCATCGACCGAGAGGCCTCGGTCCTCGGTCTGCGCAGGCAGACCAGAACCCGGACGACGTCGCGTCGTGCACCATGGTGAGTCATTTCGACCCAGGAGAACTCCGGGTCCCCGTCCTCCCCGTTACATTGTCCGGGAGGCCGCGAGTCCTTGTAGTCAATCTTCACGAAACTGTACTGGCCACCGTTGACGGCAGATAATCGTAATTATTGCGATTACTGCGTAAAGGTCACACCTTTCAAAGTCATTTCTCCCACAGAGTTTCTTCGGAATAAACTTTGGCGGCAACGCCGACATAGACATCCTACTGGACGGTCAGGACGAGCGTAGGATGGCCGAGATCAAGGATGAGAACGGGCGCAAGGAGCGGCACTATCTATTCTATGACGGGGAGTCAGTCACTGGGAAGGTGAACGTGACTCTGCACCGTCGGACGAACCGCCTGGAGCACCAGGGCATCCGGATCGAATTTATCGGGCAGATCGAGCTCTATTACGACCGGGGTAATCACCACGAGTTTCTTTCGTTGGTCAAGCAGCTGGCGGGACCGGGAGACCTCGTGCAGAACACCAGTTTTGACTTTGAGTTCAATCAAGTGGAAAAACCCTACGAGTGTTACACCGGGGCAAACGTCAGACTCAGGTACAGCAAGGCCTTGAGTTGCTCTCGAGGGAACCTGTATTGTTCTTTCTCGCGCAGGTACTTTTTGCGCGTAACGATCGTTCGACGCCTGACGGACATGACGAAGGAGATGGACTTGCTGGTGCATACCCTGGCCACTTATCCGGAGATGAACAATCCGATCAAAATGGAGGTCGGGATCGAGGAATGCTTACATATAGAGTTCGAGTACAATAAGTCCAAGTGAGTCTCTTTCAAGTAACAGTCAGATTGAAGTACCTATTACTGTTCACATACGACTCGTTTGCGCAGATACCACCTAAAAGACGTGATAGTCGGCAAGATCTACTTCTTATTGGTGCGGATCAAGATCAAGCACATGGAGGTTGCCATCATCAAACGCGAGACTACTGGCGCCGGACCAAATACCTTTCACGACAACGAGACTATTGCAAAGTACGTCAATAATAAACGTGTAGCCCACGTTTGCTCCATGTGCAACACCCATTAATCTTTTTATAGATACGAAATCATGGACGGCGCTCCCGTGAAGGGAGAGTCCATCCCCATCCGGGTGTTTTTGGCCGGCTACGACCTCACTCCCACAATGAGGGACATCAACAAAAAGTTCTCAGTGAAGTACTACCTAAATCTGGTGAGTTACCTTCTTCCTTATCATAGTGCAGAGAAAAGTTATCGCTATTTTGTTCATTAGGTCCTGGTGGATGAAGAAGAGCGCAGATACTTCAAGCAGCAGGAGATCACGCTTTGGAGAAAGGGGGAGAGAATCAGGAAGGGCATCGCTCAGAGCAACTCAGTGTACCAGGTGATTTTCAGACTGTAGTCCTTGAAGTCTCTGGAGGAGTGAAAAATGTTTGCTTCAACGTATCACATTCCAGCCTAGATCCGTACGCATTTCAAGCTTCTCTTTGTTCAAGGTCCCTCATGCCATGGCGCGCCACAATCCCGGAGATGCACCTTCTGTAAACGTGCGCACTGCACCAACGCCGAGCGAACCAAATACGCCGGTGGCGGCAGCTTCGTCGGCGTCGACGGTGGAGGGGACGGTTCCGCTGCCTGGACCGGAACTGATGGTTCAGCCACAAGAAGAGCAGCAAACGCAACCACAGCGGCAACAGCAGGAAGAGCAGGTTAGTCCTTATGGATGATGTACATGCTCACGAAGTTACTACGACTTCAACGACCCTAGGCGGACCTCGTCGCTGAGGCTCCTTCTCCTCCTGAAGAGTCTCCAGAAGCCGAGGCTGATCAGACGACAGAAAAGAGTCAACAGGTGACCTGCCCGCTTAATAAAGTCTTGGTATCTTGGCCAAGTGATAACTTAGTGAATGTTTTTAGCAAATGGTGGAAGATCTACCTTTTCCTCCGACGCAACCCCCTGGGGAAGAGGAGGCGGCAGTTGAAACTACTGATGACTCTAAAGAAACTCCGGCAGCGGTGGACAACTCTGGGGATGCGAGGCTTTCAGAGGAAATCTTATCTCCCGTGGAGGGACCTCCGCCAATGAACGAGGAAGAAGATGATGATGATGATGAGGGAGAGATTGAACATTTTGGAGAAGACCTCGACTCTCCTGAGAAGTCGTCAAAGAAGGAGGACCCGGTGCCGTCCTAAGGACACTTTAGTGTGCATTTGGGGCAAGGAAGACATGACAGTTCCGCAAGCAGATGTTATTTGTACGGCAACATTTATTGCAGTTATCATATCGTGGGTTTCCGACACTCTCTGGTCAACTTCGCCTTGAAGCAAAAGGGAGAGTGACAAAGAAAGCAGCTTTGTTCTCAGTGTCACGCTTGTCCTTATTTATAATCTCTTTGCTTTCGTCCATTACCGATGGCTTCAATTTGTACTGGCTCCACTGGCTCCATAATTCCACAATGCCGAGAAGAAGTTGACATGATAATGCTTTTTTGATGATGAGAGAAATATATGAAGAAAATATTTTATCTAACCTAACCTACAGTACAGTGCGAGTCACGGGTACATGAGGGAAACCGAGGTCAGCATGGCCAGGGTCTGGGCCAACGTCTCGGGGGAGGACGTTGACGACCACGCGGAGCAGCACTTGGGAAGGCATAATAAGACACGTACTACTACGTGATGTGTTGCTCATCCTTCACCTGAACGCCATCAACCACTTCATCAAGATCAAGTTCGCGGGCAACAACAGAACTTCAGGTATCTGTGACGGGCAGAGAAAAACGTTTGGTCTTTGCTTGTTGTGTTGTTTATGTTTGCCGGCCGGCAGCGGCGGCGGTGACGGCAGCGGCGGCGGCGGCGGCAGCACAGGAAGCTGAATCCCCGAGTCTTTTCGCTCCTGCTTCGTGATCTTCCTCAGCTTCGCCATGGAGACCCGACCGAACCATACCATCTACATCAACAATCTCAACGAGAAGGTCAAAAAAGATGGTAAGGGAGGCCCTCTTTCAGTACCCCGTTCGTCCCCCGCCATTGGTCTGACTACTCCTTCCTTGCAGACCTGAAGAAGTCCTTGTACGCAATCTTCTCCCAGTTCGGCCAGATCTTGGACATCGTGGCGCTGAAGACGTTGAAAATGCGCGGACAGGCATTTGTCGTATTCAAGGAGATCACCTCAGCCACCAATGCAATGAGGTCGATGCAGGTGCGTAGCCGGCGATGTTATCACCATAACAAGAACGTGCTGGACTAGTCTAATCCCTCGCAGGGTTTTCCGTTCTACGACAAACCGATGAGGATCGCCTACGCTAAGACGGACTCCGATGTAATCTCCAAGATGAAGGGTACCTTCACCGAGCGTCCCAAGCGTGCGCCCGGAGAGAGCAAAAAGGCCAAAAAGCGAGCAGCGAAAGAGGCGGCTGGACGACAGCAAGGAGCCGGTGGAGGCGGCCACGTACCCGACGCACCGCCAAACCAGGTCAGAAATTGTACCTCCCCGTGCGGGCGAATAACTGCCATGTGTCCTTATCTATTTTCCACGCCACTTAGAGAGAAACATTGTCGAGGCTCATAATAAGTTACATAAGCGGGTTTTTTTTTGCTTACAACAGATCTTGTTCTTGACGAACTTGCCGGAGGAGACCAACGAGATGATGCTGTCGATGCTGTTCAACCAGTTCCCCGGCTTCAAAGAGGTTCGCCTAGTACCCGGCAGACACGACATTGCCTTTGTTGAGTTCGAAAACGAAGTGCAGTCGGCAGCTGCCAGGGACTCGCTGCAGGGTTTTAAGATCACCCCAACGACGTCCATGAAAATCTCCTTCGCCAAGAAGTGAAGAAGAAGGGAAGGCGACCCGTGCAAAGTACAAGAGGATACCTACTGTTGAAAACCCGACAACTTTTACAAAGTTAATATGTAAAGGTAGATGTGCATTGCACGGAGCACAAACCTAACCTAAATGAAATGCAAAAAAGCCGAATGATGCGTTATTATTTAGCCTGAGTCGCAGAGGAGCGTCAGGGAGAAGTATCCGGTGAGCCACGATGGCAGGCCGTTGAAGAATAGAAACGATAGGGCAGCGGAGTCCAACGGCATTAGGCCAAGACTGACCTTAATCATCAGCCAAATGTTGATGATTAATCCCACGTGGTCGGACCCTGGAGAAGAAGAGGCTTCACCTTGCAGGACTAACTGATCTTGTAGCATCACTGTCAGTATCATGTACAACACACATTGTACTTACACGGATTAGGAATGAACCATGTAGGGATTGGGAAGGCTATTGCAGCCAGTCTCGCTAGGCTGCAGTATATTGTCTTTAAGTCCGACATCAGCTTCGGGGAGAAGATCAGCTTCAGGTCATTAAAAGCTTTTCTTAAAGAATTAAAATTAGTTGACCTGACAAATTATCACAAGTGGACTACTGCATAGCAATTACTCGGTGAGACAGCTGTAGTCGTCACAATCGCCTTCGCCTCCACCATCGTCGAGTTTAGGACCATGCTGGTTCGGACCTCCAAAGGCAGAAATCACGTTAGAAGTATCCACAGTTAGGCAGATGCTCAACAAGACGAGGAACGACTTCATCCTCAGTTTCTTCTTCTTGCCGTTGTTGTCGACGTCTCTCAGCTTCAGATCTACCAGTAACTTTGAAGCACCAGCAGAGAATTTACCACCGCTCAGTACTTGCAGTGCATTTATGACAAGTCGATGCTCTCTGCATCCTCCTGATTGTCCATTATCTCCTTGAAGAGAGAGCTCGAGATGGACGCGTTCTCTTCACTTAGAAGAAAATCTTTGGCTTCTTTGTCTTCGGCTAGTTGAACCTTTGGTAGAATCATATCGAGCTCCCCCTCTACAACGTTAGAGCTTTCTGAGGTTAAATCCAAGATGGGAAGATTGTCCAGGATCTGGTCCTTTCCAGTTTGTTGTTGCTGGCGCTTGCGTTTGGCGTTCTCCCTGTACGTCTCCGGGTTGCCGTAAGGATCTCGATACGATTCTCCGTGAATCTGCAAAAAAAAAAATAAGCACTTTTTTCCAGCTCGTATTGTCAAGCCCAAGGAAATTGCCAGACTCACCTGCACGTGATCCCTCAATTCCGCGTATCCGGAGAATTTCGCCTTACAGACCTTGCAGGCATTGGACACATTGTACCCAGTCAACTGGTCCATGTGCTTCTGAGTGACGTGAGCCTGCAGAGAGAAGTCCCATCTACGTAGTTACTATCTTCTTTTCAACGAACTTTCCACTCCAACCTGTAGATCTACGTATCGCTCCGGGTGCTTCCCCGTGCAGTATGGACATATGAGCCCGGTGTAGTTGCAGTGCTGCTTGAGGAGGTGCCTGATGAGGAGGTGGTTGTTGTGGAATAAGCCGTGGCACGCGGGACACGAGAGGCTCTCGTCCTGTGGGGCACAAACTATGAGTGCTCGTCCCGTCACATGTACAGTTTGGATGCCCTGGACGTATATGTATGTCTAAAGAACAATCAAGTCACTCACAGGGATATCTTCTCCTTCCTGCTGTCGCTCCTTCGCCGGGGCAAACTTGGGATCATAATGGTGGTGCCGCACGTAATGATTCTTCAGATGGTCCTTGCGCAGTTTAAACGCCGGGCACAGCAAGCACTTCACACCGCCGCGGATGGCGATATCCGAAATGGCACCAACTCTGAAAAAGCATAGGAAGTCGTGCGATGAGGCTGGACAGAATGACGACGTAGCTTTTGGCTCTTTACCTTGAATGCACTGTCACCCCGACCTCTCCGTTCGCTCCTGCTGTCTTAATCTCTACCGTCTTCTTGTCGTGGATTTGGCGATGGACCTTCAGCTCCTCATAACTGGCGAATCTGACTTTGCACACTTTGCACTCTTGGATGGGCGACTGCATGTTCCACGGGTGATATTTCCGCGCATGTTGGTCAACGTCGTCGAACTTCCTGGTGCCGTCGCAATACGGACACACTTGGCCGGAGAGGGCGCTATGGCAGTCAAGCTGATGTCGAATGAAATCATGCACGTGGCACAGCTTCAGTGAGCAGAAACGGCAGTCGAAAGTGTCGACGGAATCGTCATGAGGAGCACCAGCGGAGGAGGCGTCAGAGATCGACGCGCCCACGAGCTCTGTGAGAAAAAGGTATATATACTGTACTGTGTATATACGTGAGTAGTCCAGCTATGTACTAATACACTTTTGAGCCATTTCATGTCCGTGTTCTCTCTGATTAACTTTGGGGTTTTCCCACCTGGCTTGTATCCGTGTGCGCTGACATAGTGCCTTCTGAGGAGCACCTTGAGTGTAAACGTCCTCTGGCAGAGGGCACAGCCGACAGTGCCCCGGCCCTCGTATGATTCAGATGTGACTTTGTTTGCCTTATCGGACTGACACACGTCAATGGAGGAGTCTGAATTGGTGTTATTCTGAATGGCAGACAAGGCCTTGAGGGCATCCTCGACCCCTGGGATAGAAGATTTAACAATGGAGAGGCTGCTGTTCCTCGTGGAAGTGCTCTGGTGGCCGGCGGAGCTGTTCCCCCTGTTGCGACGTCGCTTGGTACATTCCTCCTTCCTGAATGAAGAAGTGGATGCAACAACTGTAAGGCATACATAGCTCACTGCACCACTAGCGTACCTGTGATTTCTGAGATCAATGACAGTCTCGAATTCTTTGTTGCACCTCCTGCACACATGATGCTTGAACTGCGGATGAAGCTGCCTGTGAGTGACAAGCTCGCGGACGCTGCCGAAGCTCTCCTCGCAGAGCGAACACGCGGTGGCATTGGGTGACTTCTTCTCGACCTCGTGACCAAGTCTGCAGTATGGACGTACCGTGCATTGTACGTTCAATGAATGTGCAGTTGTGCACCACCTATCTATGAGCATTGTCACACGTATGAGCTACCCATCCCAACGTTTTACAGAGAAGCTCCATCCTTCTCCGAATGGGCCTAGCCAGGTTTTTCGTTGTTCCCAAACTACATGGGCGGATTGATCTTGACCCCCGTTTAGGAGGAAAGCAACCCTAATCTCAGGAGTGACACGGGTGTATGTGTGTCAAAATTACAATTGAATGCATGAGGACTTTACAAATGCAATTTTTTCATGAGTGTTGACTTCATGACAGGAGTGTACAGCAGATGGCACTCGAAGCCCGAGAGGGAGAATGAGGAATCAGTGATGTATCCACCAGTCACAAGACTGAGATTTCGTAAGATGTTGGTCATGAACCTTCGCAGGAGCAAGGGGACAACAGGCTCCTTTGCAGCCTGTGTCCCCTAGTCTTACCTGATGTGGCCTAGGAGATCCGAGAACTTCAGCTCGCAATATGGACAGACTCCAACCAACTTCTCAGGGACGTATTTGGTCCTTTTGCTGTTATCCACATCGTTGTTCTCGTTGTTGTCCTCTCCGTCGTGACCGTCCCCTTCGAGATACCTTTTCGGACACTCTGACTTATGTCTGGCCATGAAGGTCACGGTCTTGCCACAGTTCTCACACAGGCGGTTTTTACCTGTCCAAGTATGCAAGGGTTATAACTGGAGTGCATCCGACCAATCTCCCTCTCACCAGTCTCTCTGTTTTTTTTCGTGCTTTGCTTGTTCTCCTTGACTTGCTTCCTGTGGTAGGTCCTCGTGTGTCTTAGGAGGTCCTCGAACGACGAGAACTGCTGTTTGGGCAAACATTTCTTGCAGAATTGTGTCATGGCACTCTTCTCAGTCTAGAAATGATGATGATAACAGATGCAATCCAGGAGAACGTGGTCATAGATTGTTACCTTATGCACGACGTTGATGTGCTCTTCCACGTCCACGTATCTATGTCCACAGTAGAGACACTGCTCACCAGAGCATCTCGTGTGTGACTTGATGAGATGCTTTATCTGCTGGTGGCGATTAGCGAAGTGCTCGCCGCATTCTGGGCAGAGGGCGCCGTCCGGGTTGTCCGGCTCGGGATCAGCCTTTTCTGCTTTCTCTTTGTCGTAGTCGTGAACCTCGGCGTAGTGTCTGGGGAGGTTGCTCGTCTTGGTGGCAGCGTAGGTGCACAACAGACACTGCACCCTTGCGCGTCTGGCGTGATCGGCGCGCTTCTCTGCCAGACGCTGCTGCTCGGCCGCGATTTCAGAGATACGCTCCGGGTGTGCCCTTGGAAGGTGGTACCTATTAAGGTCGCTCTGACGCTTCATCAGGACGGAGTAGTCGCAGAACCGACACTTCGCTCTCGGTCCGTTTTCGTTGTGTCTCACAGCCGTGTGGGCCCTCAGCAGGTCTTTTGTCTTAAATCTCATCTGACAGCTACTGCACTCGTACTTAAACGCTGCCCTTTTCTCCGCCATGGCGCCGCCGTCGTGGAAGCGACGCAGATGGCGTTTCAGGCGTCCACTGCCCTTAGGAAAGACCTGGCGGCAGCCCTTGTAGGGACACCGTACGTGATCCATGGAGTGAACCCTTTTCTGCACAAGGAGGAAGTCGACTCCATAAGCACGCCATAGTAACTAAGTACACTTCTTGCCGATACCTGGTGCTTCACGAGACACGTGGTCGTCTCGAATTTCTCTCCACACTCCTTGCACACGTCCGTCATCTGGTGCGAGTGGTGCTTCGACAAGTGGGAGATTTTCGACACCCGATCAGATAGGATCTCAGGGCAAAACCTAAAGTTGGTTGATAAAGAACGATCATTGCTATTTAGCACCAAGGGTGTAGGAACCACTTGTACCTGCACTTGTGGACGTAGGTCTCGTGCGTCTTAATGTGCGAGGCTGCGTAAGTCTTGGCACAGTAACTGCACTGGCGGAACGATCCAACGACTGCGATGCAGAGGCGCTCCTGGTGCGTCTTGAGATCTCGTGAGTGCTGGTACTGTTTGCCGCAACTCTTGCAGCAGAACTGGGCCTGAGCATTGCCAGTGTGGTTGTAGAGGGCATGCTTTATGAGCAGGTGTTTATTGCCGAACTCCTGGTCGCATTCTTGACAGCTGAACTCATACTGGACGTTGTTGCTCGGGCAGACTTCCATGTGTTCCTTCTCCTCCAGAGTCAAAGCCAAGGCTGCATATAAACTCACTGACTTCTCGTACTACTCGTACAGTTATGTACTGCTCTTACCTGGATCGTACTCGTGTTGGGTGATGTAGTGCTTCCTGAGCGTGGCCACTCTCCTCAAAGACGAGCTGCACAGCTGGCAGCTCAGATGATCCTGTATTAAGCTCCGTCTAGTTTTTCCGCCAACATCTGGACTTCCTGACGCCACCTTCTGCCACTTGGTAGACTGCCAAGCTGGACGATACTCTGAGAATGCGTAAGCCAGCGACGGTGATCGCAAATAACATAAGCGGTAAAGGAGTACCAAGGCCCTTACCGGGGTCGTTTTGATCATCCTCGTCCACCTCATCCTCGTCTTCCATTTCCGCAAACACAGCGGACAACCGGTTCATTTCTTCTATGTCGCAGTCCTCGTCTTCGTCATCCGTGACTTCTTCGTCTCCTCTTGTTCCTCGCCTTTCCGGGTTTTCTCTCTTGTTCGCCACCTTTTCGCTGATCCCGGAGACCAAGCGGACCTTGGCGAAGCAGTCCGGGCAGCAGCTGACACCATCTTTTGTGGCCTCTGAAGCTTCGCTCCCGAGCAAGAATCCCAACGTCCTCAGATCTTGAGGATCTGTCAATGTCCTCACGGAGGAGTCGTCGGCGTCGAAGCTCGCACAGAGCGAGCATCGCATTGTCAAAGTCCGACACCACCTGACTGAGTCTGAAGAGGAGCGCGACCTCAGTCGTTTCCAGGAGGGAAAAGATGTTCCTGATCCAGTCTAATCTGAGTTGTTCAGAACTCTATTTACTTTTTCCCCTGCCGACTCGACTTCTACCCGGGACAGTTGGTGTCTGCGGCGTTGCCAAAGCACAGCTGAGCGGCGGAGGAGAGCGTCTCTCTCTAGAGGAACCTCTCAATCACAATGAACTTGGAACCTTTATTGTTAGGTCATCCTTATGAAGAGCGACCTAATTTGCACAGGAAAAAATGAGACTGTGTAATTTTTCGTATGGTGCGTGTTTTCTTTCTTGAGGCGAGGTTTTTGTGTTATTTTCTTATAATAAGCCTATTAACGGTGTATAATGTAGCCGTTCATTGGCTTCAGCTTACTTATACGCTGCAATTCTTTATACTCACGCTTTATACTACTGCTTTTACAAGCTATCCTATTCAAGAAAGGTGAATAACGACCACCCTAGTTCATCTTTGATTCTTAACCTAACTTTTCTAATGGATAGCTGAGTTTGTTCTTTGTAGAATTAACACCGAAAAGGAGGCTGCAGACTTGCCAGCCGGTCACGACTCAAAGGCTTTCATCCTTTATGACATGGCTGAAAAACGGTGACTCCTTCAGTCACGAGTAGGATGTTCGATGTATAGTCACCCTTGTTCTCTGCGTTGACACTTTTCGTGACAGGGTCATTCACTGCACTAACGTGACTTAAATCCATCGTGAGCAGGTGCCAGACACATCAGCCTCATGGTCGTTCAAGTGCTTCCTGTACAAGAAGGTGCTCATATTCGTCTCATTGAAGGTAAGACTTTCTCCTGCAAAGACACTGCTGGAAATCGCCCAGGGGTCACCCTGACTTTTCTTCGTGGAGCCGGAGGCACATTCACATCTTGCACCAGTCAGGATGACACCGCCTTAAGAATAAGTGTATGTGCAAAACAACAACAATAAATGTATCACATGCTTTGTTTTTAGCCAACTAAAACACTGCTGATGCCTGAAGTCAGGCCTGTCCCGCAGCATTCTGCCGTCCGTGTCCTCCGCCGTCAAGAAAGAGGGGACTCTCAACTCTGAAGGACAGAGCCTTCTGGCACAGGACGGATCTCAAGGTGGGTTAGCAAGTCATTGAAGGAAATTTTTAGGCCAGCCAAGCCCCTCTACCTCAGTTTGACTACGTGAGAGTCTGTTCAAACCCAGTACTCACTCCTCTAATGTCTATTAACAACAATAGACATCATAACATATTAGGTGAAGCGCACAAGTGAATTTGGTGATCTTTGGAAATGTCCGGACTAAATAGCTTTCCCACCTACTACACCTGAGCGGAAAGCAAGACTAGATCAGTAGGAAGTCGTCCTCTGCAAGGTTGAGTCTTCGTTGCTCTTGCTCTCCCTGTCTAGCTCTCCCTCGTCTAAGTGCCCGGCCAAGAATCGCATGTAGTACTCCCACAGGTCGATGCCGTGGTTGACCCTGATGTTAAGAAAGAACAAAAAGCCTCTTGAAAAACTGCACGGTCTAGTTATCGTATGTAGCAAAAAGAAGAAAATAAGGACAAAACTGTCCCACCTGAAGTGCCTCTCCAAAACCATCCGACGTTTCATTATCCTCTTGCCGCAGGCTTGGCAGGAAATTTCCTTGGGTCCCGTCACATCTTCCAACCAGGCTCTCGTCAAAGTCATCGCTTCTTTCTTGCCCAAGAATTTCCTTTCCACGTTGTTGTTCCTTTCGACAGGCTTGGGCCTGACGACCTCTTTAAGCTTGGTGAGGATACGAACCTTGGTCTCGTTCATCGGGCTTGGTCTTTTGATCCTCGGACGCTTGAACATTTCGTCGACTGCAGATGGTTCCTCTACCCTGTTTGCGTCAGATGCCTCTTCTTCCACGATCTTCCTCAGGACATTTCCTTCATTGAAGAGAAAATTATCGAGAGATCTATGATCTCAAGCAGGATGTAGCTGTACCTCCTTCGTCTTCTGGCGGCTCGAACACCGCGAAGTATTCATAGGGCGTCAGTCCGTAGGCGGCAAAGTGGGCCTTCAAGGAGTTTCCGTCCTTCGAGATCATCTCGTCGCACAACTCGCACTTGAAGCTTTTCCTCGTCGGTTCCATCAACGACGCTTTCCCGACTTGCAGGTTCGGTCCGATCTGAAGACTCGCATCCCCTTCCACGTCGACGACGGTGAGAGGAACATCAGTAGCAGCGGCGCCGCCATCGTCAGGACTCCGTACTTGGGAAGAAGAAGATCCTGTCTTCCCCTCCTCCTCCTTGTCTTCCTCCTCCTCTTTGCTGCTCTCCAAGAGTTCGATGGCCTCTTCGGAGGTGATGGAGACGTTTTCGGTCCCCCAATCCTCCTCCGGTCCGAGTAAGAGCATAACGGACTCGGAGTCCAAGAAAGCCATCATCCCCTCGTTCTACGTTTCCCCCTTTTACCTCCTCCTAGGGCTGGGTCGTGCCTGGGCTCGGTTGGGCTCTACTCGATGTCAGAGAGATTTCTGGCTCGATTCGACTCGGCTCGAATTTTTAGGTCGAGCTTTCGAGCTTTTGCGAGCCGGTCCGACAACCTGACCTTGAACGTCACTTGAGCATTGCAGCTCGCAATTGGATAGAAAATCGGATCGAAAGCTCTCAAAATTTCGAGTCCCTAAAGAGCCGAACTCGACTCGACTCGAGGCTCGAAACTGGTAACTCGAACTCGATTCGAGCTCGACCCAGCCCTACCTCCTCTAGACCTGTCTCGTCAAGCTTAATCTGTCCCGTTCGGGCTGCTTCTTCGGGTACAAACATGACTCCAGACGACTCAACGGCCGCTCAGTCGCTCATCAACCTGATTATTGTAGCAAAACAAGTTTTCAGCCACTTCTCCGGGCAGCTTAACCGATTGAGCTCTTTCAACTTCCACGCGTCCATATTTTTGAGCTACCTTTCAAGGATGAGCAGGCCCAGCGTTGTCTGGATTAGTGTGGGACCCGTCACCATCCTCTTTGCTTGTCCAAGTCATCACAGACTACGAGCTCCCCGCCGTCCCCGTGCTCTCGTCCTTCGGCCTCAGCTTGAGGCCGTTGTGACCTCCGACAGCTTGTGATTCCACCTCCAACGCCCCTTGGCAACGGCACGGGAAAAGTAGTGTCTGCTAACCAAGTCTGGGGACGTTCGATCCACGACTTCTTCGGTCTTTGTGTATGGTACGAAGAGACGCTGATTGGGGTGATCCCCTTAATATTTTATCCCTTTCATGCCAGTCGCAGGGAAATTTGAAGGCTCGTGCCAATTTTGGTCTCATTTGGTCCAGCTGTTTGGCCGTCTACAGGGAATCCACTAAAATTGACATTGCACATACACAATACAGTAGACCAGCCTTAAGGAGAGCTCTCCCCTTCTCCTGCCTTCTGGTAACTTCTCCCCTTTCTACGCTGCATCACCAGTTGCATTGCACAGTTCTAGCAATAAACTCATTCCACAAAACATACGTATGGATTTGTTCAGTATATGTAATATTACGCATACGTTTATATACCATATTGGGCAAGGTCTCCGGCGCTGCTCGGGTTGATGTAATTCGACAGACTTCGCTTGACTCCGGATGAAATGCCAACTTCTGGGAAAATGACCCAACCAAGTAAAATCGTCTGGTTTCACCCGAACCGACTCGATTCCTTAAAACTTATGATGCTGTCACATCAGTCTGATCTTAGCTCGTAAAGAGGATCGTCACCATAGGGAGAAGACAAAGGACGATTAGGTAATTAATCTACTAAAACCCCAAAAATTTCGTTGATCCTCTCTGGCATAGACTTAAAGTCCTCAGTACTCATGACATTTTTTTCTGCGAGGTGACCGCAAAAAAAGATCTGCTTCAGCCATGACTTGATTTGAAAGTGCAGTGATACAGTGGAACTTTATTTATCGCTGCTGGGGTGGAGGAGACACAGAAGGATGTGTACGCACCGGTACAAAGCTTCCAGCTGAAATAACGTCTCTACATCCATCATCAGTTAATCATAGTTTGATAACAAAAATAGACAGGGAGACACATTTGTTATACAGACTGCGAAAGAGACTTCATCATACGATACGATCCATCCAGCTGCTCTTCTGGAGTTACCACCAAAAGCTGTTCCTAGGCTTCAATAGAGCACAGCCTTTTCTCTCTTTGGGAGTCCAAATTGAGTGCTCACTTTGTCCGCCATCATCCTAGCGATGGCCAGGGAAGCCGTGGCCCCCGGCGAGGGCGCGTTGCGGCAGTGAAGGACACGTTTGGATAATTCTTTGCCCTGCAGTAGCAACTGGCACAGTGAAACTACTCTTATCCTATGATTCATTTACTTACCTTCGGTGGGGAGTCAAACACAAAGTCCCCCACAAATTCCCCCTGCCTGTTCATGGCCGTGGCCCTCACTCCGGCGGGACCCCAAGTGACGTCAGAAGACCTTATGCTCGGGACGTACTTGCGAAGCTCCTTGACTGAACACCAATGCATCAGAATTTGATGAGGCTTAGAGCATCGCTAAGTGCAGGATTACCCGACAGTTCGATTATAAAAGACTTCAGGATTTGAGATATCCCGAAGCCTGCGTATTTTGTCGCCACTCTGTGGAATCCAGGATAGGTAAGGATCTCGGCCGTGTCCCCAACGTTGACTTGAGACCAGCTGTAGCCTTCTCGGCGAAGGGCAGGGACGGCATTTGGCCCGAGCCAGACCTGAAGAAGTTAACAGCTTTACCTCCTAAAAAACTCCTTCGAAGCATCGTACCAACCTCTCCATTCATCCTAGGAGTGAAATGAACTCCGAGAAATGGAAATCTTGGATCAGGAACCGGATAAATGTTTCCTCTGATCAGCCTGCATGTCATCGATACAATATACGTGGACCAAAGACCTCGTCAAGGTGACGGTGAAAAACTGTACACACTTGGCCTTTTCCTCACTGAGAAGCAGGTACTCTCCCCTAAAGGGGACGATCTTGGGCTCGGCGTCACAGCCAGTCATTTGCGCAACTCGATCAGAGTGGAGACCTTAAGCAAAGTAATATCTGTGGCTCAACGTGTGATCAAGTGAGACTAGAAATGAATTCACCTGCACAAGTCAGCACATAAGAACATTCAATCTTCTGGCCAGGCTTGCTGCCCACAATCCGAACTGGGAAGTTGGGATCTCCGGTCCTGGAGACAGTAACACGTGCCAATGCAGTACTTGACTAAGCACCAATAAAGCGACGGTGTCACTCACGCTTCAAACTTTGTCACGTGGAAGCCCAGCTCGATTCTTCCTCCCCTCCTCTGGAACTCCACTCCGTACTGTTTGGCTACTTGACCATAGTCGACGATTCCTGTGTGGGGCGAGACAAGGGCTCGAGCTCCGACGCAGGCGGGTTCAAACTCCTTGATGGCGCTGCCATCCACCATACGAACGTCCGGGCACTGCGAAAGGATCATTCCGAGATTTGCAGTCCGCGATGCAGTATTCAGCACTGCATTCGGGCCTCACCTCGTTCTGCTCGGCACTCCGGAAGAGCGCCTCTAAATTCTTCACGTCCAACAAGTTAGTTGCCACCAGCAGCTTGCCGCACTTCTTGTAGGGGATGTTGTGTTTGTCGCAATATTTGTAGGTAGAGTAAAGCCCTAGGGAGAAATGATTCCATTATGCCGTCCAGGTATCGCGTGAGTCAGAAGAAAAGAGGATCGACGACAGGTGCGGTAGTGCAGGAAGTTGATTGGTGACGAATCTCACGAGAAAGACAACGCCTGTGTGGGGTCCAAGTGGGACATGGCAATGGGAGCGGTAGTTGTTTCTGACTCACGCAATCGTCATTCGTAGATTACTTCAGTGCCCTTGCCTTCCACGCACAGCTTGGCCATGAGAGATCCTGGCTTGTAGTAGATGCCAGCATGGATCACCCCGGAGTTGTTGCCCGTTTGGTGGAGTCCGAGGCCCTGGCCCTCCTTCTCCACTAGGGCGAACGTCAACTCTTAAAGAACAAACAAGATTAGAAGGGAATCAACGAACAGAACAATGAACATCTCACCTGGGTACCTGTAGATGAGCTCCTGGGCGGTGGCCAAACCGACAATGCCCCCGCCGACAACCGTGATGTCGACAGAGGACGAGGAGCTTCTCTCTTTCCTGGTTGACAATAGGCGCTGGGAAATCCGCCAGGAACATAAGGGTAGGCGTGGCGATCCCATCCCAGGACCTCTTCCCAAAGATCCTCTTGAGTTCACAACGGGTTGTCAGAATGGCATACAAAGCCGCACAGGACGCTAGATCGAAAACTTTCAGTATTTCGCTCCCGATTATCAAAGCTGGCCAAAGGTGTCACTCAGGTGCCGACCAGACCTCAGGTTCACCAAGTCTCCATCTATGTCACACGACGGTGACAACAACGATGACTCCATTCTTAGTTCTTCTTCTTGTCAGATTTATTCTGTCACTGAAGAAGTCCGGACAAGTTGTGTACGAACACCGGTGAACATAAACATTCCAGCCACTTTTGGCCGCTGGAGACCCCTGTAGTCCAACACGAAATTTGACACTGACAAGACCTTGGGGTCTTCTCTGCCTGTCGAAGTTCGACTTCAGGGACTCCTCAGTCTTCTTGAACCTTGTATCCACCTCTTGGGGCGACTATTTCTTGCACAGTAACTCTTGACCGTGATGACGCCATTGTCGGCCGATCTCGAACGACCGGAAATAAGCAGGATCACTCGTTCACCGTCGCTGTTGATCGTTTTCCAGCCACTCGTGCATGTGAGGGTGCAAAATGCAGTCAAATTTCCAAGCTGAACAGCTGATTTTGCTACTCTCATGGACGCTGCACTCAGTGATTGATCAGTGATCAGACACCCTAAGCTTCATCAGCGGAGAATTTCTTGACCTTCGAGCGGAGCCGGGCTCACTAACTTGAGCCTTGGCTCGATACAGCTCTAGTTGAAGGACTCTGAGACTTGAAACATATCAGCTTGTAAGTGCCGAGCTGATGGGCAGGGCTGCCAGGAGATCCTGGCAAGAGAAAGTCAAGTGGAGCTCAAGAGTTTTTGCCAATGTTTTTTGGAAAGAGTCTAATTTGGCCAATGTATCAACGCTCTTTTTTTTGCTGTCCGGTAATAGCTCAGAACCATCACAGCTTCAACATGTGATGAGAAGGAACAAATTTATTGCAGCAGCTTTTCTTGAACTGAAGTGTGCTTCGAATTCTCACTAGAGCATTGACCAACCAAAAAAGTACTTTCTTAAGTGATGTAGTTTTGAGAATTGCAGGATCACTTTCATCTCAAATCTCTGTCAAGCCTGTAACTCACACAATGCAACTATTACACAAGATACTTGTTTGACCTGATATTTGAGGCCATCATCCCCATCCAAATGTGCAGCTCTTTTTGACGGAAGGTTTCCCTTCGGACGCGCAACCTGCTAAAAGCTACTCTCAGTACCCGATGTTTCTGCTCACCCGTTTCTCATCACCGGTGCCTCGGTCCCGGTCACCATCCGGCGCGCACCCAATCTGAGGTTGCCCGCCAGCTGAAGGCTACTAACGCCAAGGCCTTGACATGGCCTCAAGATCCGTTACTCGTGGTCCCGACTGAGGACATTTTGACTTCATCCAATTTCAGCATCACATGTCGCAATGAATTCCTATCGGATTCAGCGATCATTTGAAGCCTGCGAACTATCATTTTGTTCCAGGGGAAATTGACCTTTGGAGGATCAGTAGGAACAGTTTTTTCGCCAGAGGCTTCTTCATCATGGTTTTGATCAATCTGCTCTACAGGATCAGTCTGACAATGCTGTGAACATTACTGTGGGCCAAAAGTTCAGATCAATCGTCATTTTTATATCTAGCTTCTCCAAGGACAAGTAGTACAGTCTTGAGGTGCCCACTATGGTTCGTGTTTGGGCCACGTGTGAAAACTTCTAAGAAATGTTATCATAATTAATAATCAGATGAACAGTGCCTTTCGGGCCCCAAATCCGGCCATCTCCGGTCTATCAGGTTTACAGTGACCACACGCACATATCGATCAAATTCTCTGGGTCCTAATGTGATTGTTATATCCGTGTTCTACTGTGACTTCCCTTACATGACCTTGTCATGTTAATACAGAGGTTGCGAGATTTCGAGAACCAAAACGTTCCGCCGGCGTCAAAGTCCGTCATTTCCTTCCATTAGGCAAGTTAATCTGGTAAGGTGTAAACTGAAAATAGCATTGTTACTCCTCTCCACGGATCGGGTCGGGAGTCGAAAATCGTACATCTAAAGCGGGACTTCGGCCTTTTCTACGTCTCTTTGGTCTTTTGCTCCTCGATCGTGGTCGGCATCATGGGCGGCGGGCGGCGCAGCAAGACCTCCGACGAAATGGACGCCGAGCGGCGCGAGAGTCTGGCGCACGAGTACCTCTGCAGGCTGGAAGAGGCCAGACTCTGGATGTCCAAGTGTCTGGCCGACGAGGAATGGGCGAGGAATGCGAATCGCTCCGTACTCGTCTCGTACGGAGGCTGCGGCGAGCTGCTGCAGTTCGAGAGGAGCCTCCGCAACGGCTTGGCCCTAGCAAGACTAGCCAAGAAGTTTGCGCCGGACGGGAGCGACGCCGCCAAAATGAAGATTTTTGATGCTCAGCTCAGGAGGTTCGAAGAGTCCGGACTGGACTACAGGCATACCGACAACATCAATTGCTTCATTCAAGTGTTGGGGGAAATGGGGATGCCCCAGGTCTTTTCTTTTGGAGTACGTACGGCCTTAGTGGTGTACTCATCCTTGTTTTTTTTCCAGATATTCATTCCGGAGACCTCGGACGTTTACGATGGGAAGAACCTGCCTCGATTGGTGCTTTGTCTTCACGCCGTCTCAATGCTGCTGTACAAGCTGGGGATGGCTCCTCAAATGGCGAACTTGTCCGGCAGGGCCAATTTTACGGAGAAAGAGCTCGCTACTGCCAAGGCTACTCTCGAGGAGAATCAGACGAAGCTTCCAAAGTTCGATGAAATAGGGGACATGCTGAGGCGGGAAAGGGCGACCGGCAGGATGAAGACGGCCAGACTGAGGAGAAACTTCTACGACGATAAGGCTAGCTACTACCATAGTGACCCTGGCAACCTCTTCAAACGAGCGCCATACAAGGACAGTCTTATTGACTTCCAGTCCAAGGCGAGAGATTATTTGGCGAGGGATAGGAGAAGCTTTAACACGCTCGGAAGGCATAACTTCAGATGGAGTGGCGACCAATGCGATGCCAGGAGCTTGCCCCCATACGGTCACGTGGGAGAAATGTTGCTTCACCAGCGAGTCCGTGGAAGCAAACCCAGGGTGGAAATGCCAGGCATGAACAGCATTCACGGTGGCAAAAGAGGTGGCAGCAGGAAGACGCGTGCGGACGACAGTGAGAAGCCAAGAAACAGTCTGGTCGAGTTCCAGGCCAGAGCCAGGGGGTATTTAGTAAGGAAGAAGCTGCTGGACTGTCTGGGCGAAGATTTCTATGTCTGTGGCAACGACAACTACCGCGGGATCATGGCTTCGGCAGCGGCGGTCAGAGAAAGGATAAGGCAGAAGGATCTGGAGAGCCTTTTCGTCGTAAAAAAGAAGAAGCCTCCTCCAAAACCCTCTCCGAGGAAGCTTGTTTCTGACCAAACCGGGCCCATCAGCTCTAGCAGTCGGTCGTCGGGCCGTCAGAGGGTCACGTTCCATACCGAGAGCAATAAGGAGTATGAAGACACAGGGTAAGTCCGCATAGCGAGTGAACTGGTCAGTGTCTAAATCATGATCTTTTTTGTGTGTTTGCTTTAGACCTGAGTACTCCGTCTACTCACAGCGACGCACAGGTCGCCACCTTAACCGCCTGCGGCGCGTCGAGCCCGCTGCCTTCACCGCTGTGACCCTCTTTGATCGCGGTGTCCTTCTCGACGTCGCTGGGGTCCCCACCAGCCAGTGGAGGCGTGACATCGTTTTCGACTTCATGCCGCCTGCAAGTGGTGACCGCGCAGCCGACGAGGGGTTCTTCATCGTTGATGCGTACCTCCCCAACGAACGGAGGCGTGACCATGTGATGCTCTCTCAGCTCCTGGACGCTCAGTACGACGGCGTCGCCATCAAGAAGATGTTCTCCGGCAAAGTCGACTTTGTAGTGGCGCCACTCTTCTCAATGCTGGATGGTCTCTTCTACAAAAAATCTTTTCAGTGGTAGCTTTCTCTACCCTGTGTTATACTTTACTGCTGGACGTGCAGTGTTTTGTGTACCATTATCTACGTAGACTGTTCCGCTATGTATTTCCAACAAGAATTACGTATTTGGCTATCGAAATTACAAGAAGCGATATTTTGCCTATAGTTACAATTTTCCTTGCTCACTGAGAATGTGTTCTTCAGGATGCTTTCGTAGCTCCACCAAGTTATTAGGTCACAGTAGCACAGTAGAATCTCGAACGTTTCATGTCTCGTCAATACCACTTACATCGAATTTGTAGGTGATGCATGCGAGGACCATGAAAAGTTAGAAAGTGAAGAAACGAAGCAAACAACAATAGTTTTTCTTTAGTCTGCCATTGTTTTCTGGTCTGTTGCATTAGGCAAGGTTTTTCAGTTGCTCTTGAATTGAATATACCCGAACCTTCGTGTTCACAGCACTCAATCGATAAAGAACTGACGTGTAAAAACACTTCATCTAATATTCCAGATATACACTATCAGAGTTCGATAACAATCTGAATCATGTTATCTTGCTCTACTCATGGAAGAGGGATATTGGCTCTACGTAGGAGGTAAAAAAGCAGGCCAGAATTGCACTTTTGAACTGCCATCTGGAATTGAGTAAACATAGCAGCTCGACTGTTCTGATCCCTTCATCGTTGGTGCCCTCGTCCTCGGCATCATCACCGCCCCTGCTGATTTCCTCCTTCTTGAGGAGATGTACGAGGTGCCCACCATTGACGAGGAATAACAACTGTCTGACTGCGTCTCCCAACGCTGGACAGATCGTTCCCATCCACGCACGGCAAGAAGCACGCACAGGACGTACGTACATGGGGCCCTCGCCTTTATTTACTGTGCATAATATGGATACTATTTATGGAAAATGTCGCGTCACAGTACAAATTGCGTCACTGCATATGGACCAAGTTTTCCTCGTCGACTGACCTGTCCTCGACCTAATATTGTCCTCCCCCCTCGTCCTAGGACATTAAAAGGCCTTGGCAGGTCAAATTGAGTCGAATCAAAGCTCAAAATTCGCTTCACAGCAATGCAATATGAATTTAGTGCGTGCACGGTATTACACGTACTGCGTGTTAAAGTCCCAATGATACTTGTACCAGTTACATACAAGCGCGCACAATAGAGAATGGTCACACCATTGAGACAAATACTGGCTACCACCAGTTTGTCTTCATCGTAGCCTTGACGACCACTTTGCCGAAGATCTGCTGCCCAGAGGCTGTTTGATCAATGCTTCTGCTCTGAGCTGCCATTTTCTCGTGGGCGCTCGCATGCCTGTCCTTGCGGAAAGTTCGTTGAAGCCGGATTGAAGCTACTGTGATGGCTTCTAGCCAGCAATCAGCCTCGTCTTCTGTTGGTGGTGTCCTGTATCGTCGTTCACCAGGTGGACTTCAACCTGAGAGCGCTTCGCCTTTTTCCTCTGGTGCCGGTGCGGCCGCCGCTCCGGGAGTGACCGCAACCACGCTGTCCACGGGGGTGAGGGGCACTGGAGGTGCCATCACCATGGAGCGATCCGAGGACGAGAAGATGAAGTATCCAGACAGGATTAACTTGGACAGGAAGGGGCTGTACGGTACGTCGGAGAATATGACCATGGCACACATGACCCATTGCTTGTCCTCCGTAGGAATTCCAATCTTGGAGGACGAACCTGCCCTGCGCCTGCTGAGCATGCAACATAATCTGATCAAGCGCATACAGCACCTGGACTCGACACATCGCCTGGTCTTTCTCGACCTCTACCACAATCGGCTCGACGCCATTTCAGGGATTGAGCCGCTCTCCAACCTTAGAGTGCTCATGCTCGGGAAAAACAGGATTCGTAGGGTCGAGGGTCTGGAAAGGTGTCGAAGACTCTCTGTGCTAGACCTGCATGGCAACAGGGTCACCCAGGTGCGTCTTTGTGTGTGGGACAACTGGACTTAGTTATCAACTTGGTCTTTCTACCTAGATAACTGGATTAGAAAATTTGACGGAGCTGAAGGTCCTGAACTTGGCCGGAAACTTGATCCGCAAGGTAGCCAACCTGGAGAGCCTAAAGAGTCTCGAAGAACTCAATCTGAGAAGGAACAGGATCAGGTCAACAGCAGGTCTGGAAGTCGTGCCCACACTGGAGAAGCTTTACATAAGCAATAATGAAATCCCGGTAGGCACACGCGTGGTAGACCTTGACGAAGTTGACTGCACGATTTTTTCTTCTAGAACGTAGCGTCTCTCCAGAAGCTGGACTGCTTAACTCAACTCCACACACTTCAAATGGACGGAAACCCGGTTTGGTCAAGCGGCGACTACACACACCACCTGGTGAGCTCCCTGCCGAGGATCAAGGTGCTGGACCAGCAGGAGGTGACGGCAGAAGTGAGGGTAGCTGCTGCCAGGTGGCGTCAGGATCAAGCCGCAATCGCCACCGCCGCAGCGGCGGCTGCTGCTTCGTCACCAAACGCGGCGTGTTCTCCACAGCCACCGCAGTTGTCTTCGTCTCCAGGAGCCGCCAGAAGACACCTTTTGAGACGAATGGAGGAGAGGAATGTGTCAATTTCGAATGCAAAGCAAAGGTACTGACGACGTGACATTCGTTTTGGCCGTGGTGGTTGAGTATACACATCTCCACTTCAGATGGAACTTCTTGAAGACTCAACATTGGAAACCACCAGAGGAGGATGGCGACCAACCTGAAGGTACGTACAGCAATGCCAGACTTCCATCCATGTGCATATTTACCCTTCTGGAGGGTCATATGATAAGTACTCCGTCAATCACACTCCATCCGCTGCTTCCAGCTTCCTCAAGCGTCGCTGGTCATGGTGGAGACGGCGCAGAGGAGATCAGCGACAACTCGACAGCCTGTGTTGGAAGCGGGGGAGCGACGACGACTGAGACCACCGACCAGTCTGCAAACTTGTCGCCGTCCTCCAATTTGACGCCGAGTATGAGCAGCCCGCAGCTGTCATCAGTTCTCACCAGAGAAGCGTCCAGGAACAGCCTGAAGTTGAACAAGCAGATGCTCATGGGAGGCGATCGCGGCTATCGCTCTTCTCCTGGTTCCCCAATTGGCCACGTGAAGACCACAACTGCCGACTCTGATTCGACTTGCAGCGCGACGCCAGCGGCTGCGGCGGCTGCGGCAAGTTCAAGGGTTAATGCGGCTGCGGGAGCCGCTGCTGGGCGTGGCGGAGGCGGTTTACTTCCTCCGACCCCCGTCAAGAACGAGCATTTGCGGCGTCGTTTTCCTGGTCTGGAACAGCGTCGGATTGGACTGCCGCCGCAGCAGTTCGTCAACCTCCATGCTGCAATGGCCTCAGATGGGTGCTTGGGTGCTGGAGGAATCGGCTCCTCTTATCTGATGGGTGCTGCTGCGTCATCATCTGCACAGAACACTTCTGCCACACCAGGCGCTTCCGGCCACAAGACGTTTTCTGCTGCGGACAAAAAGATTGGCTTCTTCCACTTGCAGAATGCTGTCGGGAGAGCCTCCACTGCCACGGCCGCCTCAGATGAGTGCGGCCAGTCCACCAGTGACGAGTTTTCCGGCGGCGGCCTCATGTCCGAGTCCAGCACGGACTCCAGCACGTCAGACGCCGAAGATGAGACAGCGACTGCGGTGGTGACGCCGTCAGCAACAGCGGGCGCTCGTCGCAAGCCGCTTATTCATCCGCCGTCAACTTCGTCCCTCAGGGGCTTGTCGCCATCGGCTCGACTGATGCGGCGGCCGCTGTCGTCTTCTTCCTCGCCACATCGACTCGGAACAGCCACGCCCCCGTCGAAGCACGTCGGCACCACGGCAGCAGCCGCCGCCGCCGCAGCGTCATTTCATTCCGAGGGTGGCCGGACTTCTGAGCAGGGTCGGGACTTCCTGATTGAACTGGATGGAGACATGCTGAACGTCTATGGCGCCCACGCTCTCAAGTTCCTGGATCGTCCATGGAACAGGCACCGAGCCCTGAAAGCCACGGCCGTCCAGTTCAACTTCGTCGAGTTTGACGAATTGGTTCCGTATCTGCCCAAGTAAGTGTAAACTCGAGATACAGTGGGTTCCGCCTCCCAAGGGCCTGGTATAGGCCTCCGGAAGGGACGGGGCGTGCCTCCCAGCCCCGAGAGACCTTTGCTGGCCCTTGGGAGGTGCACAACACAGTATCTTGACGCTGTCCTCGACGAAAGGTCATCCATGCATAGAGACACTGTTTAGAATTTCCCTGCATTCGCCCCAAATATGCGGGAAGTCACGTCGAAGGACGTCGAAGAGGACGCCAAAGTTGCTTCTGCCTGAAGAGCTTTACGCAGGCCTTAGGCCGGGTTGAAGCCTTAAGTATAAGGAAAAGCATATAACTGGCCTTGGGAGACTAACTTTATGGTATGTCTTTTAAGCAATACTTTTTAAGGATATCACTTGATGTTCATGCAAGTGATTATTTGAATTTCCACTGTCACCTTGATTTGTGCAATGAGCAGCTCAGGTTCAAGATCAACCTCAGGCAGTGTATTTGAAAGTGCTTTAAAACAGCATGAAGTTTTGTGGAGTATTTTGCCAGCGAAACCTCCTACGCCTTCAGCATATCCTTGCTGGACATATTGTATTTGGTCAAATTGAACCTTCTGCATTGCTGTACGAGGCTCTCGAAGGCACGGATTAAGAGCTGAGTAACCTATTGCTTGGTCGTACATCGTGCATGTACAAACGTACTCATGCATAGCCATAATGGCTTCACCATCAAGGTTTCGCCAGACGTTCTCCAGCGTCGAGAGCTTTGAGTTCCACGAGACGGCCATGAACTACCTAGGACAGCTGAACGCGCTGACCTTGGTGCAGGGGATCTCGGCGCTTTATATCGGAGAGGAGGGCAATCCAATCTTCCACAAACCATGGAAGCAATATGCAATTTACCGCCTACAGCATTGGGGTCTAAGGTGAGCCTGCATCTTTTAACAGTCAAAGACTTTCAATGCTGTTTTGGGCATCATTCGGCTCCCGGTGTTTTCAAGCTTCGATGTGAACAAAAACTGCCAACAATTGTCATAAGCATCAATTCAGAGATGACTCAGTGCAAAAAATATTGCGAGACACTCGGGACTTTCATAGCAATAAGTCCGGTCATGATGCCGTCTTGAACTTCATTGTGTCTTTTGCTGAATGTGAGGCGCAAAAGGAAGCATTTTTGTACGGTGCACATGGAACTGTGACTTTACTTTTCACGCATATTCACTTTAAAAAGTCAGGAGTCGAACGGCCTCAAAATCAAAAAAATGATAATAATAATAATAATATGATGAGCATTGCACTCAGCCTCAAAAGTATGTTTCGAACCATCGCAGATACCTGAACAACGTCGAGGTGTCGGATGAGGACATCTACGCAGCCAATGCGTCATTTGGTTGCTTAGGAGAACTATCCATTCTGGTGATGCCTGCTGCCCAGCTTACGGCCATTGCTCGCCGCCTTGATCTTGCTGGCTATGCGACCAGCAAGAACAATGACGATCAGGATCTGATGTCGTCGATCAGAGACGCAAATGTGCGAGAGATCATAGCCAAGGAGGCACTGCAGTACCGGCCCAGGATGACTATGGAGGATGAGGAGAGGAGGCAGCAGCAGGACGAAGAGGACAGAAGGTCTCTCAAGGCGATGGAGAACCTCTTGGAGGTATAGCACACACATCCACACGCATTGGGGAATCTTTACAGTTCTTTTCCCGTACAGATCGGCCATTCAGCTATGCACAAGCTCGGGCGGTTGGAGGAAGAATGGGTCTCTATACTGCCAATTCTGATCAAGAGGATCGTTGCTCAGTATTCGGATATCAGGCAGTACAAGAAAGAGTCGCTAGGCAGACTAGAGAGGACAGATTCAGCCAACTGACAGTTTTGAAGGAAGCAGAGTCATCATTATGCTGCTCAATTTTGCCGAAGATAACCTATCCGTACTTATGTACACAATCTATGAGAATCTATAGACAGTGTAGAACGTACGCAGAAAAAACGTGCAGGCAGTACAAAACTGTATGTTCAATAACCTTCTTCGTTTGACTTTGATAAGAAAGTTCCCCGCCTTATTACACCCGTGCTATTGAAAGTGTGCTTACACCTTGGAGATCCTTGAAGTACCTGGTATACCGGGGAAACCTGCTATTACTTCTTTGGGCGTATTGTGAAGGACTTGTCAACATTCAGCTGGTGCAATAGTCCTGTTCCCATTTGTATCGGTCTGCTTTAGGGCGAGGAACTTGAAGCTCAAAGTCAAAGGACAAACGTGGAACATTCAGTCAACAAGTCACAAAACTTGACCGATGGAGCCCTGACCTCCTTAAGGATCAATCCCTCGGACCACAGGAGTAATATCATGAGTAAGCATAGCTGTTTAGTTAACTAACTAATATTGTAAAGGGCTAACCTGCTGTTCATCAGGTAAGTGATAGAGAATCAGATAGAAGGTCTATCTGAAGCGCGTGCAGAAACAGCTCAGTTAGATCGAGCATCGTGGCTCCACTTGGTAAAGATGTTCTCTGACAGGTAGCTTTTCACAGTGGGCACTGACCGCCGGGTGGACCCTGAGGGAGTAGAGGTCACACCTGAGGACATGCATTCACATACACCCAGGGGACCATGGTCACTGGAGTGATTGCCAGTGCCGGCAGGAATGCCAGTCCACTTTGATGGTTGGATGCAAATGTGATATGTAGCAGTAGAACAATGAAGTTTAGAATTTCCGCGTGGATGACTTGGCTGCGCACGTTCTCCTGGAACGTTTTGAGGTTGAATTTTCATGTGAGATGTGCACGTAGATGTGATACTTGGACACAAGATTCGGCACAGGCATTCAACGTCGTGAATTTGCATGCCAATGTCACTCTAGGCGACGCTGGACGTCAGCGGTGTTGACGGCGGCATTCGGCGAAGTCTAGAGGTGAGTCTCGGACAACGTCTTGGTCGCTGTGTCGTCGCTGGACGTCATGGGAGTGTCGCGAGTGCTGCGGTGTCGTCTCTTGCTGGCACGATGCTCCTCTTCCAGTGGCCATCACAGAGGCCTCAGCTTAGAATTATGTTATACTACTGTATAGTCTGAATGAGATTAACTTTGCAGTTCTTCTCATTTATCAGTCAAGTTCTGGACTTTATTAGTCGCATCCCGCAACGTTGAGAAACTCTGACGACGATTTTTGGGGCGTCCCTTGCTCGATGTTGACTGAACTTAAACAGTGTTTGCATTTGGGACTCTCGGAACCATGAGGTGCTTGCAGCTTCCGCATGATATCGCCCCTTTTTTTAGATATTTTGCAATTACTCGATATTTTGCAAATATTCGATGTCAACAGTGCCCAAACTTCGCCAGGGTCGATCTTGTAGCGTTCTACGACGATAGAGAAAACTGCTATATTTTGCTGTAGACGAAGGAGAAGAGAGAGAGAACAAATGATAAGACATTTCTAGCTACTGGTATCTCTTCGAAGTATTTAAGCGAGCGGTGTTTGCTTTTGACCATCCTCTATGTCTGACTTAGCTAGAATTTGCATAATTCAGCAACGAGCGGCCGCTGCGAAATCTGCAGAGAACAGTAGTCAGATACACTTCAGTCTTTGACTGCTGCTTGACTAAGCCCAGTGTGGGGTTGTTTATCCTCCATGTAGTCACTACAGCCAGTCAGACGAAAAAGGAAAGCTGCCTCTTGCACTCGTACAAGGAACAATCTGCTTTGTGTCCATGGTCTGCTAATCCGCCGTTCAGGTGCTCAGCCACGATGCGTGCTCTCCAGCTCTGGTTGCTGTTGGTGCACACCAGTATTGCGTTGTCGGACACACCCTGTGACCAGAGGAACTTTCCGGGAGAAAGTTTCGTCTGTGTCTGCTCCAGGTAAAAAGCCACCCTTGAACGCCTCTGAAAGTCATGCAAACAGATCTCAGAGCGGCGCATGAGTCATCTGCGTAACGCTCTTGGAACCCTTGTGATCCTGCTTTGAGCTGGTCTTCAAGCTGCTTGTGCAGCCTTGGGCTCGGCGTGAGACTCAATTGGCATGACTACATCACCAATAAGTACGACAGCGATGTGTTTTGAAAGCTTGTGCAGGGTTCTTTTGGACCTCTGGATGTTGTTGAGGCTGATGGAGGCCAGGGCATGCAAAAATATTGAACTGCAAAGCAATACGTTCTAGTATTCATTGGTTCTACAATGTTTCGTGATGTTCTCTATAGCACCTTCTGTGACGAATTTGAGCCGCTGACGCCATTGCCAGCCGGTCAGCTGCTCCACGTAGCTTCGGACAAGGACTCGCAACGTTTCGCGTCACAAGTTTTGAACTTTGTCAATAACGCAATCGACGACAATGATGATGACGACCACGTCAGTGACGACCACGACGACGATGAAGAAGAAGGAGAAGAGAGGCTCATCTTGTCCGTGGACCGCAGACAGAGATTCCAGGAGGTGTTGGGGTGGGGTGGGGCCTTCACCGACGCAGCTGGAATTAACATCGCCAGTCTCAGTGAAGGAGCTCAGGAAAATCTTCTGAGGTGCGCGTGCTGAAAAAGATGAAGAAATATTCCTTATAAAAACCGGCTTTTTCATCCCGAAATTCCAATTAAAAGATTTAATTTCTATTAGCAATCACAAGTTTCTTAAATAACTGATTACAGATCGTATTACTCTTCTTCTGGCTTGGACTACAACATTGGTCGAATTAACATGGGTGGGTGTGACTTTTCCACCAGGACCTACACCTACGTTGACACGCCCGGTGATGTCAACCTCGACACGTTTGAGTTGCAGGAAGAAGATCTACAGTATAAGGCGAGTGTGATGAGTGTCAGATAATACAGTCCAAGTGTCTACGAAAGTCAAATCTCACTACACTGCATTTCACTGTCATAATGAGTTGTTTTTATAGATCCCCTTCATCCGGCGATCTCAATCACTGAGCGATCGCACGCTGAAGCTATTTGGTAGTCCTTGGACTGCTCCACCCTGGATGAAGACCAACAACGACTACGTGGGCAGGGGATTCCTCAGGGAGGAGTACTATCAGCCTTACGCAGAATACTTTCTCAAGTAAGACAGACCCTCCATCGTCCTGCACAGGTACCTTGCCTGCGCGCTTACGGATGCTGTGATGGGTACTCGAATTTTGTACCTGCAAGTATGGGTAAGGTTGGGGCAGCCAGGGCCAAGACCTGCAGGTACGGGTGGCAAGAAATATTCGGGTACTCAGGCAATGGGTGCAGGTCAACGTACTCATTGCAGCCTTTTTGTATACTCAGAGGTAATGTTGCACCCTCTGGGAAGTATATATATTTAGGTTAAGAGCATGGCATGTTCATCGTCGGTACTCGTCGATCTAGATTCATCCAGTCCTATGAGAGCGAGGGCGTGCCCATTTGGGGCGTGACCGCCCAGAACGAACCCATGGACGGCCGCATTCCCAACTTCTCCTTCAACTGCATGGGCTGGGACGCACAGGGGCAAAGGATCTTCGTTGGCCAGAATCTGGGACCAACGTTGGAGGCAGCGGGATATAGAAATGTCAAAATCATGATCTTTGATGACCAGAGGCCCCTGGCCCCCCTGTGGGTACCTCAGGTCTGCTTCTAGTGAAGAGTGGAAAACTAACTACCTGTGTACTACGTTCCATCCATGATCAGGTGTTGAATGACCCGGACGCCGACAAATACGTCTCTGGGGTCGCCATGCACTGGTACCTGGACGAGCTTTTCCCCCTTCCGGGTGCGATGGACGTAGTCCATAACAACTTCCCCGACAAGTTCATCCTTTACACGGAAGCATGTACAGGTGCTGTGACCCCATGAGTACATGGAGAAGCTTCATATGCACAGGGTGGAACAGAATCCAACGAATTCGTTGCCAAGAGCTTGCGTGACTTGAGGCCACCATTGCTGCCGACAGCGACCATTTTACACGGATCGTGCCTTGGGCAACAACCTCTTTCAATAACGCTCTACTACTCTACTTTCTCGTGAATTTTGATCACGTAGTAATGGTAGTCCTGAGATAGCTTCGCAGATTCTGCTTCACCCTGTACAGAATGAATGCAAAGTTTTCTTTGCGTGCCATCTTCCTCGTTCCTTTTTCAGGTGCTGATGGCTCCCTGGCCGGAAGTGGTGGTAGCACTGTCGTTGTGCTGGGATCTTGGGAAAGAGGCGAACGGTATCTGCACAACATCCTGCAGGACTTCAACCACTGGGCAGTGGGGTGGACTGACTGGAACCTGGCTCTTGATTTGCAGGTGACTGTCGTCATCAACGTCTTGAACGCCAGCAAGGTAGATGTCGTTCTTCTATTAGGGTGGTCCAAATTGGGAGTCCAATTTTGTGGACTCCCCGGTGATTGTCAACGCCGAAGTGGATGAGTTCTACAAGCAGCCCATGTACTATGCACTTGGCCATGTGACCAGGTTCATCCCAGAGGGATCCGTCAGAATTGGTCTCAATCTTGAGCAAGGACAAGATGACATCAGGTTGACCTACTCAGCTGCGGAGAGGCCTGACGGCGCCATTGCCTTCATTGTCATGAACAGGTATGTCATGTCAAATCCAGCGAGCAAACAAACACTACAATGTTTTGCAGGGGTTCCGATGTGACTGAACGGATCACTCTGATTGACCCCGACCGGGGCTACGTGGACATTGACATCCCTCCCAAGTCGATGCACAGTTTCGTTTACTGGTAGTAGACATGTTGAGCGAGTGGCAACATATAAGAAAGAGTAGGCACACGCATGCGTACATGCGTCACCTGTATGCCTATATGTGCGATTCGTTCCACACCTGAAGGTGTGCATCTAATTCAGAGATAATACGGTTAATCTTTGTACTAACTTCAAGAAATGCAATGACGCTGCAAGTACGTTTTCTATTTACCCGTGAGTGCTTTTTATACGTGCAGTAATAGAGATAATTATTACATTTGATCCTGTGGATGACGGACACTTGCGTGCACTTTGTCTCGCCCGTCTTCGTCATTCCCGACGAGGGGCCTGAATCTCCGCAGCGATCGGTGGGAGTGCCGTGCAGGGAGTGGGTGGGAGTGGGGGAAGGCGGGGACAGGCAGGAAGCAAACAGGGCGATCGATCGGCATTGAGTGACAATGAAGTTTGAAGACTGACAGATCTTAAGCACGTACTGTACGTGTACTTCACGCCAGGGGGATATGATTTTGGGGTACTTTTAGATTCTTGATTGGAGAATTTTCAGTTGATGACTACTTTCTCGCTGATTTCAGGCCTCAACCTTGTAGAATGACCTCTCAAGACCTGGTCATTAAAGCGACAGTGACTCGTAAATTGCGTTAATTACCAAAGACTTATGATCGATGCATATAATTTCACCGTGTTAAATAGGTTTTGTTGACTGTAGCAGCGGCAAAAATTCCGCTATCTCTGCACTGTACAGGTGCCACTTCCCAATGGCCTTTCTTCTCTACGGTGCTGCTATCTTACTTTGGCTTCTGCTGTTGCTGCTGTAGTTGTTCCGCGTGGTGCTCTGCGGACTGCGCCGCGGCCACCTCAGCCGGTGCTCGATGTCAACGCTCCCAAAGAACAGCTTCCATCGAGTCCAAAACAAAAACAGTAGTTAGGCAACTGGATCAGCATGAGCGACATGCACAACCGAGCGGCGAAGCAGCCGCCACGCGAGGACGAGGACGATGGGGACATGGATCCTGTGGACCGCATGCTCAAGAAGGCCGGGTGTCTTGACCTGCACTACAAGGTGCAGGAGTGCATGGTGGACCACAAGGACTGGCGCAAGTGCAAGGACGAGGTACAGGCCTTCAAGAAGTGCGTAGCCGAAGATCGTAAGCGTCGCGGTCTCGACTGAAGACCTCATCTTAGGCGTCTAAAGGTTTCCAAGGACATGCAAAGTAGTCGCAGTGGGTAGAAAACCACGAAGGTACTCTCGGAATTCTCTGTTGGAACATGTTCTCTCCGACCTCACCATGTCCGAAGGCAAAGCTGTAATACAGAGCTACGAGAAAACTTCCCTCACTCCTACAGCTCCGGAACAGCTTTGAAAAAGTAGATGACAAAGACATGCTTAAGGCTACGGAAGGACGAAGATAGATGAGTTCATGAGGTTCGTGAGACTCGGTTCGCTGGTTCAACTCAGACGATGACGAACTCCATTACTGTGTTTGGAATGGGGTCCGGACCCGCCCCAGCCATGGGCAAGATCACTCAAAACCTGGACTCTGCTGACCCTACTGTTAACAATCTTAGTATGCGGTAGTGATCGAGAAGGAATGTACAAATGAGCTTTAGCTTCACTGTCTGACTGTGAATTTATACTATATTGTACTCACTAGATCTTACTACTACTTAGTCGTCCTCTTCGCTCATCACCACACAGCAAGCGCATTAACTAGTCCATCGCCTCCGTGCGTTCAATGATGCCCTCCACTCTGACTCTCCCTCCATTTCGTGTAGGCCGTGAAGACTAGGGCGAGGGCGAGTCCCCTGCCGAACCCCCTGAAGACGTAATCCCTGGTCCAATGCCACGGGTGGGTCATGAGCTTCGTGTCTTTGGTGACGTCGAAGCGCCATACCTCGTTCCGGAGCCAAGGGTCCTTCAGGCCGCGGGCGGCCAGGCGAAGCTGGAGTTTCTGCAGCTCGGGCTAGTAGGAGAGAAACACGGAGTTCATCTTGGTCGCGGAAGAGATGAAGCTGGACCAACTCACCGTATGATCTCCGACCTTATAGACCCTCCAGTCGGGGACCTTGTAGGGCAACTCTTTACCGCCGCCCATGTTGCCTGGGTGTCTCGGGGTCTCTGTGTGGATGCAATCGAGCGAGTTCCAGGGATAAAAAGTCCTCTTTCAGTCCACTTGGGCAGCAGCTTCTAGACCGCTGCCATTTTGTTTGCGAGCAGCAGCAGCAGCACTGGATACAGGGTCGCCGAGCAAAGCGCTTACCTCTGCAATGGCGGGAAATTTGAACAAAAAATCTGGTAGCCTCAAGATTCCTAAATGACACAGCAGGGGTCTGTGAATGAGC
>JAAUXU010107317.1_pt1 | contig 59747 bp, 56 predicted proteins | sample 7278151 | NCBI WGS metagenome assembly JAAUXU01 (sample SAMN14350113, study PRJNA611818) | marine sediment metagenome | isolation source: surface marine sediment (1.8m) | place: French Polynesia: Moorea | collected 2018-08
CAGGAATGTTTAGATACTCTAGACGTTCTGCGGAGTGCAACCTCCCGTGATATCTGGTTATAGAATAACAGCAGCTTCTGGGGACGCGGATAGTGCACGCACCCGAAGCGTGCGCACTGGTGCCGCTGGCACCAACGCTGACATCGCTACCTAGCAACGGCATCGATGCCTACCCCACAGCTGCCTCACCTGACGCTAGTGCGATGACGGCATGATGGATGTTTCCATGCATGGCACAATCACCACCATCCGCAGCACAAGTGCAAACCTCTATCATGCAGCCTCTCATGTCCTTCTCACAAAATCTAGTCTCAAGATATTCCCCAGCTATCCCCACGCTGTCTATTCTGACCAGGGTTGCCAGAAGGGCTTCTTCTCAGGTGTTTCTGGCCATTTGGCATGATTTTTTCTTCGTAGGACTCACGTGTCTGGAGAGATTCTCATGTGAGATTCTCTTGGGCTGCTTTCCACATCGAATCTGGCAACCCCGATTGAGAACTCCTTCTTGGCTGGAGGAATGTGGCGCACTACTGACACCAATGTTCCCCCGAGTAAGAAACCCAGAGGATTGAACTCAGGGAAAGAGGGAGTCATCGAAGGTGATGGTACAGAAGACCATGACCGACAACGGATTCTTTTGTCTTGTCATCAGGCAGTCCTTGAAAGAAGGACTCTATCATGTCAATGACTGACATGCTGCTGCGCATACAATAGTTTTTCGTCTGTCCAAAAGATAACTTTGTTTGCATTTTTGGCCTCTTCTCCACCACAGCAGGAATGGAGCAGGGCCCCTGTCTGGTGGCCTGCTCTGGAGTTATGTCATGCACAACCATCATGCTATGTGACTTGAGGCCTGCTTTTGACATCAGGGAAATCTCAGACTTCTGGGTCTCGGACAGCAAAGATCAATAAGGCTGACAGATTTTCAGACTGAAAATAACAAAATAGTCCCTCAGCTGTGACAAAATAATGACAAATGCAAGACAGGACGGCTGACTACCTTGAGAAGATGATGAGAGGGTGGCTAGAAGGCGATTATGTGACACGAAGTCGAGGAAAGAATGATCCCTGGGAACTGTACTGACCCTGATGCACTTCTGCTCAGCTGCAGGGATGGAAACATGTTTCGAGATATGGTGGGGATACACTTGTTATCAAAAGGATTGGGCTGCTTCAAATGTGAATGAACACGCAGGTTTCTGGGTAACGCTAATCCAGATGCACCCCTCCGTTTGAAGTGCCACTGCAGACACTTCATGCCAGAGTAAGTCACTGCCACTTGCTTGTCGACATTCTCAGCCACTTGTAAACATAAGGGGGATTGGGAACTGCTAGAAAGGGGGAAAAAAGGTGAAGTCATGAAAACAAATGTGCTGAACAACATTAGGTTACCCAGTCTTGGTTGTTACTCAAGATTCAGTTCGGCCTGGATTGCCAACTCTTTGGGAACCAAAGGAGGTCAGTGCCCAAGAGGGCCCAAACAGGGGGGATGTCATAATTCACTAAAAGAAGCCTAAGTGAGACTTGGACATGTCCAGAAGGAACAACTGCAGCATAAACAAGATTTGCAACAGAGGCAGAGAGAAGGAGGAGGAAATTCGTTACATGCATGCCGATGGTTCAGCTGTTACGTTCTTATGTATGGGTGCCATTCCCTTTCTTTGTCGCTCCATGTCGCTCAGAATCAACCAGGCAACAGGAATGTCAATTGTAGTGGTATCAGAGGTGTCCCCTTGGCCTGCAGTCAAGCTACGTTGACGAGAGGAAGTACCCGCAGGAGTTCGTGGTAGCGTAGGCGTAGAGAGACGAGCATCTCTTCACCTTTTTTACTATCTGTCATCGATCAATACGAGCTTTGTTTGAGTCCTCACACGGGCCCTGACACCATCAAGATTTTGTTGGTGGCACAGCCAAACAGGCGTGTACAAAAAATATTCCCTCCCCTATTCCTCCTCTTTTTTGGGGGGGGGGGCCTTCAACACCCATCAAACTCATTCACCACACTCCAGGGGTGCTTGTGACGCCTTTGTCGAGAAGATCTGTGCTGTTGCTCCATCGTTCCTGATCTTGGCATTGGGACGTTTTTTCTGAGTGTACCCGAAGAGTAACTAATCTACAGTAGAGCGGGAAGTTGCACGCACAGCCAGACTAAGGAGGCTGGCTGGTTGGTGCGTCAGCTGACGGGAAAACCGCTCACCCACTAGGTCTGTGCCCAAGCCCTTTAGGTAAACATGGTGAAGAGTAAGAAATGACATGCTATTATTTTTAAAGTTCTTGGTGGATTCATAAATTTGGAAATGTTGCCTCAGCACGATGTGCGTACATGAAGTGAATAGGCTGCTTTTTGCCCCTGTCCCCCCCCCTCCGTGGCATCCACCTGTAAACGTATTGCTCTTTGAAAAAAAGCTATACAGACTCGCCGCCACCCGTCACTTCCCAGTACACCAAAGAGCATTACGTCATCCTTCCCTGGTTCTATGGTGCATTGTTTTTTGTCCCGTATAATGGACGGGTTTGTGCCAGTAGCCTACTACTGGTGGGCAGTTGGCCACCTCTAGTGGGGGATTTGGGATTATCTCTTTTTTGGCACGCTCAGGCATGATGGGGTTGGCACAGCGATCACGGAACAATACTCGCCACGAGTGGAGGAAGTGGCTTTGTTTATTTGAAAGATCTAAAAATGATTACTACTGGCGGGCAATGGTACACGATTCAAACTGATCAAATCGGTTGGCAGGGCCCGGGGTGCGTCAGATATAATGCCTTTGAAGCGTTTTGCATATTGCAATATGCCTAAGTACAAAATGCCCTCAAGCGGTATAAAGCCATAAAATGTTGAAGGCAGGAATAAAATGTGCTCTCCCAACTCTTACCTGTAAATATGCGAATCCAAAGTATAAATACTTCAGGTCTATGCCAGGTCTCCTCCTTGGTCCAGGTCTGCTCAACCTATCTTCGATGTACCTAAGAAAATTTTCATTGACTAAAATCAAAGGAATTAAATATGAATGTAAGCATCTACCTGGTAGAGTCCACTTTGTCCGAATCCATTTTGATCTTGTACTGAATAAACTCGGGCAGTTTGGGATCATCATCCTTTTGCGGAAAGTCAACAAATACGACGCCTGCCCAGAGTTTGTTCTCCCTGATCAACTTGATGCCCTCAACCTCCAGGCTGCGTTCACTGGGCATCCCCACAAACTTGTTGAAGTCGAAGCAGCTTAACACTACACTCGTCTGCATAGAATAGATGAAAACTACGAGTACAGAAAGGTTAAGTCATGATGTTTTTTTTACCTGCTTGATAATGTTGTCGATGTTTTCGAAAGTCTCTTTCCACTCCAAAGAGTAGTTGCCAGCAAAGTAATTTCGAAGCGTCTGTTTGAGGTTGTCCACGTCCACCAGGGGAATGGTTCCCTCTGCGTTCAGCGCCTTCGTCACATTGCTGTTCAGCAACAGGTCCAACAGGCTGCCGGGACCATCAGTTGTGAACGCTTCCTGCAGACAAAGTGTAATTGCGCGAGGACTTTTATGGGCTACAAAAAGAATAATCATCTTTTTTATATAAATACATAATCATGGCCTAAATACGTAAGAATTCATCACGTCCATTGCGCGGTGTCAGTGACACTTGGTGTTTTATGCAAATTTACCAACTTGGTAGAAATGTCATAAGCAACTACCGTCATACATGGACCCATTTCGACTGATTGATAGCTCTAAAAATGACTGGCTTCAAGATGAATCAAATGGGTCAGACAAATTTCAGTTTGAGTCAACCTTCACGTTGGTTCCGTTGAGTCTGAATGTCTGATTGAGCTCAAGATTTTGAGGATTCGTATCACTGGCCCCCATCCCCGCTGTTGCCTAAGACTCAGATAGAAGTTGACTTCTGTTGAACATGCTGAAAATGCAGCATTTCTTTGCAAGTCTTGCCCCTCACCCCATCTCTAGTGAATATTCTTGTGCGCAGTTGTCTTTTGTGCTGACTCATGTACACAATCAGCCGATTTTGTATGCATATTAGGCTAGACCAAATTTTTTGGGAATTTTGCTGAGTGCATCTTAGGTTTGTTACCCAATGCCAAATGGCGAAAATGCAGTCAAATGGGGCAAAAAATTACCTCCCCCTCTCTTGCAAAAAAAAAATTACTACATTAGTTCGTTACAAGACGAGATGTTCGGACTTAGATGGCCGCAGAGCAAAGCTAAACACCTTTTCTTGCTTTTAATTTCGTTTGATTGCAGTGCTGCAGTTTTACCATCTGGGAAAGTAACTAAGCAGGTCGACATCAAATGTGAAACGTCGACCTCACATCCTCATGCACTGTGTCTATTAAATATTGAAGGCGGAGAGGGGATCCAAGCTGCTTAGTTATTCATTTCATTTGACTCGAGTGTCTTTACATGAAATCTTGCGACAAATATAGCACAAAGAAAGAGACCAAAAAACTTAGTCTAGTCTTATGGATATACTTTTCATCTCTATAATGACTAGTACATACCTTGATAAATTGTTGGTTCTCCTCATCTAGGAAGAGCCCTCTGACTCTGTCGGCGTAAGTGTTTATCCACGCCCTGGCGAGCCTGTGGATGTCTCCGATGGGTCTGAAGGTGTCGTTGACGACGCCCACGATGCGACGAGTGGCGGCAGTATCAGGCGTGAAGAGAATCTTGCCTCTTATGAACGGTTTGAGTTGATCCCAAAGGAATCCAGTCAGTTTATTCTCCTCCAGGGTCATCATGAGATCGTTACACTCCTTGCTTGTTGTGTTGTCATATTCATACGCCAGCTTTTCATCCTTCTCTTTGAGCTGGTCGCGAAGCTCGTCGAATCTGACAACGAGGAGTTGGACGTACTGCCAGTAATACTTATGTCACGCATCGTAAAAGTAATGTTTTTCACCTATTGGCAGCTCCGCCGTCACTGAAGAGCTGCTCCGAAGACATATTTCTGTTGCATACGATCCTCTGGAAAGCCGCAAAAGCCAGCCTGCTGTTTTGGCTGGTATTTCTCAGGAAGAACGAGTTATTGCTCAGAGTCTCGTTGCCAACGTCCATGGTCAGCTGCTCGGTCATTCGCCTCAGCAAATCGGATGTGTCTCCGAACACCTTTTTAATCGACTCCTAAAACCAATAAATAGACACTGACTATCGCAGTTACCAATACACTGCATAAAGAGTCCATTTCACCTTCTCAAACATTTCTCTTCTTACGTCCTCGCTGGCCTGGATGATGGTTCTGTACGCGCTGATGCTGAGGCTACTTCCACCAGTCACGAATGAGAATTCATTGATCTCCTTCTGGATGGCCTCGTAGTCGACATGAGACTCCACAAGGCGGAGTAATTCCAAGGCATCTTCCAAACTCAGATTGCACAAAGGACGTAAGCTCTCCTGCAAGATAACATTGACTCATGGTTCTTGATTTTATTTCTATCAAAAAACTCAATCCTCATTGTCACAGTAGTCGAAAAATGTGTTCCATCTGTAAACATCTGCCATCAATCGCAGACATCATCAAAGATGTTGCTAACACTTTCAAAAACCGGCTCCTTGAGCTTGTAAAGTTCAGCGACCTGTATGAACGCATAGTACTAATGCCAGTGCTATGCATTTACAGATTCATGTAACTGTTACAATTACAGTATGCACATGAATAAACACCAGTTTATGATGTTAAGTTTAATCTTGCATAAAGCTTTCCTTTGCAAGGGTGAGGGTTTCAATCATGAGTAAAGCGAGTCCATAATGCACTCTTCTTGTCTCCCATAGTTTCATGTTACCTGAAACTGCTCGGGCGTGACGTCATCCGCGTGAATGGCCCTGCTGATTAGCTCGGGATCGCAGATCGCGGTGCGCGGGTCCGTCAGCATCGTGAGGATCTCAGCAGCCGTGACCTTCTCTGGACGAAGCTGAGCACGCAGCAATGCCGACAACTCAGCCTGCGTCAAATCTAAGCCTTTAGATGCGCTCCAATTTAATAGAGCTGGGCCAAACGGCTCCTTTAGCAAGGAGTCGATGCGTTTCACGGATAGACCTGTGTTCACAAAAGTCACTTAAATTAAGTTTGTTAAGAGTGAACATTGCACAGACATAGACTGATTCCTCTTGTGATTGCAGTGAGTACAGATCAGTTAGGCTGTGGACTACAGCATTTGAGGACAGCGCAGCTCAATCATTACGCAAGGCAAGTACTCACCTTGAATCCCCTGACCCTGAAATATTTGCGTGCCCACTTTCTGCGCCATTTGTTGTAGAGTGTACAGGTCCTTGAACACGTCAGCGAGGGCGTCCGCGCGGGCTTGGTTAAAGTTTTTGGCCAGCGCCGACTCGACGTCGCTCACCAGTTGGCTGATGCTGCCAAGGAAGGCGAATGTATATACACATATATATTCGTTACAGTACTGAGTGCAAAAACACGTATGCATTGTACATGGCTCGTCGTCTGTTCACTTACAACGAGTCGTTGTAGGTTGAGGTCTGCGTGACGACCGTGGGCGGCTCCTTGTGACAGGTATTGTTGAACGTGCAGACAAAGCTCTGGGCGAAGTAGATCAATCCCGACGAAGGCATTGCCTTCTCGTCGAAAAAACCTGGTCGGCGAAGAAAGCATGAACAAGTTTTCAAGGTCAACTTTTCATCCTTCCTCGAACTTACATTGATGGTGATATTTCCTCAGCCCTCTGAGTCGCACGAGGACAAGAATGATGAAGAGAAATAAGGGCCAGACGATCTCGATGAATAACCGAACCTTTCATCAGAGGATATTGGTACTGGCACAAATTACACACGTGTGTGAACAGCACTATGGGTCCTACCTTCTGTCGCTTTCTGATCTTGAAGTTCTTCCAGATGAGTAGCCTCAGTTGAAGAAGGAATTCCATTTTGTGTTAAGTACCAGGCCTTATTCTGTGACTTTTCTCTATGAATATTGTCTGACTTGTTCCGTACTTAACGCCAGTGCTATTTGTGATGTTTTCTCTGCTGACGTGCGGGTTTCCCTGACTTGTTTTATCACAGTCGAGTAGTTTGCTTCTGTCCTTGCTTCACTCTTATCCGATTTCGGACAAATTTTGCCGCTGCAATGAATCCAAACATAACCTTAATGTAGGAAATACGTACTTAGCACCACGCAGGATACTAGAATTATCTCGAAAGAACAATATGGTTTGGCCAGCAACAGTCATTTCCAGACGCAGACTGGAATTTAGTGCAGGTTTTGATCCCCACCAAAAATATTGTTCCAATGAGCATTGGACATACTTCTAGACTGCCGCTGAGTCTCGCCTCCAATGCACGAGTCACATACACTCGTACATACCTGCAACTCGGTGCCTCCTGCAGCTACCACCTTCTGACATGTGTGGACCAATAGGCCTTGCAGAGATTACGGTAGGAAAAAGCAAAACTCTCACGTTTGCACCCTTGGGTCGTCATCGGACGACTAAGACGTTTAAGAAAGAAGAGAGTGACAAATAAGTGTCGAGGAAATAGCGAGAAATTCGAAATACAGCGTAAACAACCAGTTTTTACTTCTTGTCAACTTAATAACGAATCGTAGGACTCTTGAACCCTGTCACAGAAGAAGGTTATGCTTTTAATTGTGTTACCGTTATAATGTTGAGCTTCTCACACTTTTCCATGTAGCACCGTGTGACATGCCATGAGCACTAAGACCACTCGTCCTCGACACGCACGCACACCCAATAGCACGTACGCACCTAATAACACGCATGCACGCACACCCAATAGCACGCACGAAGTATCGCTAACTGGCTGCTCATTTTGCTTGGGCACCCTCCGCCAGTGCCAAATTTTTCATCAATTGTGTATTAACTGCATAGGACGTGCCTGATTGTCCTAAGGAACATGGTCTCGTACGATAAGGAAAAGCGAGCCTTTGTACATGCTCGCCTGATTGGTCACACACTCTCAATCTAACAGTGCTAAAAAATCAATGAGACTATTTACTCCCAAAGTGGGTGTCGGAGGAGGCGATGACAATTACTATCGGGTTGTTTGAGGTTGCTAAGAAAACAGTTTGCCAGCACCTTTGTATTGCACTTGACTCCAGGCAGAAGTGACTGTGAGCGTGTTCATTGTGCTGAATCACTCTTCCACGTTCTACTCATTGTCAAATTTCGTTGTAGACTCTTCCAGCGTGGCAGAAAAACTCAAATAAAGAGTTGCTCGTGCACTAACAGTACTGAAGTACGAGTGAAAATGCTAGAGAAGTACAAAGTTCAAGGTCAGGCCTGTCCTAAAGGGCCAGGCAAGGCTCTTTCTGCTGGTATGAGAAGTGAGAATACCTGCCCGTAAAATCTATACCTGAACCCACCACGTCATTCTGCGTTGGCTAATTCGAGTCCGGCAAATGCCCACTAAATAAGGAAGTGCCGATTGGTCACTGTTATGCATTTGTTTATTTGTTACGCATTGCCGAAGCATGACGAGGTGCATAACCGCATGCCCACGAACACAAACGTTTTATCAACGTTCACTAGAACGTGAGCAGCAACCAATGTGACGATACTGCCGAAGTACTCGCTCCAAAAGCACACAGTCCGTCTCCTATCAACGTGCATACGAGTTGAATAATGCCGTGCAACCATGGGGCAGCGCGTCAGTCTGCATCAATTGCGGTGGTGAGCAGCCTACCTTGTCGCCGACAGCCAGGACGTCCGAGCGCTTAGAGATCATTATGGTTTGGGTCGTTCCAGCTTGGTTTCTGAACAGAACTGAAGAAGCGCGTCTCCCTTGTTGTCTCCTCCGCTTTTTGTGTGCGCTGCGTAATCTTCTACGGTCTGCGGCATTTTCCTTCTTCTCTCCGTCCAAGCAGTCATCGAACAGACCCTAGGGGTACCAACTGCCACAGCCAGAGCTTAGGGATCAGTAGACAATGCATAAAGGATCACTCTTGCATAATGGTGGGGCACGGGCAGCAGCACGTAGCTGAACTCACTATGGAGTATGAAAATGAGGCACAGACCTAATGAATAGACTACAAGACAAGCCAGTGGCTGGCATGGCAATCCTAACGGCATACATTGGCCTGCTTGGTGTTCTCCTTACACAACTCCTGCTGCTGCTGCCGCCGCCACCGTCGCCGCCGCTGCTGGGTCCGTCAATATCGGCGTGGGCGTTTCACCAGCCCAAGCAAGCATGTTTACTCATACGGATATTGGGCCCGCTGCCTGGCCTGCCTGCTTTCTCAGGCCCTGACTCAGTCAGTAACGTGGCGCCATCCAGTGATGAAGATGGAAATTGCAGCAGTCCCCAAACCTTGCACATGGTGTTTTGTATCGTACCCACCCGTTCATTGATCGGATCATAGTTATTCCTCGACGACCCCGCCAGTTGGGTGCAGACCAAACACCAACTGCTATTACATAATTGTTAGTCAATGGATTTTTCCCTGGTTTTAGTCATCCCAGCAGCCAGGAGACAGCGTTCTTGACCTCCCCTCCCCCCTGGGTAACGGTGCCCAGCCGCCACCACCTGCCCAGGGGTCTCGGGAGATGTGATCCGGGCAGAGGCAGCAAAAACTCTGCACTCCCGAGTGCATATGCGGTACACCCTGTCGGCAGTCAGGGGATCAGCGTTGATTGATGGTGACTCCACGAAACCAGATTCTAGAATAAAAGGTTTTTTTTCCAACAAAAAAGTCAAGACCACTTTTTTGTGATGTAGCTTCAAGTTCGTTGCACTTTGCCTTTGTCCGCGAGCATTGGCCCCTATGGTTCGGGCGGTGGGAATGAGTGGGTACGGAGTTAATTGTCTTTCCTGATTACTCCATAGTTTATTGGACAACATTGAAAAATTAAAAACATTTAGCGCAGCGGGGACTTTTTCGTTCGCATATTCTCGGCCAATTTATATAAATGTACAAATTCCTTTAGTTTCGGGTCCTCTGAGACAGCTGTGTGCCATCCTTTGGTAACAGGACTGGCGGTCATACATAAGTTATAACAGAGACTACTACAGAAAGAATGTGTACAGTACCGACGGTATAAATGACAACAGCATCCACGCGTGGCAACGTGTTCGTCACAACATCGACTCGCCCACGCAAGTGTCGCACATGTTCGAAAGGTCCATCAGAGGTGGTATTTGATACCCAATGTTTCAATTTTGGGACAGCGCTTACGAGTAGAAAATACTTGTTGCTCAGGGAACAACAAGCATGAGGCCGGTGCAAAGGTGGGTAGGCAAATACGAAGGAAAAGGAGAAATAGCTTCTGTTAAGTGTACTGTATTTATGCTCGTGGAATGCGTCATAATTTTGGTTCTCCGCGATATATTCAACTCTGCTACTATATCTTTCATACGAGACAAGGGAGGAGAGTGGTGATGCAGTACTTTAGTTCAAGAGGAAAGAGAAATGGTGTAAAAATATGCCTATTTATGTACATCTGCAATGAGAAACAAAACAAGTCTTCGATCCTTCATAGAAGATATCAGGCATTCCCGACTTCCAAAACAGTCAGTGGATTAGGACCAAAAATAAAAGAAAAAACTCACTTTCCACAAATACTGTTCAGTTCCAATCATTAAGATTTTCTTTTCATTCGAAGCATCCTTTCAGCTTGAGGGCATAACAAGGATGAGAGAGGTTCGTTGATTGCCTGACAATTGTGGTTTTTGCATTTGGGTTCTGGAAAGGGGTAGTCATATTGGCAGAGTCATGGTATACTTCTTTTTTTAGATGGCAATTAACTCGAAACCTCAACAATTGACTTAGACTCGGGTTGTACAAATTGGCAATGCAGCAGTGGGTAAGAAAGTTTCCGATTCGTGTATCACACTAGGGAAGAGACAATTTTTTCTGTACGTACACTTTTGCGATTTTTTAGTATTTTCTTTCAACTTTTTTAACTGATGGGGCGAAATTTTCTTAGTTTTCATTTCATAGGCGGTACAAACAGTATTGGTTGGCTTCTTTGGGACGTGTATCACAAGCAATTGCTGCGACGTGTAGAAGACAAATTCATATTCTAAATGACTGGAAAAGCAGAATTGTAGGAAATTTTCTTTTCTTTTTTGTCGAGATTCGTCTTAAGAAGGCCTGATAAAGATACAAAAACTCATGCAGGAATAGAAAAAGACACCAGTTCAACAATCCCTTCACTCCGGGTGAGCGAGCTTTGACTGCATTTACAACAGTGTCCCCAACAATGTGCATCCATGGAAGTGAGCCTTTCTGCACTTGCGCAGGTACTCGTACATACTACGGTAACCGAAGACAGATGGTTGATTCTTTTTGGCAGCCGAATTCATCCTCTAAAAGTTCTACAAAGTTGCATTTCTGGTGATCCAATGATATGAGTCATTTACTAACGCGTGGAGGTTCTGTTGACAGGGAAGTTTGGGGGATGAAGTCTTAGTTTCTTTTTCAAGTTGGGCTAGTGGTATTGCAACTACTTTCCATCTTTGATTGCTTTTGATTTCTTCCATCAAAATTAAGTCCCGGTCGGTCGCCATGAGGAGTAACTGCTGGATACTCTCGATTTGACTGACAAAACTGTGAATCTTCAATGCTGCAGGTAGTATTAACGCGTCGTAATAAATGAAGTCTTCGTTCCTCAACAATTTCTTTGCACTATCTCAGTCTTAAGTGTCAAAAATGCGGATGAATGAAGAGATATTTCGTTGGATTTAGTCAAACGGGCTCGTTCTGCGTGCGTAGTGGGGAGAGACTACAGACGAAAATGGCAGTGACCTGGTTTCCAAGCATCCCGTCTCCGCATAGGTCGAATAACGAAATACTGGCATTGTTTTCATGACAAAAAAAATCTCCGTAAACCAAAGTGAGCAGGCACAGAGAAAAAGGAGGCTCCTTCTTCAGATTCCTGTGATAAGAGGTGTCATGACCCTAGTTATTATTCTAATAAATGAGCATTTCAATGAAAATGTCGCTTGTTGCTGAAAACTGAGGCGAACTGTCTCAAAGCCATCATCCAAGAGCCCTCTTGCAACATGTCATCCATGTGAACTTTACCGCCATTTTTCATGCATCCTATAAACAAACTGTCCTCTATCAATTGCGCCAGAATGTATGCATAAGTTGTAATAGAAAATCACCACTATCTCTTCTACTTTATATAATGAAAATAATGATGCTATGCGCACACGTGTGGCTGACCCACTAATTGTCAACACAAAGGGGGTGGGACCAAGTAAGGGTCTGTATGATGAAAAGATGCTAGAGCAAAAAATGTGTATCTAAACTAACTATAGCTAGACCTTCAAGCAACGGCCATGGGGACACTTGTGCCTTCAACCATTTCTCCACCACCATCGTTCAAGCTCTGTTCCTCATCATCGTCAATCTCCTCCTCTTCCTCCTCCTCTTGTACTTCATCTTCCTCTTCTTCATCCTCCACTTCCTCCATAATGTTGTCCTCGCTGTTTGAACAACTGGAGGAACCAGCCAGTGAGGAAGGACTGACCAAGGGCTTGTCAAAGAAACCCTCATCCACGTCCGACGACGAGGCTTTTAGCCTAGTGCTCTGGGATGCTGATGGTTCCTCCAACATGTCCACACCATGGTCACTGCTGCTGGTACTGGTGCTGCTGGTGGTGCTGCTCCGACTGTTCAGTTTGGTGACAAGATTCTCTGGGCAGAGCCTTCTGCAGGCGGCACAAGGATTGAGGTAGCGCATGTCCACTGCCACCTCACCATATGCACCCACAAAAATGGTGCCACAACAGATCTTCTCACTAAAAAAGACAATGGGTAAAATATATTCTCACATCAACTATGCCAGCACAATGTAAACACTTTTGACTGCTTCCGCAGCTCAATTCTAATAAAAATTAAGACTAGCTGAAACCTTATAGAAGGGTTCCATGCCTCAGCTTTTCAAAAGAGATATGACGTGGGTACTTTCAAAAACGAAATGGAAGTGGGCATGGAGAAGCTGCTGGAGAAAATAATTGAGTTTCATTAATGGAGAATGCCGTCAAGGCATCATGGAGCGCCATCTATATGTCCATGGACATCTGAAAAGTAATTTGTAGCTTCTTGAGCCATATTCATGAACTCAACACTGATGAGGGTGTGCCATAAGTAATAGCATCAAGGCCACAGTCAAGGCCAAGCGAAAGTTTCTATGCTGCATTTGGCAAAAGACACAGATGGTTTGTCAATGATACAGCGGACAATTGTAAGAGAGGCCTGTGTACATGGGTCATCCAGTTGGTTCAACCTCGACAACCACAGAGAGGCTCATTGCAAGAAAAAAACGATCTTTGGAAAGAAACTTAGGAAAGGAATGGAAAGGTCACATCATGAAAAGAACTTTCCTATGATTGTGCTGGCAATGCCAGATCAGTGGAAACCACTTAAGAAAAATCACAGGAAGAAATGTTTATGCCCCAAACTTGCCCCATGTTTTCTCATCAATCTACCAGATGTCACAGAAAGAGTGTGCCCTCAGTTTTTTTATATAACTTTAGGACTACTGGCGACTTGGGTAACATGTTGCATGGAAGAAACAAGGTTAGAGGCTAATACTCTAGCTTTTCATGCACAAGGTTGGCATCATAGACATCTCAATCATAACTCTGATAAAGCCACCATCATCAGCCTCCACAGCAAGGAAGAGACAGCGCCGTGCTACATCACAACATTTTTTGGCATAATCAGAGTTGAGCACAATGAGTCATAGTGGCTTTAAGCCTATCAGGGCTCTACAAGGGCAGTTTTATTGGTCTTCCCCTGAATATCCGCCCTGATGACAAAGTCTGGAGCAGAGCAATCAGACAAACTAGGTGGACACATGCCATCATGGCAAAAATTATCTTTACGAATGTTTGAGACCAAGGATCATAGTGTTGAATCTGCCATGTGTGCCAAAACGCAGTGCCATGTCGCTGCAATATGATCTGTCCCAGTGTCCACGTCTCCTTCATCCAGGTAATGAGTGCCTGCAGCACAATCTTCCTGTACCCTGCACCATTGACCTTGATGCCAGACAGGATGGTGATTGGGTCCATGACACTGTGTCAGACACCACAGCACAGGAAACCATAACTTCTTGGATTCTCTTGGATCTGGAGACATTGCAGACATGTGGCCAGCCCCCTTGACCCTTGGGGAGAAGGCAGCACATGTTCTGATGGTTAAACTGCTGATTGACACGGTATATTTTCTTATCAGTCGGAAGAAAATCTTTTTGGGGAGTTTCTATGGTGCCAGTCAATGAGCTTTTGGGATTGATGAGTTCTGCAGAGCCTTGGTTCAGAGAACATAGTCTGTCAAATGTGACTCAAGGCCAGCAAGATGCCATACTGTCTGGAAATGCCCCAGGCTTGAGCCTCCTGCTGTAGATTTTTCTGGACAGAATGTAGCCATTTCAAGGCATCTTTCTTGGTCATGATGCATGCTTGGTGGCCAGGGACTTTCTTCCTGGACACATCACCAGTCTTGGCCACCACACCTTCACCTATATTTTGATTTGGCATGTGGTCATTCCTACTTCCAAAGCCCCATTAATTGATCATACATGTATGACAATGGTGGCACTATGATTGCCTCTGCTTACTAATGTGATCAACCTGGTGTCAAGCTTGTGCTACAACACTGACAATTGGCAGGTCATCTTTTCAAATGGTTAAGTACAATTACAGAGGGGAGAGTTTTCTTTCCATGCATCATTATACCTGAGTGGTCAGTAGTCCTCAAATTAGAAACCCACCATCTGCACACTCTTCCTTTGGCACCTGGTAAAACAAATCAGAGAAAACTGCCACATGCGTGGCCAGGTTTTGCAAACCCTCCACATGCCATGTGACAGCCCTTTTTCCTCAAATAAATGGAATTAGGTGTCTCCCCAAAGAGCTGATCTACCAAAGGTTGTCAAGCCTTCCAGCACTGTTGGGACCTGGTTCAAAATGCGTCGGAGGCTGAGAGGAGATAGGGTGAATATGATGATTCTCTTACCTCTTCCAGAAGTTGGTGTCCAAGAAAGAGGACATTGGCACACCATTTCTGTCGCCTTCTGATCGCTGTCTGATGGTGTGCTTGCTTTTCCTCCTCTTGTAGACATGTTTTCTCTTGACCAGACTTCTCTCCCTCTCCTTTTCCAAGGCCTCCTTTTCCTCCTGCTGCTGTTGGTGGTGTTGTTGCTTTCCTCTCACTGATTTGACCCCAGGCCCTGATCTGGAGTCAACCACATGACCCCAGTGGCGCCCTGATCCAGCAGGAAGCTTGAGGAAGCGTTTGACAAGGAGTACACAGGCATTGCAGATTTCACCATTGCGATCCTCATTCAAGTCAAAGCACTTCTCAAACACTTGCTCATAGCGCTTGCTGTCCGTGAAGCGGGAGCTGAAAACACAAGTTATCATTACCTCTAGCACAGGGTACACGCAATTTATACAAGTCACCAGTCAATATAGCATCTGTTAACATAAAAAACAATATAGCAGACTTGATGCAGCAGATTGTCAAGCCCCAATTGTTTGCTTCAAAGAAGTCATTGGATAATGACTTTTTTGGAGTTCACTTCCTGTTGTAGCAGGTTTGAAATTGCTGCCAGCATCAAATTTGAATTGTTTGCCATTTAGCTGACGTTACACCCTTTTGGGATCATTTCTTCTCAAAAATGAAGGTACTAATTGCATTAGAGTATGCTGGGTCAAGAAAAGTCCCCTACAGAGCTCAAGATATGTCATTAAAATTACCTCTTTTGCCCATCCTTACACCTGCTATCCATCTCATTGTATCACACTCCTTCCCCGTGTTTTTGACACCCACTAGCTGTACCTTACCATCATTCCCTATCTAAGGGTTGATGGTTGCTGGGATAGGTCTCAGAAGAGATCCTCCTTTGATCACAGCATACTGCTTAGTGCAGCACAACTGCATGGTCCAAACTTGTCACAATAAGTTTCACTACTGGGGAAAAAGGCAGTTCATCTTGCATTTCCCTAATGAAGCTGAGGGAAGGCATCCACATCAAGTGTCAAGAAGTCCGTTAAATTGTGCAACAACATGATCATGATCTATGGTGTCTAAAAGACATGAAGGAAATGGTGGCAATGCCCAGTCCTGGGCTGCTTCCAACCATGCATATAGTGGAGTCGGAAGAGACTATTCTTTCCACAACCAATCATGTGTCATTTTAGCCTAAACCTTAAAGCTGTTTTATTTGTGAGGTAGTTGTGGAAAGTCACAATTTTTCGGGCTCTGGTCCTGAGACTGAGGATTTCAACAGCTTTATGATGAAAAAGTTTAATTTCATTCCAGAAAAGACCTAAGCTCTGCATTTGGTATTATGACACCTAGAAGAGGGTTAGTTTCAGTTGACTTGTGTGGTCTTGATTCTTCTTTAACCACTAGTTGCTAACCTACTCCCCAGCCGGAGAAGTGTGCCTGGTCTGTACACATACTTGTCCCTCTTCTGTTCACAACCACAGCTCTCATGAACTTCTTCTAGGATCAAAACCCCATTGCGGAGAAAACCATTGGCCTCCATCATCGCCAGCTGCCAATTCTCAGGACCAATGTTGAGCAACTTTTGGCCCATGGAGGCAGACTGGGCCTAGAAGGTAATTTTAACGGCTCCCTGAAGATATATAGCATTGCTCCTTCCGATGTGAGGCTGCAGTTAACTTAGGGTTTCACTCCAGGCAATATCAGCGTCCAATGCTTGTGAGACAGTGGCCAAGAACAAGGAAGGCCTGGCCCACAGGATGACGAACATGTGGAGCAAGATCCTCACCCTCGACTGCACTGTGAAGATGCGTCAGGTAGCCTGGTCCAGGCCGCAGCACATTCACAACCGACATTGACGACGATGGGGACACTGAGGGTGACAAGTGATTTAGCTGTGATTAGAATATATTTCCTGCTTGGTCCCTATTACATTGTCAATTCATCTGTATGGGATGACGTTGTGAGGGCCAACATCCGCAGGGCGGTTGATCGGCCTCTACTGTAATCCCAAACTGTACACGTTTGACATCTTGACAATGTCAGCCATGTTTGTAGAGGAATTCTCTTTGCACGGCCCGGTATGTATACAAATTATTGGACAAGGAACTACGTCATTCGAGCGTTGGGCATCGCTGTCATTCATTGTCTGGCTCAAGCATATCACACATTCTGCACACGAGTGTCACTGAGTTGTTCATCACAATGTGTGTCCGACCCGAAGCCTTTCTGAACAGATGGACGTATGCATTTAAGTCACAGACGTCGCTACAAAAGTCAATGAATGAGGCTGGCTTGATGGAAAACAACGTACTAACGCCCGACAGTCACTGTTCTTGCCCTTTCCCTCCTCCCTTGACCTTCACAATCGTTTTTCGTATGTTATAACCTACAAACCCAATCGTTCAACCCTGATGTGTCTGTCAACGCAGTCGAAACAAGATCACGTCTGCTGCATCAAACTGCACCAACGCTGTCAATTATCTCCAGCCTCCTGGAAAGTGTCCAACTTAGGCCGGACTTGTCTTACCTGCTCGACTTAGCCTTGCAGATGCAACATCCATTCACCGAGCGGAAAACTTTGGGCTTGTGGAAGGTGAACATCTTCTTCCTGCCACCTCCGATCCTTCGTCCTATTCGTCTATGTAGACAGTTGATGTCTTTCTTTCTGCAAGAGAACAAAGGGGTTTGTTCGTTAAATCCGTTGCACCAGTAAGGAGTTGTTGCTCTGATGAAACGCGGTGTGCAACTGTTTCCTCTCCACTGCAAGTAGTACCTTTGCCGGTGAACTCGTACGTACGAAAAGGCGAGAAGAACTTTTTTCCAGCATTATTGATCATACCGCCGCTCTCCAGCCTGCGAGGACGAGGCGTGCGGCGGCCTCCACCGGCCTCCGCCCGCCCGCACCCGGGCAGCCCTCTCTTCTGGAGTTCCTGCACTACACTCTGAGAGAGCGGATAACCTTCAAAGCGAATGAGGGAGGCAAGATCACAAAGAAAGGCTATATTGGGGGGGGAGGAAGAGTCCCCTCCCCTCTCCCTCCCTCGCCGGCACATTGACCCACTTTCGCCCAGCGCATTTCTCTCCCAAAAGTAGGGGAAAGGCTGGGGTAAGGAGAACAACGCTTTCCCCCTCCCCCTTTCTACATTGAGAGAGGAGGAATGATGCAGGGACAGAGAAGAAAGCAAGGGGGCAAAAAGTGCGTGCTCCATTTTCGTGGGGTGGCAAAAAATTCAGGGGTTCACTTACTAAAAACGCGGATCGATGTCAGTAAGTAGACCACGTACGCGCTTAGCCTTGGAAGAAGGCTACCGAAGAGCCTCCCCAGAGAGGCCGTCGAGAAAGCTGCTGGAGGACAGGGGGCAAAAAGGGGGGGGGGGGGCGGTATGCCTACCCCCCAGATGCTTTGTGTAGAGCGAGGGAAAGAAAATCTCCACACTTATCTACGGTGAGGACAGAAAAAAAATCGATTATGTGACATGCTTCTCTCATCCCTGCTTGTTTGTGTTGGGCGGAGGATAAATATCGATGTCAGTGGCTACATAAGCGAGGGACGCTGCTCCCATGCTATGTAGCCGTGGCTGTCGGCAAAAGGCCTGAAATCGTGCTGTCCCCGTATCGCGCAGAGTACAAACAAAGAAACACGCGAGAAATATGCGCAAGCAGCGAGGCAATCGCACCTGCACCCCACCCAGAAAAAATTGCCTAATCCCACTGTCTGCACTGACTAGAAATATTATATGTATATCAAGAGGCAGCAGCTGCCTCATTGCGCGAATTTACTTCCAGAACAGGGGGTGCTCACAGCTGCATAGTTGCGCTTCTCTTAAAGCTCTACGCGCATTAAGTGGAAACGCATTACTTGCACACGTATGTGCCACATGGCAAAAAGCAAAAAATGTACTGAAGTTAGTAGTGAGAATGGCAGCTGCCGACTAGGGGGACAAAGAGGAAAGAAAGGCGGGGAGCCCCTGGCAGCAGGTAAAAATGCAACATAAGGAAGTCGGTCTTGGCTGGTGGAAGATAGGACCCATAACAAAATTACAACTTTTGGGCACGTCCAGGGTGGAGACAAATTGGACGTCCAAATGAGCGCTTGTGGCAGGCAGTCGGACCTGAGCTGCTGCATCGGCAACGTCCAGGCTTTTGAAATATATGGCCTGATGTCGCCCACAACTTCAGGTAGCCCAGCTCTATTCAAGGGTCCAGACTCACTTACGTGCGTTCCTCAGTTCCGTGAACAGACCGATCACTCGTCTGCCGATACAACACGAGGAGTCCGACTGCTGCTACCCTCTGTTCCTTGCGCAGGTGTCGTCTGGACACTGAGAATTAGATCCGAGACAAGATTGAGAAACGTCTCCTCCTCCTCCTCCTCCTCCTCCACAGCTGCAGCAACTGCTCTACTGTACTACACGTGGGCTTTAACCTCCAGGCCCGGCGAGGCCATGCATTGTTGCAACAGCTGTCCTCCTCGTTGTGTAAGCTCTCTTTGCGTAGTCGACGAAAACAAGGTCCGACGTCATCGCGACGTATGAACGTACGCAAGTAGAGGTTGTCAGAAGGAAAGGGGGAGAGCGGCCTCGTGCGTCAGGCCCACAGCAAGCCTCTCGGCGCCCCGACCGGCGGACGCAGCACTATGACGAAGAAAAAGGCCTCCTCGCGCGCGAGAGAGAGGCCCTGGCTTTCGCTCGTACTCCATAGAGGCTTCCGGAAGGATGACTGCATCGGCGCACCTTTCATGAATGACCTAACCATCCGTACCTTGCTGGAGGCACCACTACATAGGAGCTGGCTACAGTCATGACGTAGCTTCATGATGCATGGGAAAAGGTCTGCGCGTGTATGTCACATTTCTAGAAACACCCGCACACGCAAGTCGTGTCGAAGGCCACCAATGGAAACAGCGTGGGTCCCCCCCAAAATACCGCTATTTGGAATACCCCATGGACGTGATTTCCAACATGATGCACCGATTTCTGGCGAAATGACTCAGTCAGCAACATAGCGCTGTGCGGGGGCAGGAGTGTTTCTGCGAACTCGCCGTGTTACTTCCGTGATGTAGCGTGCAATGCGCATGCATCGATAATATGTGGTCCCCGCAAGTTGATTTTTCATTCAACACTGATGAATACACGTGTTTCCGCACACTTATATGAGATTAACATCCCGCGACAAGTGCGATTTTATGAAAATACGAAAGATACGCGGATATTAATTCCCCCATGTCGGTTCCTCTGTAGCATTAGAGAGAAAAACCACGTGTTCTGAATTCGTATTTCACCACGCTACCTCCACAGGTAAGGGAGGGAGGAGGGGAGGTTGGGAAGGGAGTTCGTCCGCCCGTCCACGCTGAGCTACCCCAACTCAAACGACAGCAGCATCAACAGAGGAAGAAGCGGGAAGGGAGGGAGGGAGGTTCATGAACTGCAAGCTACCTCAAGAGCGGACATGCCTAGCACTGTAACGGTTGGGACATCGTGGCGGCATTTCCACATTACATCCAGTCACGTGTCCTAAGCCTGCACTGCGGTGTCCGTGGGGAGTTTGTTGGCTGCTAACATGAGTGTCAGTAAAAACACACCACGTCAGTACATGGGGAGGGTGGGAGAACAGCTAGGTTCTGGCAGAGGCTCTGAGGACAGTGACGCCTTCATATATCTCGTCAGCCTACCATGATAATGTGGATGAGGGCACAATGCTCTCCGGGCCAGAGACGCCAAGAACGTGGCCATGTGTCAGCTCCACTGGTGGCCAAACGTTGGAGCGAGCATCAACAGCTTCCCTTCCCCCTCGCCATGCTTGGCGTGCAGGACGGATCGATGACGCTGTCTCTGTTCAGACTGGCTACCAACACTGTAACTTCAGTGAACTTTACAGAAAGCCTAAGCACACTCAGGACTAAGAGAATGGGTACGACTCATGTCTGCCACCCTCTCGCTTGCACAAAGTGGCGAAATCAACCCTAAAGAATGTCTCCTTACCCTTCCAAAAGCTGTCACTGTCGCAGAGTCTTCTGGGATGACTGTCACTTAACTCGAATATTTCAGAGGATTATATCTCAACAAGATGCTAGTGCGTGCTGTGCTGCACTTGACAGATTTTGCACGACTGCCCGGGAGCGAGTCAAACTGTACGTACCTCACGCTCTCTTTGGGGCAAGGAAGGCACGGATGACGAAAGATTGCGCTCGCTTCTGCCGCAGCGGCCGACTTCGCCGCCGCCGCCGCCACCGCGCCTCGCGGTGGCAGGAAAAGAGAGAAGGTGGAACGCAGACCGCGGCGGTGGCGGCGCTAGCGGCTGCGGCGGCCGGTTCAAAAACCGATCCCCGGCCTCGCCAGCCCGCCGCCAGGTAGAATATATATATATACCGACCGTCCAAGGGGAGTTGGTTGGTTGGCGGTTCATGGCCAAGGACATTCATTGATCGCGCGTTTCAAGGCGCCCTCCAAGGCCTTTTCTGCGTGCATAGGGGCAAAGAGGGAAGTTAAAAAACCTAGGAAGGAAGGAGGAATTCGTGTCTGTGCCGCACTAGCGGCAGTTAGGCCTAGGTGGGCGAAAAGTAGGGGAAAGGTGTGCGATAGCGCTGCAGTTAATCATGGTCGTGGCCATGGGGAGGGCAGTGCCCTCACCTCTACCACGGTACGTATGGGGCCACCTCCTTCTCGAGCGGCTCCTCCGTGATGCAGCACCAGTATTGTACAGAAAGCGTGAAAAAAAAGTGGGAACCGCCATCATGTATCCATCCTATCTCGTGCGTCCTCCCCCCTGTGGACACGTATCAAAAGTGACGTAACGACGAAGGTTACCGCTGTCTAGTCGTCTCAGAATTCAAGTTCACAAGGAAAAAATGAAGAAAAAAGCAGTTAAGAGAGCATCTAGCACGCATGACAGCTTTTAAATCCAAGATGCCAGACTTCCTTGTGTCTTATACAGACCTTGCTCAAGTGAGTCTAGGCCCACATTAGGCCTGCTCCAGCTCTGGACAAACAAGACAATGTGCAGAACGCATGACAGGCACGAAGGGTTCATCGATTCTTTGACAGCCATTTTTTTGCGAGGAGCTTCGCCAGCTTCGCCTCCGTCGCTACAACGTGACTGCCACTCTTGAAACGACGCCAAAAACAGCTAGATAATTCGCTGGGTGTGCCTTGGCAAACCTGTCCAGCGATGCCTGCCACCTCTAATCTTCCTGCTCCCACCAAAGTCCTGTTTTTTTTTAAGCTCCTCCATCAGTCCATGGTTATGTGGTTCGTCGTTACGTACATGTAGCTAGCTCACTGCTTCTGCATAGGCTGGGCAAGAACGTACTAAAGGTAAAGGTACAAGGTTGACCCCACTTGGCCTCAGTGCCCATAACTCCACAAATGGACTGGAATAATTAACCCATCTTCATTGTTCTCATTTTTGGCGGACGAATAAACGAGCTCAGGGTCTGATGCCGCAGCCAAAAATTGGCCACAGCGAAGAAAATATGAGTGAAATTGGAACGGATGGAAGAATGCTTTTCTCTCACTCTGTTTTTGACAGATAAATGGTATCCACGCATTCGTCCTTGGCTCGACAAAACAGATTCAGAGTGTTACAGTGCAGGGGAAAAGAAAAAAATCCCCCCTGGGTTCTTTTGCCAACCTCCTTCCTACCATCGCAGAGGTGATTGGCCTCACAGGCCACTGACCGAGAATGAAGCTGCTGCTTCCGACGCTGTTGTGGCTGCTGTTGTTGTGGCTGCTGCTGCTGCTGCTACCATAGTCGCCTCTGCCGAGTGTAAAAGAAACCGGGCCGACACACATCGAAACTGACATTGGCTTTTGCGTCGTTGCTCCCCCGTTCGGGACTTCAGACACTTGTCCACCTTTTTTTTTGGCATCCATCAGTGAAACATGGAAAAACAAACATCCAGAGTTACGTACGTACCAGTCCTTGTCAGAGCAGGACTTTCTGCGTCGCAGCAGACACTCGGCCGGAGCAGAAAGGAAAGCTCTCGCAGTGTTGGAGCCGTCGCGACTTGTGTGTGTCTTTTTTTTTTAAGCTGATGTTTACAAAAAGTCTGACTTTCTTTAAGTGTGTTTTCACTACTCTCTCAACGCACATATGACAACGCAGCAGCTGCTGTCAGCCTGGCTGCAAGTGAGGTTTCTTCACCGGAGAGGAACACCGTAATTTCACCACCAATGCAACAACAACGGACGCTGCCGGCACCCAAGCAGTCATGTTGAGACTGAGGAGACTAGGGGTGAATGCTCTCTGCGTCTGGTCCCTCTCTCTCTTTCTCACACAAAGCAAGAGAGAGAGAGAAGGGATCAATGCACTCTATGTAGCGTGTACTGTACGCGCGCGCGCGTGTGTGTAAGTGCGTCTGGGCGAGAGCGTTCGCGTGTTCAGCACACGTACTGTACTGTACGTATGTGTAGCGCCTCGTGGTCTGTGTAGTAGAGAGCAAACAGTACTGTGCGGTGTTCAGCGCAGTGGGGGTGGTTTGCTGGGGTAAGGTGGATGAAACTTTCTTCACAATATCACAGACTGAAACAAGCTGTGTAGTTCTAATCGCCTGGGTTGAGCTGAGGATTGGTACAATCTGCTTGCCAGGGGGACAATCATAATAATAGAGTGGGGGGGGGGGAGGTTGGAGGCGACCGCGAAAACATCAGCGTGCAGCCTCAATAGGGATTTAGGGTGTTGGAATCTGACCGAGGCGTCATCAGCGACCCCCTCCACGAACCCGCTATCCTCTCTCTCCCTGGTCCCGTTGGCTGCTTCCTAACGTCGGGTCTGCCTCGGTTTGCGTCAGGGCAGGGACAGGAGGAAGATCGATACCCCCGGAGTGGTCAGAAGACCCCTCGCAAAAACAAGAAAACAACACAACTTCCCGCAGTTTCCTTGCACAAAATGCAGAAAGGGGTAGCAGACGTCTGAAGAGAATCCCGCTCACTGCGTCGGACTATAATTTCCCAACCGCCCTAGGTTAAAAGAGTTGCCGCGAATCCCGGTGCACTTGACGGAGCAGAATGAAACTGCACTTCCATGCCCGCTTCAACCACGTGCAGTCATATAAGGGGGAGATTTGCAACAATGGGGAGACTGTCTGGGATAGCTGGGGTCATCGCCCAAAGCCGAGCGTTCGTTACATTTGCCATTACGTATGTACTGTGACACATTTCGTAGGGGGTAGAAAAGGGAGAGAGCGTTGCCCTCTCTCCCGACTAACACGCCGTCATCCACCCCATCAGTGCAGTGCGAGTAGTACACAAAGCAACCAGGGGATTTGGGAGGGGAGGAGAGGGGAGGGGAGGGAGGAGTGGCTCCTGCCACCGCCAGCGCAGCCGCCAAAACAGACAGAGGAGAGGGAGGAGAGAGACACACAGAGGGAGAGCAGCTGCTTGGTGATGAAGCAAAAGCCCGCCTGCCTGGACATCTTGACTCGCATCCGCTCTGCTCTCCCCTGGCACCTGATGTGCAAAATTGTGTTCGTACTGCGTAGTTCAAGAAATCGTAACTGTCCAAGCAGCATGAGATGATGACGGGAAACGATATGGTTATGTACCATTTGTTGTTGTTGTTGTTGCTGCTGTTGCTGCTGCTGCCGCCGCCGCCGCCGCAACCGCTTCTGACGAAAAATTGCGGCAAAAAATCTTTCTGGGAGCGCATAAATCATTACTCAGGAGAGAGAAAAGGGACGGGCACAAGATTAATGGGCGTTGGAACCTTCTGAAATAGGTTTCTAACTATATGCACTAATGGCAAAAACCAACAAGACCCATTTTGGGGAGGCCCCAGAAGCTCCGTCTTCAACTGACGAGGAAGAGAACAATGTAATTTGGCGGAAAGGAAGCCTTCATCGCTGGCTACCTCGGATGAAGCTCCTTCCTGTCACCATATATCTCTTATCTGGTGACTGTTGTACAGCTTTGAGAAGCCATGATTGTTGCTTTTTCCTTAGCGATATCCGGTGAATCATAGCGCCTTTGTACCCACTAGTACCTCCTGCTACACCTGCTCATTGAACTCTCTCTCACTTTGTGCGCCCGCGTGCTGCTGCTCATTGGTCCAGAAGAACAAAATTGGGCAATTATTTTCTCCTCATTTTACCAAGACTCCGTTAATTGTGCCAGTTTCTCTAGAAAATACAGTGAAATTGCGGAAAACAAATCGTGAAATGTCAGGTGGTTCAGCAAAAGAAGAACCACATGAAATATGCCACCTCACCTGGATCTGATTAAACTTCACGACAGCCCCGGAATAGAGCAAGTTTCCTCGACACAAATAACTTGCCAAAGACATGTTCAGACTTCGCAAAGTTGATGCCATCTTGTTAAAGCATCTTAGTGAGGACACAAAGAACAGCACTACAGCTGCTTCGGAGAGCGGAGTAAGGCCGTGGACATGGCCAACTTGCTCGGCATGTGCACCAGCTTGTGGGGAAGTCTAAGACCTATGGGGAAAGTGTGGCCAAAAGAAAAGGGGCTTTGGTGGCCTCAATGAGACCAAGACAGACGAATTCGAGACAGCTGTGGGGGCGAGGATCAATGAGAACCCAAGGGCTCGTCACTGCCAGGGAGCTCTCCAGGAAATGTGAAGTTGCCAGGTTAAACATTTCAGCGACCTGAAGGTCACCTGGGAGGGAAGTCCTATGCCCATCCTGTGCCCTCTCCCCTTCAGAGGTGGAGATGAGACAAGTACAGGGAGGACAAAGAAGCTCCTTAACATTGTGAAAAGAGGCTAGTCTAGCCCTCTATTCTTCACAGATGAAAGAGCCTCTGTCTGAACATTCATACCAACAGGATCTCGAGAGTGATTACATTGTCAACAGATAAGAAAGACCATTCATGGCCTTCCGGGGCAAGTACCCACTCACTGTCAGGGTATCAGGCCTGACGGGAAATCATCAAAAGAAGACAGTCCCCCTCATATCTGAGTGAACAGTCAAGCTCAATGTAGAGGGGTACGTTGGTGTCCTGGAGGCCAAGGTGTTGATCTTGGGCCACAAGTGAGGAGCAAGAGTACTGAAGAGGTAAGATCAACAAGGTGGTGCTCCCAGCTACATAACTGACAAATCTCAGAAAGACCTGGATGATAATTTAGGGTCATATTGCGTCTGGCACAAGACTCAGGAGTACCACCCCTCTTGATGGGTCCAACAAGGGGGACTCCCTGAACACCATAGATGGACAGAACTTTGAAGCCTGCCATCGCCATTGCCTTCCAGTCAAAGCTGTACAAGCTTACCCATGCAAGAAGCATACCCAAAGATTGAATCGAGTTGGTCAGATAGGTCTCAGTCCTGTGAAAATATGAACCTGCTTCCATGTAACTTTTGAGAGCAGAACTGCTCTTCACAGTGACATGGAAACATGACACAAGAGAAAAAAATTGGTAATTTTCCCCAATTGTGAATAACTTAATGGCAAACTTGCTCCACTGGCAAACAGTTGAGGAAAGCCCAGCCATACTGCAAAGTTTTAAAGCAAAACATGTACTGCCAAGGACATGTCAACGCCAAGGAATGACTGCAATGAGAAGGAAAGTGTCGGAGGCAAAGAGGACTTGAAAAAAGACACAAAATAGGCTATGTAGAGGTTTGTGTCCAACAGAGATCACTTTGAGGAAGTATGAAAAGTCTTTACCTATGAATTTAAGGGGAAAAACTTTGCATTTTATTTCTTGATGTCCAGAACCTTGGTCACTTAGTTGGTGGGGGTGCTGCACAAAGAAGCCACTTCAGTCAGAATTATTGCTTAGGAACTGAAGACCACAAAATCTCTGTACTCTTACTATTGTCAAATGCAATAATTTGATGCAGGCCTTTTTCAAAAGCGGCTCTAATTTTTGTCTCCACCTGGAGAACGTTAGCATGGTGACATAGGACATGGAACTGGATGAAAACATGGTGAAACACGAGCACGAAGAAGGATGCAGGCAGAGCCAAAGCGGCAAGTGTTGGTTGAGGGTCCTTGTTAGAATCTCAACATGTAGAGGCCTTGGATGAATGGCTCTCTTTCAAGAAAACTCAAACTCATAAAGTAGACTTCAGGAAAAGCTGTTTTTCTCGACCCAAATTGGTTTTCTTGACTAGAATTGGTAAAAATTACCACTTCAGCAATTTTCTGTATTAAGTTACACAGATGCGATGATACCTTAGAAGCTGACTAAACGAAAATCCTTGTCAAACATCAATCAGCCTTTCATTCATGAGTTTTTAGACTGCCAAAGAGTTATGGCAGTATTTTTACAAGTAGCGTCTTATCCTTGCATTGATCCAAGTCATAAAAGTAGAATCAATCAATCAACTACCTATGCTCCCGCTGATGCATAGGTTCGTGCGGTGGAATTACAACCGGAACCTACAGAGCCACAATTGCCGATGCTATGCATTGAACTATGGAACAATATACAGCACAATAACAGCTCCACCTACATATGAACTAAGTTATTTCATACACATGGAGGTACCGGGATTTAGATTGGACTAAACTGGACAAAACTAAACTACAACTAAGCAGCAAGAGGTTTTGCGGCAGATCTGGTTCAGCTGGTGTAAAGATTGAGAACATCCAAGCCGCCGCTAGCACAATTGTCAATGCCAAGGAGGCAACAGCTGATGGAGAGTTACTGAAAAGGAAGCCACACCTTCACAGATCCAATCCAAGTAGCTGGTGCTGGAGGACGTGAAGGAAGCTCAAGCGAGTGAAATTGTCGAGAACCCTAAGAAATCCACGTGGGCAAACGTCAGAAAGCTCGGCTTCTCTGAAAGACTATCCTGACGGAAATTATGTCGGCGAACAAGATGAGTTTCCTTGTCATATGGTTAAAGGTTTATACAAAATTTTCTGACGGAGCCTACTGGATGCTGTGGTCAAAGCAAAAAGGGGTACACACTAAGAAGCTACCTTGTTACAAATCATATTTAACTAAAATTTGCATATGGTCTCTGTGCAATGTTCACGTCTTGGTAAAAACTGATCTTGTTCAAGGTGAAAATGAAAGTGCAAAAATTCGTATCCTATACCGTAGCCATTGGAGCCGCTCTGTTTTAGAGAGGCCAAGAATATCTCAATTGGAATCTCGGATTGCAGGAGCATTTGGTTTATTTTCTTTTTGTGAAAAGTGTGGAAGGAAAAAAGGATGGATTCTATCTTTAGTAATGGCGAGTCTCCAAGTCCCTCTTCAGAGGACCGTTTTCTCATTATGCTCATAGAGGTCTCTGATAGTCTTGAAGTCTCTCCTGGAGCTTGGACTTGACTTCTCATCGTTCTTTCCTTTGCTGTCAGGAAACTGAAAGTTGACTGATCTCACGAGGAGATGTCACCGCCCAGACTAGAACGTCCTCCATGAATTTTGCTGTGCCCCTGACGTCTAATCCTCTTGCGATGGCGTGGAAGTAGGAAGTTGACACTGGACAAGTTGGAGGAGCTGAAGACGGTATTTGAAACCTCCAGCACGACTTTCCTCATCTGATATGTCCACCGTTACGGCTGTGGTTGACAAAACAGTGAAGATTCCCCGGGGCCGAAGCAGCACCTGTTCAGCTCCACGGTCTGTTCGCAATACCACGTGCTTACCCGTAGGTAGCCAGAGGCCGGCTCGGCTGATGCAAAGCCTTCATCTTGTGGCTGCAGCAATCATAATCTTCTCCGATGAAGACTTCATTTTGGGCGTCCTTCCACCATCGCGACAGGTGGGTGGGCTCAAAAGATTTTGAGGTCACCCCTGTGATGAGGAACGAATATCCCCAGGCCATCGTGGTCCTTTGATTGGTGGCGAACGATTGGCAGGAAATGCCACTGAACGTTTATGTCGGCCAGAAGATCGACACCAAAGAGTACATGACGGTGCTCCAGGACAATATAAGTCCATGGCTGACGGCCACCACCACGCGGGGTGACAATGCGTGGCAGCAAGACATCAGCCCTGGCCATGCCAGTAGAAAGACCCAGGAGTGACCAACTTTGCCACCGTCTGGCAGTGTAGCAAGTTGCAACCCAAGCTTTCCTGGTTGCAACTCCCTAGGCTCTGCAGTCGGGAGCAAATTGAATAGTGCTGCATGTCAGGCACCGTCACTTTCACCGGGATGACCTGGTGACGTCCATCAAGCAATGGGCCAACCTCTGGGAGGACATCCTTAGGGCCTCTTGCCAGGGCTTCCGGTGGCACCTGCAGGCAGTGGTGGACAACAATGGCATGAAATGGTTGATCTGAGAAGGTGCACAAAAGTTGCTTCATTTGCTGAGCTAATATAAAAGTAACGGTCATTTTTCTCTTCCACGTAAATTACGGATCAGTCTTTTGCACCCTCCATGGGGTGCCCAGACTCGCGAGTTCCTCAATGAGCTTGAAACCCTGTTCATCCACACCATGCCAACCCACTGAACTGAATCTAGCCATGCCAGATCGAGAATTTCTTGGACATTTTTACGTCAATGTTACTGTACGGCTTAACATTGTTATTCCTGATTGTGTAAAATTAATGCAGCCACCTACCAATCCTTCATTGAGGCCAATTCCTGTAGGTAAAGGAGAGCCTCCCTGAAAGATGGTCATTCCAATAAGACAGCGCTCCTTGACTCTCAGCGCAATCCACTCTTCAATGGCCGGAAATCCAAGCAATCTTGTGGACGCCATTCATGTAGACACCATGCTCTCCAGACTGTGTTGTCCTTGAGTAAGTTGTCTGGAGAAAAATGACAAGGCACATGTCTCAGAAGGGCTGCTTGAACAAGAAAGAACTTAGTGATGATGGCCAGTGCATCTGGGATGGATGACAAAATCACTATGAATTTTGTGTGGCGCAGCTGTGATCCAGTAGGTCATTGTCTCGGAGCATGTATGAAGATGGGCAACAATACTAGACCCACGTTCAAACAAACCCTCGTGAACTCCACCATCCCTGACCACATCTCCTAGGCTACTTCATACTTCCCTTTCCTTGTGACTTAGATTTTTCAAGTTGTTCGAATTCCACTGATTTCTGGCCAGTTTGGAGGTAAGGGACTGCAAAGTTTGGTGGAAGGCAAAAGTCATCAATTGAGTTCATTGTATGCTCGAAGTGATCACTTATTTCGATAATGTGCATTTTTCCTCTTCTAAGGAAATTTTGTGTCACCGATCTGATACTGTCCTCTGGAATGTTGCTCCAAATGTCTTCTATGCACTCTTGAGTTGAACCACTGTTTCTGGCTGGATTTTTTTGCAGCATGACAGCTGCTCATGCTGATGAGATGGGAAAAACTGCCTTTTCATGATCGACATCTTTTGGTATTCAGAACAATCCATTTTCAGTTGTTGAAATACAGGAACTAAGTCGGCATTAATATGCATACAATGTTTTACATGACATTTTGTGCCTCTAACTAGGCAGACACTTTTCTCCAAACATGCCCAAAGTCAGTGGAATCCGACCAGGAGAAATGGTTTAAAAAGCTGGACACTTTTTGTGGGCATAAAGTACCTTACTGTAATAATAGGTGATTTTTAGCGATTGTTTTGGTTTACTTGAACTGTGGCATGTGATGAAGATGTGCATGAGATCCTAACCAAGGCTCTGACATACAGTGGACAAGAGCGGTGATTACGCTAAAAGCAACATATCCCTTTTATGCTAATCTTTCAACACGATATCCCTTAATGCTAATCTTTAGAAACATCAATGTGGTCATCAGAGTTGAATTTTGTTCATGCCATCATGCTCGTCCAACGAGTCCGTGTTTCAAAAGAAAAACATCTTTAATGCAACCCGAACTAGGTTCGTTCTTTTTTGACAACACAATGCACTGAGGTTTCTCATTGCGTTAAGTACCCCTCTGGTGAGTGCAGATTTGAGAATACTAGGGTTTCATATTTAAAGGAGAAAAAGTTTCATGACCCTTCAACGCAGCGTAAAAACCACTTGCATGAGTAAATAGGTCACTGCATTGACGTGCCTTTCCACAGTCTCCGTAAGCTAAGATGCATAGCACGTTTAACGGTCGAAACCACGTGCGAGCGTTCGCCTGGTGAAAGTTTTCGAAGGACATTCAGCTTCAAAACCTCGCCTGCTGCTTACTTTGCCTCCCACTAGGTGCAAAAGTAGGCCGCCATTTGGCCGTAGTCGACGCAACAACTGACAGTAAAGGTAGGCAGGCGAAAATGAAAGTTGATTCTCTCTCTCCCCGAAGTACAAACGCAGTCTCACGCACACAGAACACACGGAGGCAAGCACCATGCCAAGGAGAAACTGCGGTTCCTTGAGAGATCTTGCGTGCTGGCGCGCATGAATGCGCGTGTGCATGACTGCAGAAGCCAGGGTACGGAGAGAGTTGCTGCTGCCCGTATCCTGGGTGTCTTCCTCCCTCCCAGGATGTTTCTTTCCCGGCGCAAGCAGGCAACAGGCCTGCCTCGTAGTCCCCCAGCTCTTCTCTGGAGAAAGTGGGTTAGTGTGCTACACAGCAGAGAAGTCAAGCTAGGCAAGGCACGGACTGAAACCGTCGGTAATCAAGCCAAAAGGACCGGATAGGGGAGAAGAGAAGAGACTTGCACCCAACAATGCACTTGGGGACGACCAATCTCTTTGGTCCTGGGCGGCTTGGACGTGTCCGCTTGGCTGAAAAATCGGGGCCGAAATTCGCATGATGCCGGCGCCAAGTCAAGCCTTGCGCAACTTATCCTTCGCTTACTCCTGGCACGCTTGGCTGTTGTTATTTGCGCAGCCGCGAATGCTGCCGACCAAGGTGCGCATGCACACAAGTGACCCTGACATTTTCTGTGTCTCTCTAGGTGAATAAAGGCTTTTGTTTTAGCAACAGCTCAAGACTTGGCGGAGCAACAAAGACGGGAGCGCAGACAGAGACTGACGAGGGCACGCGCACAGTGTGCAATGACTAGCGCGTGCAAAAAAAAACCCCAGTCCCTCTCTGCTCCAAAGTTTGCACCTGTACTATAAAGAAGTTACCCGGGTTATGGCGACCCCCAAAAACCTTTCCTCATCACGTTTTCAGGGCCACGCTGACCTGACCTCGCCTCCCTCTCCTTCGCAAGGTATGGTACGTGCAGGACATGTCGCAATAGGATTTCTTCGTCCTTCACCCAAGCTATTGCCACACATGTGCGCGCACGCGCGTCGAGCACCGCAGCGTGGTTGGAAAAGCCTCACCAAGTCCACCACGAGCGTGGCTGCGTTGGATTGCCTCACGTGCTTCTCCAAGTGCGCAGCAATTGACACGACAAGGAGCTCATGCACGAGCATATCCACGCATACACGTAAACATACACACAGTCACAGGACCTAAACAAACACAAACACTAGCGGACGCGACGCAGAATGGAAGCTGATCTTTACCTTACCCTATGCAAGTGGGTAACTGGGTCAGTGGTCCCAAAGGGCGATCCCGGAGAGCTGACAACGTTGAGGGTCTCAGGAAAACGTGACGATCTCGTCATGTACGACTACAGGGAGAGGTGCACGTGTCTTCTTCCTTCCCGGTAGTGCATTTCGGAGAGACTGGTGATTCGGCGCAAAATCTTTTGTTTGACAGTTCCGTGCCGCGTCCTTTCTGTAGTACAAGACCGACCCAGCCCGAGCCCTTTCCCTGTGCTGCTCCCGCTGCTGGACCTGGACGTGGAGGAGGTGGAGAGCGAGCGCGCGGGCGTCGGAGCGACGAAGAGGGCGGGCAAGAACTTGGCCCAGCCGGCCGGGTTTTTTTCCTCCTTCTTCTCGCTCTCTTCTTCCTCTCCCCCTCCTCCGGACGGGTCGGTACGGGCAAATGTATAAACTTCTCCCCCAGCCCCATCCCTCCCATCTGCTTCTGCGGCGTCCACGCCGGTGCCGGCGCCTGCGTCTGCGCCCGCGTCTCGGCCGTCGCCAGCAGCAACTCAAACAAGACTGTCGATCCGGGGAAAGCACAAAAAACGCTGCCGCCAAAACAACAGCTCAAAAGATGGGGCGCTCAATTTTGACTGACAACTCCGAGATGCGGAAGTACGCCAAATGGGCCGCCGCCCACATGCAGGATGATGACAAATATTTGGCGCACTGGCGGCGCAAGTGGCGCAATTACTGTTTGTGGGCTCCGTCGAGGCCGCCTCGGCAGAAGGCGGCCAGAGCGTCCTCACTGACTGGCGGATGTGTCAAAGATGCCAAGAGATGCCACTGAAAATGGTGTTTTCTTGGATGATCTGACTCCGGATGCGTCCGGACAAGCGCGACAAGTCGGCGATCATTTCATTGATATTCCTTAAAGTGATTTTTATGTCTTACCTTTCTGTAGACCGAAGTACGTTGCTGCTGCCGCCGATGCGGTCCTAGCCAACCTCTGGCGTGTCTGATAGTGGGGGAAGATTGGTAGGTAGCGAGGACGAGGGAGTCTGTGGAGTGTATGTAGTACATTTGCCGCCAGCCGTCGGCCGCCAGCCGCCGCCAGCTCTGTGGAGCTACAACATTCAGCTCACCAAAGGCGCGCGCGAGTCATTTGGCAAGGCAAAGGCGCGCTCTTCTTCACACGAAGGCCGCCATCGGCCGCCGTTACTCGTCTCGGCGCTAGGTCAAGCGAACAGGACGTGAAACCGTGGTCCGAGATGCAAGCGGACTTATCCAAGTCCTGGCCGATGCTTGTCTGTCCCGTACTATGCGTGCTTTGACATGACACGCACGTCACGATGCTTTTGTGAGGGCTCCTACTCCACAGTCCATGACTGTTCTTTAGCTCGTGAATCTGGCACACGCACCCCTCCCTATGTTCATACTGTCCCAAGTCCTTGAGCGCAGTCATGTCGCACCGTGCGTGAGTGACACCTCGAAAGCTTCATCGTGACATGTGGATTGAGCTGGAAAGAAAGTAGTGGGCGTGATGACGTCTCAACGAATTCACGTCAGACGGATGGATCCTCCGGACTCCCCTGCGAGGAGTGTGAATTGGAGGTTGGGTGAAAGTTGCCAAGTAAATGTACCTCGTCCAATGTTCTCCTCCTCCTTCTGCTGCTGCTCCGGCTGCTTTTGTTAAGAACGCAGTTGTCTCGGGTGTACAATCAGGCTGAAGGACGACTTTGTTTGCGGCCAGAAAGAGCTGATCCTGCCAGCTGTCTTGAGGTGCCTGGTCTCAGCTTTCCTGGTACGTACATGGCACTGTTGTACATCTATAAGGAATAGCTGCTAGGGTTGATAATGGTTGCACTTGCTGCCGCACCTGTCTTTGTCTGCAGCCTGATCTGAGTCTAGAACTTCGTCCACTTCTTGTGATCATTACGTGTTAAAAAAGAAAAAAACTAGCTCCAGATTAGAAGGAAATGTGGCCAGAGACTTCTTCTTCCTTCAGACTGGAGTGAGGGAAGCCTCTCTTGTTAAATCGTAATCTTGCCCGCTTGAGGGGAATGCACTTAAGAGCGTCCTCACACACTTGAAATTAAAGCTTTACAACGCAAGTCACTAGATGGGAGGAGAACAGTCAGAGAGACGACAAGTTAAAGAGTCATCTACTTCATAGAGTGAGTGGGCGACACCGATATCCCTACCTGGAGCTGGGGGCTTCATCTCGTACTTCATGTCCAGCTTGCTCTGCGCCTGCATTGCAGCATTCGTTGGTGAACGAAGGACTAGACTTAGATGAAGCTGTTTTGACCGTCATATACGCTTATCGATATCATCAGCTTCACTTTCCCCCTGACTCTATTATTGCTCTACGCGTATCCCGCATCCACAGCACCAAAACGCCAAGGGCAGTGAGTGACGACAGAGCCGAAAGGTCATGAAGAAGTGAACGTCAACCTTCCAGGATGCATAGGGGGAGTTCTTCCTCCTCCCACTCGTTCAAAGTCGTCTTGCTGGGCGAGGGATGCGTGGGCAAAACCTCCTGCGTCCTCAGGTTCGTCGAGGACACCTTCAGCGACAAACACGTTACAACTCTACAGGTATGCACTGCTTACAACTATTTCCATTTGTGCGGCATCCGCGTGCATTTTGATACAACATTGTACTCCCAACCCAGGCATAATGAATGACGCAATTGCATTCGCAACTTGTAGTGACTGCTGCAGACCACAAATTGCCCGTGTTTGTCCTGTACCGATTGAGACTGAAGTGGACTTGTACATTAGGCTCGTTTGAAAATGTCGATTTTCCTTTGTTGAAGTAGAAAATTGGCCTTAGGGGCAGTTATAGCTGGTGCAAGTCTCTCTCTTTTGAAAAAATATTTTGTACTGTGCCTACGTTTTATCTTAAAGTTTTGTGACATACCGTACAGAGTGTACATAGCGCACACTTCCTTTTCAGCCACAACTTTTGACAGGATTGTGCTGTAGAAGTTGTTCTATATTGTCATATTGTCACAATACCGATGGAAAGTTACTATCCAAAGTTGAATTTACCAAATCAAAGTTGTGCGGTTTGAGTGGTCCAGGAGCAAAAGTACATATCAATTCGATTTCAAGAGATTCCTTGCGTTCCATTCTCCGCGAATCACTTCTGCAGCTCATTTCAGTCAAGTGTTATGAACAAAAAAGCGCGCACTGTGCACACTAAATGCAGCATGAGTCAGGCCGGCCTTTTTATGAACTCCCATCGTCCATACGTTTGACTAATGCTGGCCTGCGTCTGTTGTGCAACTCTCATTATCATTTGGTGCCTAAACTTGAAGTCTCGAAAATAGTACACTGATGTTGATTTTATTGTAGAGAAAACTAGACGAATGGAAGAACGAGGCTGTTAAGCATGTTCCACTAAGAAGTAGTGACATCCCTTTGGATTTCCAAGATCGTTCCGCTCTGCAAATTTGTCTATTTGGAAGCCGTTTCTGGCCTCGGCTATATCTCTCTTTGGCTGAGACCGACTATGCTGTTGGAAACACAAGAAGACGTAGCGGTGCAGTCCGGTGCCTGAGGGAGGCGTGGGCCCGGCGTAACTCATCAGCTCAGTAGCGTTCTCCAGGCTTAGTTCACCATCCGGTTGAAGTTTTATGTTGGACCAGAGAAAGTGCAGCCACTGCTGCCCTGCTGCCGATTGTTTCCTACTAGGAGCGTCTGGGTCCACCATAGCACATGTGTACAGTTTGCCCCGATTGTCCACTGACAGACGAATCTTACTGGGAATTGCTGATGCCTTGTAAGAAATGAGCAATGTTGGAAGAAAATGATACACACTGAAGGGTCCTCACCTGGTCTTGTGTCAGCTCCTTCCCCGTCTCGACGACTCCGACTTTCTGGAAAGACACCTCGAGATCCTCCGCATCGTCCAGGAAGACTTTTAAGGTGGTACCGAGGCCATCGCAGTGGCTGCTCGTGAAGGCAGATGGCAAATGCAGCAAAGTGGTGAAGACGGCGAGAAGAACTTGCCTCCGGCAAGGCGAGCTTGAGGCCCCAGAACTCATCATTATTTCCCTCACCATAAGTGGCAGCAACAGCAGCCAGGGGTAACGTAGAGCGAGGCCTGCCCAGGTGCTCGAGTCTTTTGATGTTGGATGCTGATTCAGAAAAAAAAAAACTGCAGCTTGGAGCAGGCGAAGGAAGGTGCAGAAGGATCGTCGTCAATCTACACTTGTGTTCCTCTTGTGTGCGCAGTTCAAGTAAAGGATTGTTGTTCCTTCTCGCATTGACGTTCAGTGGAGTCTCACGACGTTGGTTGGTCAACAAAAATGTTGTGGTTATGAGTTAGTCTGGAATCAGTACCTTCGGCGACCGCTTCATAACCTTCTTACTGGAAGTGATCAGTTATTCTCTTATAAGCTTTCATTTCAGTCTATAAAATCCAAAAAAATATGTTCCGTAGCTTGGAAAGAGTCGTGAATAGAAAATTCAATCTCTTTCTGGTGCACCTGGAAACAGTGACAAGATTCAATTTTTGATGAGGCCTCTCATAGGGCCTTCAGCTCTTATTTCATTCTGCTCCCCTTTTTCCATGTCCAGGTTCCTTCCTATTGCTGCGTCATATCTCTAATCTGTTACGACTCAGCTCCATGAAGAGTTGAAATGTCCTTAGCGTGAGACTGATTCAAATTTTCATGTCAGTGTGACGAGACTTTCAGGTTGTGAAAGTTTGGTCAGTACTGTAGTAGAAAAGTTATTGCTACAAGATTAGATAGGTCATCATCGTGTTGTACGTATATGATGTACAGTAAGATATCCATGTAGAAAGCAATCTTACCAGTTGTTGAGTGGATGTCGCAGCTACTGGAACAAGTTATTGATGATCGTATCACACCGCACCTAAGAATTTTCTGCGTAATATAGTGCTACTTTCCAATGTCTGTTTTTCGCAGGCTTCCTTTCTGACGAAGAAGCTTAATCTGGGCGGCCGAAGATGTCACTTGAGTATCTGGGACACCGCAGGCCAGGAGAGGTTTCATGCGCTCGGACCCATCTACTACAGGGACGCCGACGGAGCGCTTCTCGTCTATGACGTGACTGACGCGGACAGCTTTGGAAAGGTCAGCGGTCCCAAAGTGTAGCAGGATTTTAGCAATAGATTCAAGTGACCCATGTCATCCATTAGGTCCGGAGCTGGGTGAAAGAGCTCCGCAAGATGCTGGGATCTGACATCAGCCTGGCCATTGCGGGCAACAAGGTGGATCTAGAGGCGCAGCGAAGGGTGGACCACAACATGGCGGAAGAGTGAGCCCACCTATAGTTCACTGCAAAACGCTGACACCATTATTGCATTTTGTATTGCACATCAGATATGCCAAGTCTGTTGGTGCGTCGCACTACCTCACCTCCGCGAAGCTGAACCGAGGGGTAGAGGAGGCTTTCTTGGGACTGACGCAGCAGATGCTCAGCAGGAAGAAGACCCAGCACCACAGCAGCAGCAGCGGCAGCGAGAATCACCATTCGTCCTCCCGGGACACAGTCACTATAGTTGCGGCCGGTGGCAACTCGTCCTCAGGAGGGAGGTCTTCCAAGTGCTGTGGAGGCGCCTCAGACCCAGTGGTAGAAGGCATACCGGTAGATGAAAGCCTAGTCAATTGAAGTCAAACTATGGGTGGGCTACTTGGCCTTCCAAAGGTGTGGCACACCTCATCACAACAAACATATGTACTAGCACTGCGTAATATTACAATTCACTATCCACACTAAATGTATTGCAAGTGATCCTAAGGTGAACTCAGCTCCACTTATCATTTCTCTTCGCCTTCCTATCACAATGTCGTGTATGTACAAAATGCTGGATGAATCAGCAAAATAGCACTGTATTTTTTAGTTCGCTAATGGAAATGCAACAAATTGTGACCACGTAGCAAAACCTATGTTATTTACGGATAATATACGTACGCAGTTCTTTCATCCTACAAACGTCACATTTTTATAGAAAGTAATATCGTCAGGTGTTGCTTTCCACTTGCACCTGAGAGATCCTCTCGGCAGTGCTCGTGTACTGGCTTGTGAAAAGTCCACTTGCATGTGACAATCAAGTTGATGCAGGTATCAGTGCAGAGATGATGCTGGATTTTGAAATATTAACGCCTCTCTGACGTCGTCCTGATAAGTGTAGTCGCCATCAAATATTCACTCAGAATGAAGTGAATCAAGAATGAAAGTAACAGGACATGTCTGCAGAATCTGGAGGATAAGGTGAACCAACGTTGTAAGGACATGCTGACTCAGCTGCCAAAGAAGAGCATCTTCCAAGGCAGCCCCGTTCTTGTTCCTGGACGAGTCCTTGCCGAGAAATCTTTGCGAAGCTGAAGTCTTGACGTGGCAGGCTTGAGTCAGTCCAGAGGCATTTCAGTTCGTCATTGAGAGCATCCTACTTTTTACTTCTGGCTTATTAAACATTGTCAAGAGTCCAGTTTTCGCCATGTTGAGGGTTAGTAGTATTTTCGTATCGGTCTGTGTTGCTGAGACAGTGATGCATTTTGTCCACATGTGTGGCCTGAGAGATGGTTGGGTGCATCGCCAAAGTACTTGAAGCCACCAGAAGTAGGCTTGGATCCTTAGTCCTATCCTGGACAAATTTGTTCTTCCCCTTGTTGCTCTTAGAGTCACGTTGGGTCCCTTCTAGCACTCTCAGGTGTGACTTCTTGAGGGTACCGTGCCCTAACATGGAGGTGAATACTCCCCCTAAGGTACACAGATGATAACATGAAGGTGAACAGCAACTTATTAGCACTCCTAGGTCATGGTGCTCGAAAAATTTTGAACGGAAAGTCATGCATTTCCTTTTAATGTACCAGATCACTTTTTGGTACCAACTTGACGAGGATATTTTTTTTTCTGCATGCAATATTTGCTCCTTCATGGAGCCATTAAACAAAATGAAATTTGCTTCTGATGCAGGGTCTAGAACTTTCCAGTTTCTTAAGTAGATTTTGCAACACTATTTACTGAATTCTTTCATATGCAATCATAAGGAATGGAATTATGCTTTGGCGGCAGAAGTTTCGATTTTCATGGAGAAGCCCCTTTTTTACTGGATCTTCTTTCTGAAACATGAATGTACTCTCTACATAACTTGAAGGTGAAAATTCGATCTCAGAACTAGGAAAGACAGCTATCTCAAAGGTGAACTACAGTCAACAGCAACAAACCATGTCTTCCAAATTACGAGTCAATTACCCTGAAAAATAATTTTTGGAGGCTGTTGAATACACTCAGCTTGAGCTTCAGAAAAGCATCAAAGTTCTATGGAATCCCTCTTTCCCCGCTTCACAAGCAAGTTCAGCGATCTGGAGCTAAGGGATTTGTTAAGGTAGGACGATGCACAGCACTCACTAAAGAAGGAGAAAGATCAATTTTGGACAATTGCAAAGTCTTGGGTGACTTTGGATGCCCTCTTGACTCCATGGATCTGCGATTTCTTGTCAAGTTCTAATGTGACGTCAAACTACTGAAACATCATTCATGTGAAAATAAAGAAGAACGTTGCAACCTCTTTTGGATTTTTCAGCATGACGACCCTCGGGGGTCCCCTCACACGCACCCGTCCCGTCCCCCTCGGGCCGTCAATGACCCTCGGGCTGAGAAATCCCAAACCGTGCATAAAGCATTACTTTATGTGACTTCCGGGTAAAGTGAGTCCACCTTATTTCAGATCTGAACAGATTTATGTGGAGTCATGGTGCTTGATCTACCAGACGTCTTTTATCTCTCTTTCACTCTATCCCTAAACGACTTCTTGTTTCGGTTGCCACACTTGGCATTGAACTTTTCTGTATACTAGTTTAGTTAGTTCCTCGAGTGTGTCAATGTAAAAAAAGGGATTCCAGAGGTCTCTTGGGTTTTCAAGGTATGGGGGTAAGGGGGATCTCAAAGGTATATACAATCACCACACAGACACTTTTTGCAGAGACTCTCATGGAGAGACTTTTTCGCCACTCCTCGTCAGGAAACTGCGTTAAGCGACTTGGATTTCACTTCAGTGTGGCCCAGAGGCCTTATTTGGTCCCAGGGGCCTTCACACTGGCTCAGTCACTTCAACTGAAAGTCTTAAGATACCGTGGACATCTGCATGAACTGTAGCCAGTCAAAAAGGCTGAGTAGTTAAGAATTATCTACAATTCTGCGACCCCTGTGTCCCTACATACAGAGAAACAGTTTTGCATGTACGATGTAAACAATTTTTAAGCGCACATTGTAATAGAACACTAGAACCAATGCTGTCGCTATTATTATGAGAAGAGCTTCCTCCAAGTGTGCAGTCCAGCAGTTTGTACTAAAGAGCTCATCTTCTTGTGTTATAAAACTGTTGAATTAGACTGTTCTTCTGTCATGTTTGTACCTCCTGTGCTTGGCAACGTTGTGTTTTTTCTTCATGCATGCACTGGTGGTGTGCCTTTTCTCTCCTAACGTACGCTCGCAATGAAATGTTTTCTGCCAGTCAGGCTCATTACCCTTTCGCACTATGTTCGTTTTCTTGCCGCGACGTTAAGTAATATGCAGTCGTGCGTCCTGGAAATACTTTCAGAAGATTCGTCCTTGGAAAAGCTTCTTCTTTCAAAACGTGCTAATGAATTGGGTCGTTCTCAAGGTCTGCTTGTCAGCTTGGACAGCTGAGATCTGCCTCTCCCAAGAGTCCAATCCAGAACTGCTCGCCAAAAGCTCCAAGATGTGCACAAAATGAGGCCTTCTGACTCCTTTTCTTTTGGCCATGGAATGACTGTGAGCGGAAAGGTCTGATGCTGGAGATCGATGAAGTTCTGACCTCATCATATCCACATGTCCTATACAAGTGTAAAAGAAATCAGTGAAGGGAAGGACTAGGTAGTGAGCACGCACGTACTATGAATAACACCGGGTGGGTGCAGCCAGACTCTTCTGCCCACTGCCAAGGGCTCTCCATCAGGATGACGAAGCAAAGGCTGCACGAGCAAACGATCTCTTTGGCGGCCTCCATGCTCCAGATCAGACCGAGTTGATCTCTGAAGTGTGCATTCTGCGAGGTGCTAGGAAAACCATTTCTGAACGACAGCTATATGGCTCTCCATGCCGTCAGCAACAGCTTCGAATGGCAGCTCCTGCTATTGTGAATTTGGGCCAAGCTGGTGAGTCACTGAAGCGCATAAAGGACACTGGAAAGGCATTTGTAAGTGTTACATGACTCTCTTCTTTCCCCTTGCTCACATGCTGTAACAAGCATGGAATAATTGTATGATTCTAATTGCATGATTTTAATTATAACTTCACTTGCCTCAATCTAAGGAATACCGTGCTATTTACGGGGTTCAACACAAGTAGCATGGCAAGGTAGTAGACTTTGCCTACGTAGATTATCCAGCAGGATCTTGATGAAGTTGTACGTAGGATACCATCGTGAAGCTTCCTGTTAGTAGTCGAGTCAAATCCTGGCTTAAAACCCACCAGAACGTATCCAGCTTCATCAAGATCTCTACTGAGCGGCAAATTAACATTCTACACTTTCTTGAAAACTTCCATTTCGTTGCTGTTCTGTATGATGTTTGGAGTTCAAATTTGAATGCAGGTGAGTGGGGACATCAGGGGTGCCACACATGTCAGAATTCATGATGGGAAACCACATACATCGGTGCAGAGCAGAAGCAGCTGTGATGCTGCTCTGCCAAATCCAGTACAAAGCACTGAGCACCTTTTGTAGTATCCAGATGCCTCACCTAAAGCCATTTGGCTACCGCTCAACTATTCCTCAGTGAACCCCCCCCCCTCATATACAATATTTCAAAATTCTGTTCGTCTATTGGATTAAAATCATGTGTTCAGGCAAGAATGTCTTACCTTTCGACTTTAACCTTTTACCTTTTTTTACCTTTTTTCTGTGGCAATACTGAAACTCTTGCTATGGCGAACTTTTGCCTGGTCTCCATGAGATCCCACTGTACCGTAGGGAGCTGACAGTCTTTCCACTCTCAGAGAAGTTATTCCTCTCGTACACATAACCGGTACACACACCCTGCACAAGTGGTCACACTCCAGAAGTGCCTGATTTAAGGGTTTTGGGAAGAAAAATGATCAAAGAGGTCATGCATACAGAGGTCGAGTCTTGGTAAAGCCCTGAGTAAGAGCATTTTACGTCTGCTGCAGACTCTATTACAGTTGAGCCTTCTTTTTCCTGATACAGTGAAGTCTCGATCAATGGAATTTTTCACTATCTGCTATTGTGATGACATTTGTGGCATGCCAGTGACCGCTTTGCCTGGTGCATGACAGTTCACATATTGATATTTGGTGGATCAACAAAAACATTTTCTGTAGATTGTATGAAGGTTAGATGAGCAGTTAAATTTTGTTATACTTTTTCAGTAACACTTCAGGCTAACGATCTGAGGTGCGACTCCTGCTGACATCGTGGCCTGGAAGATAAAGACGATGTCTCTTACAGACCAGGAGTCCACGCTCCAGTCCTTCCATCTTCTCCCCAAGGTGAGCCAGAAAGACGCCACGATCCAGTTCAAAGTGTCACGGTCGACGCTGGTAAAATGTTACCATACAAGACGTATCATTCTACTGTTGACAATTCCCAAGTTTTGAATGTCGGTAGAAAAAAAAGGAGGACAATGAAGTCTTTTCTTGATCGAAATTTCAGGACAAAAAGCCGTTTCTTACAAGAAAAACACATTTTAGTGGCTTATTGTCAGAGCATTCTGCTGTAATTTCACATCAAGGCAGCTGATGCCAGAATGCGTAGCATGTATGGTTGACAGATCTTCCGATGGCCTCACATGTAAACACTAATCTCAGGATCTTTGGTGCTGTAGTCATTCGTAAACATACCTAATAGTGAGTCAGTGGCCGACCCTGAATTGCAGATTCTTCTGACATTCCAGCTTGATGCTCTGCAGCCATCACTGTTCAATTTGCAAAATGCATTATCTACAAATTTGGGCTCCTACAGAATGCACGAGGAAGAGGACTGCAGACACGACACTAAATTTATTTTAGTCTTTAACTTTAGCTGGCTGCGAGAATCGTTGAGTAAATCACATATTCAATATTGGCACGCACCTATTTCATGATGTAATCGAAATGTGATGGGGAATATCGAAATAACGAGTACAGTCTACTGACCAAACATTTACAGGCAACTATAGCTTTGCAAAGTGAATTGTTGGGAACAAAAAGCTTCACGTCAAGAGCCAAGAAACTTGTTCAGTGATCGACCAGATGTCGACCTCCAACTTTCCCAAAAAAACTGCACATACGTCGATTATACGAGATACTGCCAAGTAAATTCAAGTGACTTAGTTTGATGAGGCAACTGTAGCAGTTCCATAGTACATGTACGTGTTGTGCTACACATGCTACAGGATACGCGTAATACACATATGTAACGTATCTATAAGCATATAGTATATCGTATGTCAACTTATGTGCGCTTAACATAGCGAAATTTGAGCACAACCCAACTCGAAGGAGATAAATAATGTCTGACGCTCTCAAGGACACTGAGCAATGTATACGGAGCAAGTCAGAGGCATTCATCGCAGTAAGGACGCGCAATTATTCCTTTTTTCGTGGCTCCTCAGGACCTCCGATTGGGGCTCCAGAGCCCGTGCCAAGAGTTCCTAAAAGCCGTGCCCATGAAGTAGTAGATGGGGAAGTTGACCGAGGCGTTCAGTACTTGCAGAAACCTCACAATAGGCGGGATGTAGAGGAACCAGATGGGGATGCTGAGATAGAGCAGATTGCGACAGTCCAAACTCTTGTTCACAGTACTTGCCTCGTAACTGAAAGAAGCGATAAAAGACTGAAATATATTGCGTTACCATTAGAGATATTTTCTGTGACGAACAAATGAATGTATATAAAATACTAGCGCTCGCTGGGTGGGAAAAGTGCCCCTGTCCCAGCCCCCCCTAGCAGAAACCAGCCGCGACAGACACACAATATATGCAATGTGGGGCGCCCATGGCGTCACAGACAAACAGACACACACACGCACACACGGACGCACACACACGTACACAGAGTACATAAAGTCCTTGCGCTTTGTATATATAGAAGATCTATGACTATGTAGCTCCTATTTTTATGGATGACCAAACTTGACCCATGGCAGTCCATCTTGGTCTAGCTGGCTAGACCAAGTCAAAAGTACTAGGAAGAGACAGTATGACTTGGCTTATGCAGGCAGACAGACAGAGTACATAAAGTCCTAGCGCTTTATATATGGAGAGAGAGATACGTACACACATTGAGGTTTCATTTTTGTCAAGGATGCAATCTTGGATCAGGCAACACATCCACCAAGGGTTAAGGCAAGGAGTTCATATACAAAATCATTTGACTGCGGTCCGAATCGTGATGGGCTGAGCCTGTTTAAGGATGGCGAGTCTGCCGGGGCACTGAAGAGAGTGCTCAAGTAGCTTCATGCTCAGCAGATTTGGCAACCACTCAACAAACTAAACAATGAGTGAAATTATATCTAGGTCAACATTACTTGGCAACTTTGGTTTCATTGAACACTCGGCAATGGGCCCACCTTATCTGTAATAAGTTCGTGTGTCGGAGGTCCCTGAAGTACTTGCGTTTAGGGAGAGTTGCGACGAAAAGGTCAAATGTTTCCAGCAACTCGATCAGCCGAAATATATGGAGGGACCGATGGTCTAGCTCCACAAAACGGGCCAAACAGGCAGTCTGGGCCGACCTGGAGCTTCAAATTTTCAAAAATTGCGCAATAAGCATGGACTTTGCACGGTTCAACGTGGATTCTTTTTTCACTTCATAAGGACTAAGTGGGGATGGGACAGCAGCATTTTTGTACGATGAAGTGAGTCGCATGATGACGCGTGGCACAATTAAGCGAGGACCACTGTAGAACCAAAATTTTGGGGCTGTAACTTGAGCGCGGAATTCAGCTATGGTAGGAGAATTTGCTGTGTTGCCCACACCTTCTTTTATTCTCAAGGTCTCATTCTGTTCTCACAGGACAAAAAATGCAGGAAAGGTACTCAATCCACTGCATCTACAGCACTGCAGAAATGGCGGTTGTTGTCTATTTCCACTTCAAGGCCTCACCCCACTCCCCCTCTCCATAGTTCATGAATGCTTTGAATCACATGACCCTAGGGGACGTCATAGGCACCTTACATTTCGGGTCGGGGTTGCTCAATAGTGGGAGACCATTCTTCTGGGTCACCCCCACCCAAAGTGGAAGGAGCGCATGCGTAGGCTCATCTCTCATTTTTTGTCTAGTCTCAAAATAACCTGAACGAAGCAGGGTCCCTTCGCTAGCTTTCCTTTTTTACGTCCTAAGAGCAAGAATGGAATGGTTTTAGGGTTGTGACCACTGCAAACTTTATCGTTGAGAAGACTTCGAGGAAATCCCTCAAGATGCAGTGGGTTCTTTCTCCATTGCAAGCCATGTCCTTTTCACCACGGTCATATTGACTGCCAATTGCTTGATGCGGGCTGAATTGGCATGGAAAAGTTCGACCTCCAACTTCGACAAATGACCAACGACCACCTTGTTGCAACTCCCTGTTGCAAATGCTCAAAAACAAGACCCAAGGTGCGAGAGAGAGAGTGGCAAACTTCGTTATTGCTGCCTCATCATTTGCTCAGTCTGCACCATGATTGGAGCTGAAGATTAAATTTCCTGCTGAAGTACGACTGCTGTCATCACTGCCAGACTTTTGCGTTTCCGCAGGAAAAAATAATAGTCAAACGAATGCAAATGCACTGAGCACCTGAAAAACCACGCATCACAGGTCAGCGGGGCAAAATCATGTGCAAGCTACCTTCACTATAAATGTAATCCTCTCGTAGTCAACATGTTGTACGTCAAATTGTCCATTTTGAATTCATTTCGTTTGTACTAAGGAGGTCGGGAAAGAACTACTCCCTCCATTTCACAATAACTGAGCTATGACCCCATTACAATTTTTCCAAAATAAGTGAGCCATTTGAGATTTGTGCATTTGTTTGGCTGATTGAACTACCAGAATGTTGTAGGATGTCTGTGGGAATGTAGTTGGACATACGCAGTAGGAAATCAGTCCTTTATCAGGACCATGACTGGCTAAGGTGAGTTATTCTGGAGCACCAATCATGGCCATGGAACTGGATTGATTGACCATCTTGGTCTCAAAACACTTTTTATTGGACACGTTTGGCTCTGTTATTTTCCTGGACAAAAATCAATTCTTCAATTTCAGTACAAAAACTGAAGTGTTGGAGTCACAGCAGGAGTGATTTTACTTTATATCAACAACTTTGTTGGCTCCCAACTTCATGACCTCAGGCATTTCCGATGCTGCACAACCACCAGGTCATAAAGTCGACACCAGAAATGATTTCAGTCAAAACAGCTTCTGGTGGTATTGTCATCTGTCAATAATTGAAGCTTTCATTTCAAATGACCCACTTAATTTGAAACGGAGTCGGAGAACTTTTCAACGCTCCTCATGTGCTGAGCTCGCGTCGTGATAACTGCACATTGCATAACTGTAAAGTAGGACTTTATTGAAACCGTGTGGACGTGATGGCATGAGTGCGCTGTGATTTCCCGGGTCAAGGCTGAAGGAAATCAAACTGCCCAAGAGCTATCACGTCCATCAAGGGGCAATTAAGTTCACTTACAGTGATGCAATTAGAAAGTTGCCGCCACGGATTTCTGAATGCCTGTCTGGTGTCACTAATGAACCCCACTGAGTTCGTCAACCCACCCCACTGAGCAGGCAACCAAGCTTGGGCTGAATGGGCTACTCCCGCTCTTTAATGCACTCTCACTTTGCTTCCCCCATTTTTTTATTTGTACTCAAACTCACTCTTCACTTGATTACAAACTCCTTATGTACTGAGAGTAAAGTAGAGGTCAGGACTCCTAAGACACCACAAAACCAGACAAAATACGACCATCAATATACGGGAACTGCATTTATGCAATCAAAGCTACGATTGGAGCTACCAGAGCGACGGTAGTGACCGGACCAGTTAGTGACGATCAGAGTGGTCACAGCCATCAGAGCGACGAACTAAGACCTCCTTAATATGAACAAAATGAAAGAGACATGGACAATCTGAGGTGAAACACAGTATGTGCATTTAGCAAGTGGCATTTTCCAAACATTCTGAGTCATTGCTGCCCTTGTTCCTTGGGAAGCAACACTTTCAGGCAGCAGAGACCTCTTGTTTGTAACATGGTACTTGGAGAAATGCCATAATGTACTATTGAGGTTGAGGAAGAAAGCTGACCTCATCCAAGCTTTCCTAAAGTGGGGCGTATACATTTTTTAATCCTTACTGTCAGTATTCCCATCCACTGAACAATTGTACCTTCATGCAGTTATAAGGGCTTTTCCTTTGAGTGACTGCTAACTGGGCTAGACCTGCACCACAACCGAGGTTGTTCAGCGTACAAAATACAATAATGGCTGTGAATATTTGTTTTTTATGTTCGAGGTATATCGAATTCGTGGTAAATTACGACATAAATCATTGGAACGTCCATATTTGTTTACTTTATTCGAATTTCAACCCTACCCGAGTTTACCATGAGTGAGGTCCACTGCGCATGTGCTTTAGTTTTGATCTTATTCCACGTACCAAGAATTTGCTATAGGGCCACAAAGTTCAACGCCAACAAAGCTGTCCCTGGGGAGCACTTTCTGCTGCTGTCTTTAAGTAAATTTCTCATAAGATGGAATTTTGTTACAGTTACAGGGCATGCAGAAGTCCTACGTAAGGAAGATAAATAGAGTGAAGCGTACAAACTAAGGGTGTTTTCCTTATTTTCACACTAACTTGCCTCACACCTTCTTGGGGGATTTCGTCGGCTAGATAAGTCATGACGTCGGCTGAAAGGGCCATAGATAATTCATCAAGGTGAAAGCTCGAGAACAGGCTGCCGGGTCGGGGCGCTTCACCGGACGGATCGGGGCGTCTGGATGAACCGCCGCCCGGCGACGCTCATCGGGACGCCACCCCTCACGCTCTGATTCGTCAGCACGTTCTCGCGCTTTGTGCCCTGAATAAACGCCCGACGGAGAAGGCCCAGTTTCTTTACAATAAAGGTGAAGCCTCCACCATTTCTGCTTGTCAACATTGACCTTGCAAATGTCAGCCCAAAATGAATAACCTTGAAGAGCACAAGGCTATGGCTGTAGCATATGTGTGTACCTATTTCTGTGCATCTAAAATCTACCCTGTCAGCTCTTGTCCTTACGAAAACGAACATCGAGAGCGAAATCAGACCAGGACAAAATTGAATGCTTGTCATGCTGTCCAAATCTGACCTGGCCTTTTTAGCTATCTACGATCAAATTTAACAGCTAATTCATATGGGATTGACCACTGGGCTCGAGATCTAGGGATGAAAATGAGTTAGGCCTTAAAAACTACCAATTGAGATGAAAAAGACGGCGAAACAGTTTAAGACAGTTGTTCTTAATATAACAATTCTGGAGTCTAAGGGTTGGGACTTACTATACACATGGTGTGTACACAAATGATCAGTGACCGCCTGCTGGACTGAATCGAGATAGAAAGCTTTGCAATGCCAAATTGATTATTCCGCTACCTTGCCGCCAAAAGGATCTGCACGGTTCTCGTCCACGGGTTGGTTGGAAATAGGTCTCATTGTCGTGTCGTTCTGGCTCATCTCACACATCTCATTCGTCTCGTTCACCCACACGTCCAGACCAGAAGCTCCACACGGTGGAAGCTAGCCTAGACGCTCATCCAGAACATGTTGTCGGCCTTGAGGTCGAAGGCAATGGAGAGCAACGCGTAAGGTGGTAGTCACAATGGCGTCTCACAAACAACTGCTAGATCGCTGAGTACTCAATTCAACACCCAGGTGATCACATCTTGTTCAGACACAGGATTGTCCAAATGGAGACAAAGCGAAAGGGTCATAGAGAACGATACAGAACAGTACAGTGCACTTTCAAGAAAAGACATGCACTATCCTACACGTACATTCTCATTCTCACAGCTTTATACATGCCCAACTATTAGTCCTCAGACCCATAAATGTATTTTGAGTCAGCATCACTGGTTTTTGTCAAATCAGATTTTGGGGACGGGGTGCTTCAAAACTAAATGCCACCAGTCTTTCATGGAGCATAAGTCTCTGGGAGGCTCAATTGGAACAATTTCGATCCCCCTAAGTACAAGCGATTGCAAGAATTTGTACTCTCATCACCTGTTAATCTTCACAAAAAGAATTGTTTCTAAGAGGCATTGTCAAGGAGTGTTCAATCTTGAGGAAGTGTGTTGTATAATCTCTCATAGTTTCAGTTGAGTCCAACTATCCGGGGCAACGACAATTCCTGTACTTGTGGCTGTCACGCACGATTGCATCAGGCTGTAGGTCGAAAAAGGGTCAGTTTGAAGGGGTCAAAAAGGGTCACTTGAGGTTTGTTACACGTGTGAAGTTGACCCTGTCCAAAAATTATTCAGGCTTTTTTCTACAGTGCTGGCTGCAAATGCTCTGGAGGACACGACTCAGACAAATGGCTATCAATGATCGAATAACTTTCCCAACAGGCAAAGGAAATACGAACTCTAGATCTTATATTGAATGTATAAACTACAAAGACGTCATATTTCATGCATTCACAAAGTTTGCGTCAGATAAAATAAACTTTGCATGAAATGTAACAAAGTTTGGGTGAGATATGACCTAGTTTGCATAAAATATAGTTCATCACAGCCGTCTCAAGCCCGCATTTCGTTTGCCTAGTGGTGAATCTAATATCCGACGCTAATGAAAACGAGCTCAATCGCCCTGGGCTGGGTAAGCATCCAGTCTGACCTCTTCTCTCACCAGACTTGCTTAGGAAACCTCTGCCAGATTCCACTCGGCCTGAATGGTGTCGTTGAATCTATAGCAGACATTTCGTGCACTCGTTTCAGTCTCGATTGCTTTACTGATGCTCCCAGAGGATGGACAAAAAGCTTACCTCTGCGCTATATAGCTCGCTTATATTAGCGATGAATAACCGACCAGTACAACTTCATTTATCATGGACTTCCACCACAAAAGAGCACTCAATGAAATGAATCTGGTCGAATCTCGATTTTTTGTAACTCATTGGTCATCAGTAAAAGGTTGTACAAATTGAAATGCTGCAATGGTCCACGGGTTAGCAGTACTGTTGGACCAAAATCTGTAAACAGCACATTTTCCATATTGAATAGTGATGGCTGCAGAGCAGCGAGTTGGCATCTCACAAGTAGCTGCACTTTGGGGTTAGCAACAGATTCTTCTGGGGCTTTAGGCATATTTACAAACAGGCACAAGTGACTATGGTCCTCAAAGACCTTGAGATTGGTGTTTATGCACGAGTCCATCAGATGATCTGTAAACCAATGATGTATGCATTTTGGCATCAGCTGCTTTGACGTGAAGTTGCGGGAGAACACCTGACAGTGAGGTACTGAAGTACATGTGTTTCTTCAAAAGAAAAAACAAGTCACCTTTCGTTACTAAAAGACTGGTCAAGAAATTCAGTTGCTGCCCGAAGAAGCTGCCATTACATGGAACACTTCAATAGGAAATGCGTTATCGATTTATTTCGGTCCAACGCCGAGCTTGAAATGATATAAGTAGTAACTCAGTGAAAGAAATTAGAAATTTTTCGTTGCTTGATGCTGTTAAATTGCCGTTAAATTGAAGGCATGCACCTTCAATTTGTAAGGGAGCAGTGGCAGCTTCAGTCATGCAACTCATTTTCTTGACAGAATGAGCGAACTGGAACCTGCTGCTTTGTGTCACGACGTACACGTGATCAAAAAACATGGAAGTCTCCGGATTCCAGGCATAGTAGAGCTGCTGACTACCAAAAGTCAATACTGTGCGAAGGTCAGAGTACGTACAGCAGTATGCTGATTTACAAAGGTTGCAGAAGCTTCCGTCTAAAGTTACAAAAATTGACTACTGGGGAGTCTGACGGTCGCAGTAGATGAACTGCTTTTTTATCAAGGGAAGTGTCGCTCCAAAAAGTTTGGAGAAATTGAACTTCTGGCAAAAATTGAATTTGCAAATATCAAGAGTTGAGTGTATAACATTTCTTGAAAGCAGTGGTATCGGCAGAAAATGTTTGCTTTTTGTAGGACAGCTCAAGAAGCCTTTTTGTGTGGAGGGCTCATTATTATTAATGATATTATTTTTATCATCACATTATCCTCAATAATGACGCCCGAGACGTCTGAAGGCTACGCACTAACTGTAAAACTACGCTGTGCACTTCTAAGCTTTTTCATCATTTCTTACGACCCCATAGGGCTACTAGACCTACGTGGAAAAGAATGTGCAGAATGTTCGAAACTTTAGTTTTACATTAGTGCAATCTGTTTTGTCACGGAGAAAAGTCTCCTCTAGCGTGGAAGGAGCAAAAAAAGGACTCCAGGGGTGAGGAAAAACCCACAATGTCTCAGTGGGCAATAAGTGTACTCTGAATTTGTAAGTCTCCTGACGTAGACACCTGAATACGGGCGCACGAACTACTTTTACTTGTCAGCCGTTACATTAACACTATGTCAACCTCGCTGCACCACAAAGCATAGAAGTGCAGTAATGACTTTGTGCACGTTCTTTATTTGACTACACAGTTTTGATGTGACGATGACTTCAGAAATCATTACAATGCGTAAGATCTTGTTCAAAAAGGCCTCTCTTCTACCCAAGCTTAGGTTAGAGATTATGTTATTAGAATAAAAAAGCTGCGGGGCAGGGCTAAAACACTTTTTCATCTTCATTACACTGAAGTAACAAAATTCTTTTTCCACGTACATCTGTTTCATCTTGTTTTTCATGTAAAGCAGTGTCTAAAACATGCCCTATTTTTAACACTCAGTGAACATCACTGACAGAAAAGACTTGTACTGTGGCTCTGGTCCAGCTCTTAATAGATAGGAAGATGACGTGAATAATTGGAGTATGCAATTCTTCTCCCTTGGGACTCAGGTTAAATATTCTGAGAGACATGTGTGCATCGGGTGAGTCCATCCGTAGCTCGTGCTGGTTCTTCAGTTCGGAGAAAGCGAGCAAGAACAAGAAAGCTTTTTCTATGCCCAACTTGTGCAACAGACGAGCTCACTCGACCTACGCAACCGACGCCAATGAGATGGACCAAGTTCACTTTCTCGTCGACTTCCAACACGCTTTTTCTCCTCAAGGTGATAATTTGCATGGCGCAGAAGTCAGACAGAAGTTGGACACCACCATGTCAGGCCTGCCAAGGCTTGAAAGTTGCCTCTGTGGCAACTGTGGCGTGAGCTTCACGGACTGACTGCACTCGCGCTAGGGGCGGGCTGGCAACAAGACCAGGATTCCACACATGCTGATGTTGGACCAGCATTGGTGTCGGTTTCGTTCACACTTGGAACGCCGCCGCGGAATGATATTGGATGTCCAGTGCGATACGCAGAAGTTCCATGAATCACCCAACCTCCTTCGACAAGTCCACTGCTTCATAAGGTTGTGAAACATTCTTCAACTTCAGGGTTCCTTAGGATTTTGCACCGGGATTTGAAACTCGCACTTTCTATAGGTTATGAAGAAGGTCCCAATGACATTGTTTCGTTGCATCCACGACTTGCTTAATAACGTCAACCCGATATTGAATAGCGCAGTGAACAATTCATTGGGTTTCTTTTTAAGGAGGCTCCGTAGAATAGCCCAAGAAGAACGTTGAATGTGAGAGCGAGCTTCTAGCAAGGATAATGAGCTCTCGGGTGCATGCGTCGTACAGGGTGCGCATGCCAAGTAGAGAACCTTTGTTCAATGAGAAACGTTATCAAGAACCGTGTGGAGAGCACAGTTACAGACCTTAACGCACGATCTTCGGCATATTTTCCCACTTATTTTCTGTCTAGGGGGAAATATTTGAACGCTATATTTCGCCCTCTACAGAGCCATGTTGCGATTCAACGTTCTGAAGCTAGAGACCTTCTATATTTCTAGCGCTGACTCACTTTCTGCGCAGTATTTCCCGATAACCTTTTCCAATGTGGACTCTGCGGCTCGCAGCTCAGCCTCATCGCCCTCGGTTTCTGGACTACTGCCCTTCTGACCCTGTGCTTCTGGGCCAGCCCCAAAAAAACATTATATTTAACTTAATTCATTGGTGCTCTGTGTTTTGCTGTGAAGCTCATCAAAGACTTACACTTACTTGTATATACCATTTACCTCTTTCCGTCCACTAGATTCCCGTTTTATCCAGCAAAATTAATTTTAGAGTAACTGAAGCACTCAAAAATTATTTAAAGTTTTCCGCCTGGGCAGGGAGGGGGGGGGGGCAAATGAAATAGGAAAAACAAGGGCATTCTCAGCTAATATGTCAAAGGATTCCCTGCTTTAGATTTGTAGCCTGTACCGAGAGGATAACTTTAACGCTGAATCTTTACAAATGATTAGGGCAACTTGTAACTCACACTGAGATGAACATCCTCGGCAGATGGCAGAAGAGAAACATCGTGACCGTGCAAACCAATACGAGTGCCATGTTGGCCTCCCGCGACTGCGCGGCTGACAGCAGCCGCCGTTGCACCGCCGTTTGAGAACGAGCGGCCGCCGCAGCCGCAGCCGCCGCGGCCGCCGCGGCCGCGCTGCCTGGCGGTGACGCTTGTGCTGCCGTTGCGACGCCTGTGGATCCTGGTGCAGATAACTCCGTTGTCACCGTACCGTTGGCCCTCTTTTCCCCGCTGCCAGTCATGCACCGCTGGTCTTGGCCTCCGTCAGGGTCGCCACCAGTCTGGTTCACCCCGTTACGTGGGAGAAGATAGAAGGATTCTGCGAGAAAGATGCGAACTCTCAAATGAAAATTGCTCCACCGTCAGTGCTGAACAGTGCTTACGAGTCCTTCACATATAGACATGCTAATATACGCTCCTGGGCTGGTGTCCTATTGTACCTAGTGTACCTTGTAAGGTTGTACGTAACTTGCACCCCATTCATATTATGGCCTCGCACGTAAAATATGCGTGGCAAGTTGATATTTCTGCGGGTGTAGCATGAAGGCAACGAATTTCTCTCTAGACTCCTTTGAGTTGGCCCGATTTTTCCCGTATGTCAAGCATTCAAACTTCTCTGTCCCCGACAATTAAATGTCCAAGTTTTTGTGAGGGTCCCAACTGAGAACCAGCACAACCCTGAGGGAGAGTAACTGATTCTACTTCTTCGTCCCCAGGCATCACTGGCCTTTTTTGTCGAAGGAACTGCTTACTTGAACAGTTCTGTGTGTTGGTCTAAGGGCCAACTTGTCTGAGCTCCAACTAATTCCTCACCATCCTGACGTCTGAGGAAGGCAATTTTTGACTACCTTGCTGCATCGCCTGTGCGGAATCCGCCTTAGTTGACAACTAGAATGGAACTAACTTCAAAGAGACAATCAGGGATCAGCCGAAGAGGAAATATAGCGTTTTCGTTAGCCAACGTAGATACAGGCGTCTTCTTCTTATTGTGAGAATTTCCTTCTTCCGTGCGGAGTTTTGCCTCCACAGACATTTCCCCCCCGGGAGCAATACCAGGCCAGCTCTTTTATCATTGCTTGCCTTAGCCGAGGTCCTTTGAGCCACCCTTACTCACGCTTGTTCCCACATACGCAAGCATGAACCATTACCAAGCATTGTTATTTTTCCCTTTATTGCCACAGTGACAATTGCTTCCATGCAGCCGCAACAAGCACAGAATCAATGCCTGCACTGTCTGAGGGTGCACCAAAGGGGGCAGCTTCTTCCCCAGCCGAATTCCTCCAAATGAATGTCAAGCAGACCTACGTACAATGTCCCCTCCCGTCAACCAGACTCATTGGAGCTGTCGATGCATACATCGATACGTGCTATACTCGTGGTACTTCACTCTCTGCCACTCCCACGCAACATGCCTCGAAAGCTCCAAGGGAGACGTACTCCAGCCATTCAAATGATGACAACAAAATAAAAAACATCATTAACATGGTATAAAAAGATGACGTAAAAAACGAGGCTGTGAGTTGAGGGTCGGTGTGGGGGACAGGGGCCAACCTTTATGGTTACTCTCACTGACACCTCAGGGCTTGGAGACCTTTAAAGGATAACCGTCATGGCCTTCATATAAGTGAATATTTATTCCCTTGCGTACGTACTCAGTCATGCTTTACGTTTCATCGCTTGCATATAATACTCTTTCAAGTTACCTTGAGGATTTGACGGGTCTCTGTCGTCGTCCTCCTCCATTTCTAAATCGGCGGTCATGGTGTTGAGGTTATTGTTGCCGCTGTTGTTAACACCGGTGAAGTTGTTGTTGAGCCTCTGCTCGCAGGCATTGGCCAGCCGCGTGTGACGGTTGAGATTCCGCTGAACAGCTTGCAGACCGCGGTAGATCATGATGTTTAGAATAGTCAGGGCGACGAACGGCAGCACCCCACTAGTCATAGTCCTAATGTCAACAAGAATTGCACTGGCGGGAGTTCATAACTTCTTTGTACAGTGTCTACTACCACACACTTGCAGCAAGTTTCACTGTGGCAGAGTCACAGGTAGAATGCGTGTCTACGCGTATCGTGTCTAAGACGTGTCACATATGACTCTCGCGAACTGAACACCGTTCTTGGATACAGCAATGAGTCGTCCACTACATAAGCTCTACCATTTACTCACCAGATCCAGTTCACGTAGATGATGATGTAGTCCCTGTCGAGCCTAATTGTAGTAGGTTGCACCTCGACTAGAGAGAACGTCGTGCAATTGTCTGTCCAGTAGGTCCTAGAAGAGTTGCACAAGGTCAAGATCACTTGTCGAAATGCCAGGTTGGCAACTTCAAGGATCTCAAGTTGTAACCGCGCGAAGTACACGTAAGTACTCTAGGGAGAGCAATTTTTTTCTGTCCCCAACTCAAGAAAATCGTAATGCGTTTCCAGAATAACACCGATGCTCTTCATTTTCGCAAATATGAGGCTGTTGTGAGCGACACTGTACAGAACATACCACGTGTACCTCATGCCTGCACCTGCTGGAGTGCACGTGAACTCGTACGTTGACACTATATTGACACAGAGGGTATTCTAATGCACACGTACATTGGAATGTCACTTTGTTGCAGTAATCTGTTCCTCTTTCAAGCGAGGAAGATATTCAGGTAAATGTATGCAGAGATCCATTCCAAGTACGCATAGCTCACGCAGAAAATACTGGTCAGTTATGAGTATGTTACTCATAATGACAGGAAGCCGACAATGGGGAAAAATCTTTCTCTCTTCCATGAAAAATATCTCTTTCCTACTATGTGACGCCCCGCTTACTAGCTTCTTCGTTGGCCTCATCTCATCAGGCCCAGTCAATAGTGGTAAACATGTTTCTCCGGCCATGAAATGATAAATGATACCCCTACTTTCGCCTTTTTTTTTTCCTCGAGGGTTAACTTCCCCCATCCCGCCGGACAGATGTGCCATTAGTATCTCGAGGCTGCACGCTCTGCTCTGCATCAGTGTCTTTGTGAGGCCACCTTGTAGAAAACACATCGAGCACACGCTCAGTGCATTCGGCCGCAGCATGCGCAAGGAGAGCCTCGATGAGGCAGCGAATCAATGATCCTACTCACTCTTGGAAACGCACACTGGACACAATGCAGTGACGTGAGAATGTGGAGGACAGTCAGCATGGATGACAAGAGTCCAGTGACAAATCTTCGATGTCGGAGAAGAATAAGTACATCCATTCATTTGGAAAGCTCTTTCCATTTAGGGGAGATTGACATTTGCACAATACGTCCCAGCCTACCTTTCAGTCAGATAGTCGAAGCGTGACCAGCATTTTTTTTGTTCTTTTCGTTAAGGTTACACATGTATCTTATTACTGGAGAAGTATCATTGAGCACAAAACTCATTACCCGCTTTCTCCTTGACGCGAGGACGTCAAGGGCAATGCTTAGTGGGAATTGAACTCGAGAGGACCGTGAAAGTTGGGCTTAGGAAGACTTACAAATAACGAAAAGTAGCTCCTCTCTCTCATACACACGCGCGTCACCGTCGATGTACCTTTCCTCCACTTCTGTCTCCCAGAACCTGGGCATGTTGAGCCCTAACGCTGTCGTGAGGGCCGGCAACACGTAGAGGAACGCTCGGCCCGACCGCCTGCTGAGACTCTGGTAGTCGTGTGGAAAGCACACCGCCAGGTACCTCTCAATGGCCACGGCCACGGTTAGGTAGATAGAGGAGCACAGAGTGATCCGGTAGAAGGGGTAGTGGAAGTAGGGGAACGCCCTGAGCAGCAGTGCCGGATACAACTTGGGGAAGGAGTTGCGTATGGACTCCAGCAAGCCCAACAAAATATGCAGACTATCGCTGGACACCAGAGCTGGAAAATAATGCACACTTTTACAATTTTTTTACCTTCGTGATACTCAATCAGCTATTGTTACCCAGAATGGACAACACCGAGGCGTACTTTTAAGCTCAACACTGTGCAGAAGATCGAAACCTATTGGGCGATTAATATTCCCCGGCCACAACAGACACATTGTACCCATGATGCCTTTTAAAGGACAACCATTATGTACCATACGTTGTACTATCAAGGCGACGGAAAAAAATTGTTGACCTTCCTAAGCCCCTGAATGCTCGTATTACAAAAAAACATTTTGCACACTGCCCATGGTTTTTTGGATGGAGTGTTTCCCTTGTTCTGGGCTGCCGGACTTTTCAAAACCTTCTTCAGTGACTCTTTTACACATGTACTCTTACCACCCAAGAACTTGACGTGTCGGCACCTGTTGGCTGGGGCTCGACAACTGCTTCAGTAACAAGGGCCGTTGACTCATCTGGCAATCCGAGTAGAAAAGCAGTGTTCTCTTCAAAGTATCAATAGCGGATGTGTTCATCCGTACGTACGGGGTGACACAGATATACTGTGACTCAATACTTGCCGAATGTGTAGGGAGACGTATGCTCTCGAGACCTGAGCGTCATCCACTGCGGCATCTAGGCCATCTTGGAGAGGCAAGTGGTCACATCTGCATCAAATATGGATGTCCTGAGGGCTTCTGTCATGACAGCATGGGCACCTCAATCACTGAGCAGCCTGGCGCTCCACTATGCCACGGTTTCAGGCCATGGTCAAAGGTGGACATTTCGAAAGTGTTCGTGATTCTTGTCTTGTCCTTGTGTAAATCTCTGTGTGTCCCTACTACTTAATAATTAGTATTTGGTACGGTGTTTTGTTGCAATTTTGCTGCCTATAACTCTGTACTGCCAGTTCTGAAACTACCGTTCTTTCAGTGCAGTGGGATAAGGAGTCTGTGGCCAAGTCGCAACAAAATCCTAGATAACTCCATTGACGAGAAATTAAGCAAGCCCACAATGAATCCCAGTCTAAATCATCATGTGAGCAACGGCCTCAAGAGGTTCGCGCTCTCTACTTGCGAGGCCTTCTCGCCTGTGGTGGCTCTGGTCTCCCCTCAGGCCACTCAGGAAAATGGTCTCCATTTTTGCGAAAAGTGTTTCATGTAGGGTCCGCATATCTGTCATGACGCAGCAATCCCTCATGGGCAAATCCTGCGGAGCTCACAGCAACAGTGCTTCTCCAAAGGGGAAGGAATTCGCCATTTGGCAGAGCGGCGAGCAACACTTTTCGCACCAGCGATCGCGACACTGCACAAATGGCCAATGCGGGATCATTCTTCACAGGGTATTTGGGACGGTTGAGTTTGCCTAATGCTACGCATCAGGACAGCCTGGATCAGATGGTGTCATTAGGGGTAATTATGGGATCTTGCCTGCGCGTTCGTCAAGTGAGCGGCCAAAGTAGTGTCGCAACTTCAAGGACAAAGTCGTAATAAGATCAGATTCTTAAGCAAACCATCTAATCTCTTCTTCTTTTTCTTCCACTCTCTAAGTCCACCCATGTCTTTCTGGCATCCAGGGAGATAAGGAAGCAGTCGTGACCACTTCCTATACGTGTGTCGAATTAATCTTGGGCATAACACTGCAAACTTTGATATCAACGGGATGAGGCGCGAGTGCACAAGGGATACTTCGGTTGGGCGGGGACTTCTAATTTAAGGGACTGGTATGTCCGTCTATGTGGAGCCAGAAACTTTCCAACGTACGGTCTCCAGGGACCAAGTACGACTTGACTTACAGTGTGGAGAAGATAATCAGCGACGCTTCTTTCTCTTGGATTGGAACAAGATCAATCTGCCTGGGACACGTGATGCAGTGACTTTTATTTAACCAGGAAGATTCCTTTGATCACTATTTTTTTGAAGATATATTTATTGCGGGCCAACACGGCGTCGAGGCGAAATTGCACAAATCTTGGCACGATACAGTGCAGTCAAGAAGTCGCGGTTGTCGCGATCTTGTAGATTCAGTTGAAATAATCTCAGGAGGTTAGTGCAATATGGCTATGATCAAGTCGGCATTGATTGATTCTTGAGAGTGTCATTGACTACGTCATGAGTTAATATGTGACTGACATTCTCCTCGACGCACCTTTGTGCCTTTTTCACGACCTGTTC
>JAAUXU010062301.1_pt1 | contig 59725 bp, 50 predicted proteins | sample 7278151 | NCBI WGS metagenome assembly JAAUXU01 (sample SAMN14350113, study PRJNA611818) | marine sediment metagenome | isolation source: surface marine sediment (1.8m) | place: French Polynesia: Moorea | collected 2018-08
CCCCCCCCCCCCCCCCCCCCCCCCCCCCCCCCCCCCCCCCCCCCCCCCCCCCCCCCCCCCCCCCCCCCCCCCCCCCAAGAACGCGGGCTCAAATTGTGAGGGGGATCGTGTAGAACAAAGAAAATAATTGGCGAGGCTATTGATCTTTCCACTGTTGCCTCCAAGAGAAGTGACTGGATCAAAGTGAGAAGCGATGGATTGCCTCAAACAAGCTTCGTTGGTTTGCCAGAAGACCGGTGCTGGCTGCACGCAGCTGGAGGAGGGAAGGACCTCTCACATGCAGACCATTGACTTGGTGACATCCATTAAAGTCCAGTCCAAGTAGGTTCTGTTCTCCAGCGCCATAAATGGTAAAGTGGGCTATTGTAGGACGTTGTCTATGGAATCTACGATGTCCAAAAGTGAGATCGCACGACGTCTCCAAGATGCCAGGTACAAGAAATCCCCTGTCCTGCCAGTATTCACAAGTCGATACCTTGTTAAAGCATTTATCATGGTCGTCCTGTTTCTAACGAGTCACATGAGGCCGATACCAATAACAAAAGCATTCTTGTCTGGCATGTACGGACGGCCTGAATCGACAAAGTTTTCATGCCTTATTCAAATATGACGCCGCTGCTTCTTCCACTACACAAGCAGCAACTGAAAAACAATGAGCTCAGCTTAACGAGCCACTAAGACCGGAAGACAATGACTGGCCAAGGTCGGTGCGGTAAACATCAATAATCGAACACCAGAGGCGACGCACCCTGTAGCCGCGTAGGCGGAGAGACCCGGAGCAAAGGATGTCATTAACGAAGAATCCGGGACGGATGACAAAAGCAACACAGCCTCCGGAGAGCTCACGTGTGCAGCCCTGCCTGCAGTGCTCACGCCAGCGGCTGCAGCGGCAGCAACTTTTTTTTCTACCTCCTCTGTTTCCTCCACAGTGACGGTTGCTGGATAAAAACTGGTGGATGAGAAGAGTGAAACCAGCAGCAGAAGGATCTCCGCCAGTATAAAATAGGTCACCCAAAGAGGAGACGCGCTAACGTTGCCTCTCTTCTCTCTGTTGCCTAGGAACCAGCGGCAGAGGAGGCAAAGAAACGTTGCATGTGGGGATCAGAGCAGCGAGCACGCGCGCTCACACACACACACACACACGCACGCACAAAAGCCACGTAATAAGAGAGAACCTTTTAAAGGCGTGGGTGGCAACTGAACTGTATTATGCTGACTCCGGGTGCGAGTGCTAAGCCTGCCAACAAAGACAAAATTGGTTCTGGGGCTGTTTGGGAACTGCAGTCGATACTCTCGACCTCGTCGAGGTGTGCGTCAGCGGCGCTGGCGTGCGTGGAGCCTTCATGGGCTGCTTGGGGGTCGCTTTCTTCTGGCTAATGAAGTGAGGCATCGCACGCCTTAATAGAGGCGAACCAATCCTGCCAGAAGTTTTTCAAGCGTCTCGAACAAAGAAGAGAAGGAGGGGAATTTGAGCGGAACAGAGAAAGAAAATCACGCGAAATCACGAGCTGCGCAGCTGAAGACTTGGCGGAGATGAAAAAAAGAAACATGGCTGCTCATGAGTGGTGGAGTTTTTCTACACTCACTGAGCATCGTTCACTGTGCGGGGAAACGTAACCGACGTCCGTACGTATCAGAGTTGTCGCCTCTCTCAAGCTGCCAGAGGAAAGAGAAACAAAGTGCATAATTCGTTTCTTACCGGCGGACTCCCTCTGATCAAGAGGTCTATTAATCATTCATCATCATCAAGGCGGCCAAATTTACATCTCCCATCTCTCAGCTGAAGGCACCAAAAAAAGTCTGAGAACGAAACACACACACGAGGAGGACCACAGAAGGCATCATTTGCATCGTCAGAACAACGTCAGGACCGCTGGTACGAAAATAGCCAAATGTGGCCGGAAAAGGCCGCAGTCAATGAAGAGCGTCCCGAGTCAGGAGTCACGCGCACATTCATTGGTGATCTGGGCAATGACACAGCGGCAGAACTCGTGAGAGGACACCTACACTGAGGACAAGGGAATGAAGAGGGCTGGCTGTACAGGGTCTTGCGTTGAGACGGCTTATTGTGGTGTTGCCGCGCAGACAGTGCAGTGCCTCTGTCCAGCGCGCAAAGTCCCATGCTGCACTGCCAATACTGGCGCTTGGTCGCGTTCAGTCTGAGGCGTCTCCTTCAACTTGATCTTGTCGCCAGAAGGCAAAGATGCCTCACCCGCATCCTTGGCCCAATTCATTGGTCACGACTTGCTCTGAAGGCCTCAGACGTGAGTTGTACGCGGACAGGTCGGTAAGTAGGTAGGGGGAGAACTGAAGGTAGCAGAAAATAACTGACATACCTGCAAAAATGAAACAAAACAACTTTACATACAAGTATACAGGGGACGGATTTTTACACACTCCACCGTTACCGTTACTTCGAGGCAAGCTTCTTGGTATGTGCGCTGCTGTTCTACGCTAACAACCACTGTGTATGATACAAAGCAAACCAAGCCCCGAAGTACGGAAGCTCTTACGCGTAAGTGTACTTATGGTATAGAGATGTCAAGGTTTTCATTTCATCACAAAGACAGTATCTTTATTAATGACGCCGCGTTTCTCTTTCCAAGCTATTTTACCCTCCGCCGCCGCGGCAAAGATGATACAAGAAGCCAGCAACACAGGATGAGGGGCTGAGAGCTGGTACTGATTCAAGACCGTGACGAATCTCCTTCTACCCCTACGCTCTTGTGCTGCTGGCTAAAGCAGCAAACTCTCTCCACAGAGGAACCTTGGACGCGTGCAATTACTTTTAGGAATTTCACCTGAGATCAAAGTATCCCCTCCTGCACCCGAAGAACAGTCACAATAGGTTGGCCACAACCATAAACGCCCATGATCCTGATCCATAGATCCACTAATGTGCGCACTTCTGGCGAGAAACCTTGACGTGGTGCTGAATTTAGACACTGAAGAACGAGTCATCCTGCGAGCTCCCGCTGAGATGAAGCCTCCCTCATCTTCCACCACACACCCAACATATGAATCAAATATCGCTTTTTTTCTCCTTCACCCTTCAAGTAGGAAGTGCCAAGTTCTCCTCCCTCCCGGCCTCACCCCTTTTGGCTGCATTAGACGAAGTGACGCCACGGGACGTACCAAAAATACCTAATAGTCGGTAGCCGAGAAGCTACTGCAGTGGCTGTATAAATCTCCGGCGATTTCTCAGAGGGTCAACAAGAGGTCTTCTGCCACAAGAAGCTCTAATAAAGTTGTGGAGAACGAGGGGAGACCAGTGCATTGACAGGGTGGCATAAGTTTCTGAATCACGCCAATGTGTTGTTGGGATTCCTGGCGTTTTTCCTTCGCCCGTCAAAGAAAAGGGAGGATATCACAGTGATAATGTCGTGTCTCCGGCCATTTTTCATCTCGTCGTCGTCGTCCCATTCCACCTCGGCCTCCTCCAACCAGCTGCTGTTGGTGTTGTTCGACCACTCGCCGGTCTCTGCCCCCTCTCCGCAAAGGAAAGAAAGATGATTCTTGCCGATAAATCGAGGGGAGACCGTTTGGTGGTTGTTGACTCACTCATTGCCGCTCTCTTTATGTGTAGGGACTGCCTTTTCACGCGGAGGAAAAAACATAAAAACACAATGACGTGTGTGTGGTGCAGCCCACTCGGAGAGAGCGAGAGAAAGCGCTGCCAACGACTAAATCCGTACAGTATGAAATGCGACAAAACGCCTGAAGAGAGCAAATGAGGCTGAAGATTAGAATGGAGAGAGAGAGAGAGAGTAGACACACATCGAACAACACAAAATGTTACCTCTGTCTGACGAACGACCACAAAAAAGAGAGAGAAAAATACAGTTAGCGTGCGTGTGCAAACAGGGAGTTGAGGCCAGGGGGAGAAAAAAACCACGTCGCCAACAAAAATCGATTCCCGGAGAGAGGAGAAAACAATGCTCTTTGATGGGGGAGAATACAATAATCATAAATGCAACACACAAAAATACGAGGGGTGTTGGAGGCGGCGACGGCCGAGCTGAGGCCGGCGAGACCGCGACAGCCATTTGTGGTCAGACCAGAGAACGAACGAGAGAGACACAGTTTAGCAGAGAGAGAATGAATCTACCCAGTCAGGCTTGGGCAGGCCGGCGGGCCGGCGGGCCGGCGGGCTGGCAGGTAGGCGGGTCTGGATTAGCAGAACGCCTTCTTTAATCCACGAAACAATGAGAGCTGAGGCAGCAGCATGCATATGACGCAAACTTTTCGGCAACTTCGGCAAGACGTCTTTTGCCTTCCCAGACTTTGAAAATTAACGATTGTACACGCAGACGCAGGTTGAGGGGGGGGGCGAGGGAGGGAGGAAGGAATCTTGTGTCTACTTCAGGCTCTCACACAGTCCAGGCACAACAACATTTCCAACGGCAGGAGGAGGAAGAAGGCGGCAGCCGCGTTGTAAGACAGAAGAAGAGGCGATAATTGTGAGAACGATCGAGTTTGGAACGAACACACTGAGAACGTTCCCGCTTCCCATGCCTTTTTCGTAGCGTTTTCAAGAGGAAAACTAGTCCAAGTAGCCAAGCCAAGCCCTAATGCTGGTGCGGAAGGCTGTGGTCTCGAAGGAAGTGGCCAGACTTAGAAAGTGCAATGAAGGAAGGCACTCGGAGCGTTCAAAGTTTCTCAAACGTTGCTCCATCGTCCGCCAATCAAATTCTGTATGCATTATGGATGTGTTACAGTTGCCGCCACCATAAAGAAGGCGAGGGTTTTTCAGCAGCTGTCGTTGCCTTTACTGCCTTGGCCTGCGGCTTTTGCTTAACCCTCTCTCTCTCTCTCTCTCTCAGTACATGCACCAACCCACCTACCTTAGTAAGTCCTACCTATCCTACTACCTCCAGCTCCACGCAGCAGCCGAGGATCATTAGGAGAACTTTGGACATGCAGCAGCTCCGCCAGTCATATCATAAAAGCTGCCTCACTCTCGCCATTGTGCCACAAAGCGACAGGTATGCGTACAGCGCGTCTCTCGTTGCAATCAGTGTCTTCCTCGCTGGCAGACGTAAGGACTTCATCTGTTCTTGGACAAAGAAAGAAAACTCCTGCAAGTAGGTCGGGAAACAACGCACTTTTTGCCGGCTACACCAACAGGATACAACGATCCATCTGACGAATCAATATTCCTCTGAGACCGCAACGCCCCCCCTGATGCACCGACGATAATCGAATGCGACAAATGCAGGGGAGGGAGGGAATTTTCAGACGAAAACTTGGTCTTCCTTCCCCTTCCAATCAAGGGACTCACCCAGGTGAACGAACGAACGTTACCTACATAGAGGAAGCGCGGAAGTTGGAGTTTTTTTTTTGTTCAAGCGCAGTTCCAACGGTCGCGTGTAGTAAGAGGCAGTGGCGGGTGAGGAGGAACAGGGGGGAGGTGGAGGAAGATTCAAAAAGGGCAACAAGTATGTTTGTACTACAGTGTGCAAAGCTCACGAAAAGATAAAAAAAATGCACCCCTTGGCAAAAATCTTGTACTATCCACGCAGACTAGACCGGAAACTTGCGATTTAGGCCATGAATAGGCTACAGAGTCGCACGATGTTGAACGTCGTGAAATGAATTTTTGGGATAACTCTGTCGTAGGCACAAACGCATGAAAGACTGTGGGGCACCACACAACTGCCACAACTTCACGAGTCTCCTGTTCGTGATGGAAAATCCAATTGCGGCGATGATGAGCATGAAATGAGAAGGAAGCGATTGCCATCAACAGCACAACTGGCAAGCACAACACCTTGTCTGGCTGCTGCTGTGATATAGCACGTTTTAACCCTGAATGATAAAGAAAAAGTACGACCCTTCGTAAAGTTGTGGGTCGAACATGGGGAGGAGCAGCTGATCTCATCTCCGAGTGGTTTTCAGAGAAGAGCGCATCCGACCAAAGAAATCAATGAGCAAAATCGTTACCCTCGAATTAGGCCATAATGATGCATTCACACGCAACAGTAAAAGCATGAAATCAAAAAGGTTGTTGCTGACTGAGGTTTTTTGCCTCCCCCCCGAGTCCACACCGCAATTTGTCATCCATTAGAGAGGAGGGGGCGAGGCCTGCGAGGCCTACGAGGCCTGCAAAGGCCTCCTCTGCCCCTCACTGTTCATGGTCACGTAAAGTGACTACTGGGCCTGGTAGAATTTTTGCCTTGGTTCTCACGGGCATGTCTACCAAACCCTAATGTATGGGCCAAAAGAAAAAAAAAAAGACGTCGCCGCAACAGTAATCAGACCTCTCCAGATCGTTCCCATGTGTTCCCTCGCAAGCAATGATGGAGCATCAGCGACAATCATCGAAACCTCAGCCAGCTCTTTCGCCTCAATGTGGTGGGTGCAACAGCATCAAATGGCTTACAAAAGGTCCGTCCAAAATTTGTCAACACCCGATTAGTTACGCCTCACCATTCTCCCACTCAGAACGTACTGCACCGTACTGTTCTGTGCAGTGCTGTACTGCACTGCACATGAGCCGGCACAACTCTCTCCCGTAACCAGGAAGCCGAAATTGCTGCCAAGTTCTATATTTTCCGTGTGAAGAAACAGCATCTCAAGTAAATCACGCACCCACGTATGATGAGCAACTGTCGCAAGCCGCTCTCCGCGGCCTTTCTTCGACGCTTGAGTCGCCTGTGAGAAAGCTGCGAGTGCACTTTGTCCGTAACAAATCATGGGAGTACATACAAATCATGTCGGTGCAGACGCACGCGCACCACGTACGCGTCCCGAGCCACGAGGTGGGGGGAGTCATACGCAGTAACGACGACGATGCCCTAGCTAATTATCAAGATCTACAACGCGTCGCCTGACTGACTTTCCCGCAGTCCGAGTAAAACAATGTCTCTGTTCTCCAGCTATTTCTCTGCTATTAGTGCTTGGAGCCAATGCGTAGGTGCAATGAGCTCTGCGCAAATAGAGGTAAAACAAGATTTGGTCGGAATTATCATATCAATGGCATTTTTCTCCATGTTGGTGGAAAAAAGAGAGAGGACAAAGCTCCATCATCCCCAATGCAAACAATGGGCGAGCTCGAGTCTAGTGCGGGCTCTTTTCGTGCCATCGTCTCTGGGGGTAACCTGATACAGATTTCCATAGATCTGCAGTCATCAAATCGTCATGCACACTGAAAGTAGGTGTAGGGGTAAAGGGAAAAAAAAGAAAGAGTGTCTATGTATACATATATAAGGGCTAACTGACGAGCAGCTGCGTGACTCAGTGTTTAGCCTCGTATACTTAATGCTATTCACATCGTACGAAAAGAATGTAGGCAAGAGAAAACGGTCAGTGTGAGGGCGCTTTATGGCCCACAACCGATCATCTTCCAGCACAGCACACTCTGGCTGGCGCTACAGCACAGTAGGAGAGTATTGGCGAGCTGGCGGGTGACTCACATCATGCTCTCGACGTGGAGGGAGACCGCCAACCCTAAAGCCGATTATATGTTCGTCCACGACTTCTCTGTGAGACGCAAGCGAGGGGAAAACGAGATAGGCAGGCAAACATTTAATCAGTTCCAGAAGCAAAGAAGCGCTGTGCAGACCAGAGCTGGCGGTTTTGCGCTCGCTCGCTTGCAGTTTGGCAGAAAGTATGATGAGAAAATTGCCTTCCTTCTCGATGTTGTTGCGCTGCAGCAACTGCTTGCTTGCTTGCTTGCCTGCCTGCCTGCCTGCCTGCCTGCCTGCCTGCCTGACAGCCTGCCTGACAGCCAGCAGGTCTGTCGGCCTACCTGCCAGCCTTTGGAAGGCCTTCCTTGTCTTCACTTGATGATGACTTGCACTGGTTGTTAGACGACTACGACCAGGGAGAAGAAGCAAAGATTGTCTCATGCACCCCTTGTTTCCTCACGCACTCACTTTGCGTATTTCTTCAATGTGAGATTACATAGCCGTTTGTCACATACGACAAAAAGTAGTGGGAGACACACAGCATCAGGCTCTGACAGCAGGCCGGGCCTGCCGCTATCTACGGCATTGCAGGGAAGGCGTAATTTTGCACGTGACAACTTCCTGAAGTGCCAGAGGACTCCCTTCAGCATCGCAGCGTGCGTCGACGGGCTTATGGACTGCCCGGGGCCGCGGCACCCCAAAAAAATAATCACGTGGTTACGTGAAGTCGAGGCAATTCTGAGCGTGTGCGTGACTTCGAAGAATTCCCTTGACTTTTTTAACGACCGCTGGAGCACAATAAACTCTTTCTTTACAGCTAACTTGCTAAAAGCCTATTCAACTTGACTTGACTTGCCCCCTTCCTCCTGAGCCTCCTATCGATGAATTCTATCTAGCCGCGGTGAAGAAGCCATTGGCATTGCAGCCAGGGGACAACATTTGGCTGAAAGGCGGCCACATACAGGGTTATTCAGTGGAAATGTGAGCAAAAGAAAGTATGTTTTCTCCAAACTTTTGATAGTCACATTTGGTCATTCGCGCATCCATAACTTGGCTGGTGTTGGCGACCGTTAGAGGACGCTCTGGTCATGGCTGGTCAGAGTTCCTAAAGTTTTGCTCTACTGCTGCATCGCTGCAGTGCCGAGGCCTGAGTACAGAAAGGAAAATGGGAGGAATCTAGATTCCAAAAGTTGGCATGAATTTGAAATGAATTCAACCATGGGCACATTAGAATGTGCCAACGTTGGCAAGTTGTCAAAGTCACTTATCACCTAACATAATCGTGACGAAAATTGAGTCAGTGACCCTCTCGTTTCAATTGAATAACCCTGCAGACGATGTCGGGCTGATAAAGATCACGCAGGTTTTTATCCGTCAACTTGCTCAGGTCGGCAGAAGCAAAAGGAATCGCCAGCTTAAGTCTTTATCAGTTCATCGCCAACAGGAAGCCTTTCGTCGAAGTCAATGGTTTCAATGTCGAAATACGCACCAGTGCTCACTTGCTGTCAAAACTCGACGATAACAACAGAGAAATAAAAAAACATTCTAGAATTGCAGCGTCATAGACGATTTTCAACCGCTCAATTTTTATTTATTTGTTCCCCCAACCGCGTCCTGCCCTAATTCTGCATTGAACATGCGACGCTTCTTGATTGGGCTCTTCTCATTCTCTCTCTGTTGCAGCCAAGCTCATGTCCGCCATCTGCCACCAATTGAATTCGCCTCGGCAGTTTTTACAGTGAAGCACGAGTGGTTGATGGCTTTTTCCAACCATCGCTGGCGTGTGACGTTCAAGCTCAGGCGAGCTGAGGCTGAAAGTGCCTTTTCATTTCCAAGCTGGAAGCCGACGACGACTACTGTTTTACGCAACGTTATGGGGGTCCATCTTGGCGGAGGCGCCCATCGTCATCACCCTGTCAGGCTTCGTCAAACTGTGCAGCAACGTACGCAGCACTCGTACTTTCCACACCGGGCAGTGCACCGCTGAGAGCAGGCATCGATCGCACAAAACTGTTTGCGCAGCAAACATCTGCTGAGTGCAATGTAATTGTACTACGTGAATTCAGTGTCTGACCCGCTTTATTGCGAAGTAGGGTACTCGAAAAAAAAAAATCATCGCGAAGCCCATTTTTCTCTCGATCCTCTGAGAAATGTCTTGTTTGACATTGAGGGCAAAGGACCAAATGAGGCTGACGTGTGCTAGCTAACAAAGCGGAACCATTCTCGTTATATGCATGCAAGGAGGGTGGGGACAAAAAGGACAGGGGTAAATTGTTGGGAACCTTCTCCTCCCCACCCCCTTGGCACAGACGTCGCACGTGAAGCATCATCATCGCAGACTGCTCAATGGACGGGAAACCAATGGAGATGACTGTGATGTTACAACTACTCGCAGCCATTCATAGATCGCATCTAACTCAGGATCGATAAAAAAAATGTGCAGCGGTAGAAAAAGCTGCGCCTGTAGCAGTTGAACTGCTAAGTTGTACGTCCGTGTTAGGCAGTTATTGCCTCATACACCAACTCGCAAAAAGCTTCGTTGATGCAACTAACGGGAAAGCCATTGTAGGGAAACAGGCGACATTCAAAGGAGTTCTAAAATATTCATGGTGTTTTAGTTCTCCAAGCTTCTAGAGAGAACTTTTGTTTCCTGCCTACAGTCGGCGATCACCACCCGAGAGAGTTCCAATCATAGCTGCGAGGGCAACCACTTCATCTACAGCGCCACCCAGGAGTCGTTCGGTGGCCCCTTCAAGTGAAGCAAGCTCATTTGAGACGACGGAAGGAGTGATTAAAGCTCACCTGCAACAAATAGAAATACCGAATCTTTAGGGCTTAGCATTTAGATGTGGGCGTGTCATGGCCTTGAACTCCAAATCATGCCCTACTGGTCTTCGTCAGAATGCCAACAAACATTTGGAGCCTGCGGGGGATGCTTGCCCTGCACAGTTCTATTAACATAACATCCTACGGTACACTAAAAAAACTAGGGCCATCTTGGAGAAAGTAACCTAATGCAATAAAATGCACAGTACACATATTTCCTCCTCTTTCTGCTGGAGGATGTTGGGAGAAAGCCAGTCAGTCTGGTACAATTCCTTCGTCCGTCATATTTGACCACCTCAGTGGCCTGCCCTATACGTCCACAGCACTGCCTAATTGCTGGGAGAGGAATGACGTCAAACAGTTATATTTACACCAAAGTGCATTCATTGTGGTGCTGAAACAGGGCTACCCTTTTGAAATGTCAAGTGTCAGAGCGCACGCAACTGCCATGAAATACTTTGTACATGACAAAATCAATGTTGACACCTCACAAGAGAGTAAGTTGTAGGCAGATCGATAGACGTCGTCTTAGGCTGCCAATTATTCAGCTCCCCCCCCCCCCAAATCAAAGAAGAATATAAACTTAGAACCAGCCCTATCTAGCAATACAGAGAGAAGGCCCCATATCTGCCGAGGAGGAAGCTTCGCTGCAGCTCTCATCGTCTTTCCCTTGAGAAGGCCCAGAGTAAGGCCTCCCTCCCCGGCTCTGGCGTGCACATGTTCATATGAACGAGAGAAATCCAACGTTGGAAAGCTACAACTGTGAAGCGAAGTAACGTTCAACATTCCGATTGGCGATGCCGCATATCTTAGGAATTCGAGGCGGTCTGAGAAGCCCACGGGGAGTCTTGTTTTCCTAAAGATCGACAGAGCGTCCCAATGCTGGCACCCCCCAATAAGGAGGAGTCATTTACTCCAAAGGGCTGACGCTAAACGCTCTGATAAATGGATTCCTTCGCGCCTACTCGAACTGCATGCGGTACAAATGACGATGGAGTTAGTTGAGCGAGCGAAGTCGCTGCCTGTGACTACTGCGCAGCACACTTGAAAGAAAAACATTAGCCCGTTTCCAAAGTCATTTTCATTCTTTTCCTACCCCACAATGCTGTTGTACCTGTACACTATTTATCCATGTACAGCAGGTAAAGCGCGCGCGCGCTTGCGTTGCCGTTGCTTTTAAACATGGAACGAATGACGAGAAGACAGTTTCTAACTGCGAATGTACACACTGAGAACGTCACTTGGACATCAGGTGCAAACAGCAGGGGTTGATGATCAAGACTTTCTCCATATACACCTTGTTACATGCATGCGGACGCACACGAAGTCGCCCAAGGCGTGAATTTTTAGTGGACACACACATTGTGTAGATGTGTGTATCAGCATCATGGATGCCGCAATTGCTCATTGCCGTGCACAAAATTGGAGCGAAATGCGAGCAGAGCGCTGTCTCCTCGTCTCTTCCGGTCATGTCCGAGCACTCGTCTACAGCCTTTGACTGTCGGCTGTCTTGATGAGTGAGGAGAGACTGCAACACCCCCTGTGGCTACCAGTGTTCCTCCATCTGCCGGATCTGCTCCAAAGCTCGGCTGTCGCTTCCTCAAATTTGACCAGTCACGACTGATTTCGCCGAGAAGAGGGGGGGGGAGGCGTGTAAAATGATACAGCCACAGGAGTCCGCATAATATTAGTGCATACGACAAATTGGCTGTCTGTGCAGAGCCATTTCAGTTATCAACTTATCAGGAAGCAACCTGAGATGAAGTGAGTGCGGATGTGCAGCAGTCACACGTGCACCACTGAAGCAGCACTTGCAATGTACGTGCTGGCGATGACAGTGGTCTTGGGAACTGCTCGGACCATACCTACGTCCAGAAAGAACTTTTTTTCTTTCCAGGAGTCCATCTTGGCGTGAGGAAGTCTTTTTAACAGTTGAATGTTGATGCATCAAAGTGCTGCTCCATATGGGGAACTTGTTCACCACCATCAGCTTCGCTTTGCAACCCTTAGAATGCAAGCGCCATAAACTTTCAGCTACTTATGTGCCAAATGTTGCCTCCTGTTGCACTGCCTAACAGTGCCTCCTGTCATGTGCTCTTAGGGTGACGTCAAGTTGCTCAGGTAAATAGGTGGTCCCACTACCTGGATGATTGGGCATTACAATCAGAAGTCACGCATGAAGCTATAACAAGTGAAAGAATTTGGTTAGGCAGGCTAATTCTTCTTCCTACATCTTTCATGGCCATTTAATGCTCCTTAAGACTGACGTCTGCATATCGGACACGGTCGGCCCTCTTGGGGGAGTTAACGGCGCAGTAGTCAATGTTGTCAATTGTCTTGGAGGAACAGATTGACTCATGCATGACCTTGTCCGCTGACCTCTCCGGGCATCCGGCGAGGCTCCCACCCCTGATGGTGGTGAGGGCAGAGAAAAGCGAGGCGTACAGCGTCGTCGTCAATTTTCCCATGCTCCCCCAGCAATGCCCCAAGGTTGGCTGATTTGAGGAGGAAAACGTTTTGGGGTCCGACCCAATATTGAGTGCAGGGGAACGAAATTGCTGCCACGAACACGTTCTATCTTCCAAGCCAGGCAGCAACCGTCATTTCCTACCTGTGACGTCGCTGAAGGATACGCCAAGACCAAGTATCAAACACCAGCGGATCTTGTTTCGCTTTCTGTTTGCCAAACGTAACGGTCAAGGAAGGCAGCAGCTTTGCACGCACAAACGCCGTTGCCACATTATTTGACTTCGGCGTGCGTGGTGAGCAAACCCACTGTCTGTGCCTCATTCACGAGGTTGTAGCTGGAAGAGTCAATGAACCCCCCGTGCTTTGCATGCCAGACTGGGCCCATATTGTCGGAGCATTTGCGAAAAAGACATTTAATTTTTTTGCCTCTACGTGCAAACATCTTTATAACTACAGCTGCGAAGGAGACTTCTTCTCCAGCTATTTGTTTCTCTCTCCTCCTTAAAGAACATCTTCGGCTGACACCGCAGTCGCCGCAATATAAAGACCCTAAACGGCCTTAAGATTCACGATGATACACGCTGCTTCTATCATCCGTGCAAGGCTGTCGAAGCCGATAAGATCATAATTGCCACGTTCGTCAACTCACGGCAAGATCCTGGCCCCTTCGGTAGTGTCGTGGCAAAAAAGAGCCATAAAGTCTGTCAAGCGCCTCCAGAAGCCAATTATGCAAGTCTTAAGGCTTCCGTGGAATGTTCCTTACGGTGACTTCTACTTGAAGAATTTGTCCGTGGGCAAACAAGAGCACGCGGACTCCGGCAACGAACACAACTGTCCAGCATTCGTGAGTACACATATGCATATAATACACACAAGCGCAGTTGACGAATTTCTGCGTGTGTCCACGGCTTCAGCGTGTGCTGTTCTCGCCAAAGTTATGACCTCCAGACATTTTCTCCACTGCGCATGCCTGAGATAACCATCAAAAGCGTACGTTCGTTCGTAAGTATGTCGAAGCAGAGGAGGATAAGAAACATCGTCGGCTGGAGCCGGCAAAAAAAAAAAGGCAAATTGCCGACGGACGTAAAGCTACTTCTGATCTGTTTGTTGCTAGGAGGGATGGATGAAAGCGAACGAAGCTGCTCCTGTGGATTCTTGGCAAGGGTCTCGAGTACACAGAAGATAAAGCTGTCGGCCGACGACGCATCCCGGTAAAAAAGAAATGGATCCTGGAAAGTCGCGTCTTTCTCGATTGTGCGTCAATAAAATTTCTGCCTCAAAAGTTGGTGGTTAAAGAAGAGTCAATCAGACAGTATCGAGTTTCTTTTGTTCCATTCGGCCCAGTCCCGTTGCTGTTGCACCCGCCACAGACTAGAGGGGTGCGGAGAGAGCTGATCCTTGTCTGGAGAAAGATACTGAAACAGTGGAACCGCGCCCACCTCGCGTGTCAAGCTCAGGTTGAGGCCAAGGTCAGCTTGAAAGCAGTCCGAAGCCTCCCTGAAACGTCATACTTCACCGGCGTCGACAGCTTGAAAGAGATGCTTCTCACACGCGTGGAACAGAACAGGGCTTCGGCGAGTAAAAATACTGCTCATCAGTCTACTTCGAAGAGTTGCCGTCCTACTGTGCGTGTATAATGGCCGGGAAGCTGTCATCATCGGTCTTCATTGCAATTTGTACTCATCAAGAGTGGTCTCGGCTCGATCGATAGACGAAGACAGAGGAATTGTATAAATATTAGGACTGTACAAACAGTAGGAATGAATCCAATGAACTCTCCACTTCCTCGACTCAGGTAAGTCTGTGTCCTACCTTTGGACAGCCCCCATTTTGGTACACCTGCGCCAGGTACAACGAAGGAGCGGGCAAGACAAATGGGCGGTGAAAATCGGTCTACCACTACCTATCCAGAAGACGGCTTCATCACGCTGGCTTTACTACGCCGTCCTCCACACCGGAGGCTGGCGATCCAGACATAGGGATATGGGCGAAACTTGTTCCATACGTGCGACGCCCAAACATCACGCATGCACAAGGAGAACGAAAGCAAAGGGGGCCAGAGCGAAGCAACAACAGACAGGTTTCATTTTCCTTCTCCGGATTCAATGACCCCTCCCTGGTTAACAAAGTGGTGTAGCTGGGCTAACCCTGTTCAGTCCGGCTGCACTCACACTTGGCTGCTAAGTGTTGGGTGCTATGCAGTCAAAAAGAAATTTGCTGCACATCACAATGAATATGTACTCGGTGCACCTGTCGAGAAATTGATGTCAGCTTTGGGATTTTCTTTCTATGCAAGTCTTACAGCTTTTGTTGTGCACGACCTCTGATCGCAGGATGATGGGTTTCCAGGTGTTATCATCTCTCCGTTCAGATGCTTCTTAAAAGAGTGCTATAGATATAAAAAAAAATAATAGTTTTTTGAACCCGACATGAATTCCTTGACAGCCTGGCCTGCTGGGCACGGTATTCAGCTCTAAACTGCAAAATCAAAATGAGTGATTCCACATCTAATTTTATCATAGCGCACACGCAGCGGGACTTTTGAGGCCAACGCCGGGTGCCGGTGCTCAGACGTCGGTTCGCTTGCTCACTTTTGCTGCGCAGTTCACTCATTTTGATCCTCTAAACAATCATTCTGCATTCTGCGACTTTTGATGCGTGGCAAACACGGTCCCCAACGCAATTACGAGGAAGGTTGTGACATGAATGAGCTTCTGCGCCTTTTACACAGTACGCAGACGTGCTTGGCGACTTGAAGAGCAATCCCATCTCCCAGGTCGAAATTCCCACACGCGCAGCTGTCCAACCGCTACTCAGCTCTGATGACAAGTGTACCCATATGTAAATGGCGCCCCTCGAACCCCACCCAAAGCTGAAATAAATGGGCAAAGGAGCTGGAAATCTCAGACAAGAAGATTGTCAGCCATCGCCTTCCATCCAGCTGACTGACGAGACATCAAATGTTTTTCTTGCCAATTGACTCTGTGTTTTCCTTGACTCAGGCAACGACGACAGACAAATATTTGCAGCTAGCCCAAGACGGAGTCGAACGAAGACTTCATCGTGAAAGGAATATTGCCTCAAATCTTCTTTCACCGGAAGAAAACCAACAGAGCAACTCTTACGTCGGCTGCTTCAGAAATTCTTCCGTGGGTGATTATTATTTCTGTAGTTCCGTGAGAAAAAATATTCCTCTTCCCTTTCTAAAAGTTAATGCCCCCTTCTCGTCTGCACTTTCATATCAACAATGGCAAAGGCGACAGCGAAGGCATAACGGTTTTTGCGTCTTCGTTCGCTCGCTCGCTTTTTCTGCGTGCAGAAGTGACAGAGCCAAGCTTCACTGACAAATTAGTGCACGTGTGGCGGGTCCATCCAAGCGGCGAAGATGACGGCAGCGGGCAGGAGGTGCAACAACCAGTGCCTGGACGTGTTGCTGCCGTCCAGCGCCGATCAGTGCAGCGTCGAGACCAGGAAGAGCACGGACAGGGCAGCATTTTTGGGGGGTGCTGGTAGTGACAGAGCTGCCGAGACAGGAAGAGCAACGACGCCTTCATCCTTTTCTTGGCGAAACAGTTAAGTCCACTTTGTCCCCGTTTTCACTATTTTCCACAAGAGAGAAGGAAATTTGGTGCTGAGTCATTAGTGCAGCGCATTTAGTGATGGTCTCACACACACACACACGTGACAAGAGCACTGCTCAATCGGACTAGGAGAGATAGTGAAGCGAACAAGATCTGCAGATACTTTGCTATATTTTCTCGGACTGAGCAAACATTTGGCGCTGCCAATTCACACTGCACCTCTAACACGTAGGAAAGAAAGGGTTTTGTGTGTGCTGTAACGAAAAATGAGTGAGAGGAAAGGAACAAACAGCCAATGAACTGTGTCAGACACTTCATCAAGCTCTGGGGGGCTCTTTCGCTTCCAGGCGGCGACCTCAGCTACAAAATGGATCACTCCTTCTCCAGCTTCTGCTGGCCGCACTCGGCGGCGCGGTAGCTGCTGTGAGAGGCTTCCTCCGCCACGCAGTCCGCGTGCGTGGTCGCACTGCTGCGCGCGGTGCACGGACGAGGATGCGTAGCAAATACAAGTCCGTGAACTGCGTCTGCCGGCGGACGTTGTCCGATTTCACCTGCCGGAAAGGGGCCTATTTTTCCAGCTTCGTCACAAAAGGGTTGGGCGTGACTACTTTTTCCGCTGTTGCCGTTGTTACTTCAGCTGCAATAACTTTGCTGCTCGGCGCTTCAACTTGATAGCACTAAATAATACAATGAGAGGGCTTTGGAGCTTCGTGCAGCAACTCTTTTCTGGCCAACTAAGCTGCCTCCCCCCCGACAAAATTGCCTCGCTGTCGTTCCGGTCTCGTGGCCTCCATTTCTCTCCCGACGGGCCTCGCTGGGCCGGAGATAGATCGCTTGCTTCGTCTGTCCGACGGTGTCTTTTTTTCTAACGATAGCACACACAGACGCGCACACTTTCACATGCGCACACGCTGGGAACAGTTACTTGGACAAGGAGGACGTCTCCTCCGCGCGCCAGAGCGTGGCCGATGCGTTAATTGTCATCACGGCCACGCTCACACTCGCGCATTATGGGCAACGGCATCAGTGATGACCCCACTGCCCTCGGAGGAGTTGACGACGCTCGGGGCCTCGAACAATCAATTTTCTAACGACGAGGGAAGAAGAGGAGCTCAATTTGATCCAGGCGCCGGCCAACGCCCGTCCCAGAAGTGGAGTTAAAGGATTTTAAAGTGCAAGAGGAGCTTCACTCAAGCCCTGCTTTCCGCTCCCTCCGCGCGGAGACGTCGGGGTCAGTCAGGTGCCTCGTGAGAGCGCTGGTGAAGGGAGGGGATCCGACCCGCCCACCCGGGGCATTTTAATAGAGGGAGCGCAGATGACGTCACTTTTTAGAAAGTCACTCGTCGAGGTCGACGTTGGAGAGAGGAAGTTCTCTTTCTCGGCGGGAAAGAAAGAAGGAAAGGAAGCACACAGAGAGAGGCTATGTCCTCGATGAGCCTCGGCCGGTTCGGGGAGGGGCAGCTACTTTTTTTTTCCTAAGGCGGGAGAGGCTTCATGCTTCTAAGCTAAGATAGGTCTTTGTGTCCCACCTGACGCGATCGCGGCGAGGAAGACGAACCGCCGGGTCCACGACATGATGATGGAGGTGGTGCAGATGGCGGTGGCCACGTCTATCGACGGCTCTCTTTCTCTTCTCTCTGCAAGAAGTCAAACACGGCGAACGAGGGGACTTTCTTCAAGTCCCTGGTCGTCACACCTTTCACGGACACTGGGCGGACGAAATCCTGGCGCTCGAACTCGCACACTTCTCTCACGATGTCTTTTCGATCGAAAACGACGTGGACTTGAAAGACTCAGAAACGTCGGGGTGGACGCTGCTCGAGGACTGAAGAAGGACGACGACGGCGACGACGACGACGGCGACGACGACGGCGACGACGACGACGACAACGACGACGACGATGTGGGGCCGAGCTAAGCCGAGCGAGTCAAGCCTAGGCTCTGCGCGGCCGAAGGAGCGGCGCCTTTGGCGCAGCCGGCGTCGCCGCTGCCGGCGTCGGGCGCGCGGACGGACGCAAAAACACCACCCAGAGCATGGCCACCAGCGCTGGCGCGCACTCGCGCGCTTCCTTGTTGCTTTGCTTTGCGCTCCTCGACAGCCAAGTGGGCGACGTCGGCCGACGACCGCACCGTGAAGGGGGGCGAAGAAGGGATCGCACGAAGAAGGCAGGCAGGAGGAAGGGCTCGGAGGAGGCTCTTAGCTCTGGAACAAGAAGAAGGAGGAGGAGGGGGAGGAAGAGGGAGGCAGCAGAGACATACACAAGAGGCACAAAAGGCCGCCGAAGAACAACTCCACAAAGTCGTGCCGCGCCCTCCACTGTGGTGGTATCGCTTACACACCGAGCCTGCAGGACAAGTACTGCTATCTGTTGGACGGACTGAATCTTTCCTTTTCCTTTGCTGATGTGCGGGCAATTCTGTCACTTGTCACTTCATTGACCTACGAATAGACAGATGAGGGATCGCAGTGTCGGCGTGGTCGACAACAAGTGCGACAGCGCCGCAGTGCTCGTCGTCTTCTTGGCTACGTCGGGCCGGGCCCCGTCTGGGTTGAGGCGGGCGTTCGTTCCCCCTACGGCAACGTGACGCACATCACCTAAGCTGGTGGCCTCTACTTTCCGTTGTCCTGGTTTCACAGCGATGCTCAATTTATGCATCACGAGCGGAGGTACCCAGTGCTGCTCGGATTATCAAGAGAACACTAAAATCTGAATATACATGGTCAGATCGAAAAATGAAGATTTTGGAATTTGACTGAGATTCAGTACAAAATGCCAAAAAGAGAAGACTAGTGGTTTTTTGAAAAATATCGTTTTTATGCCCGTCTCGTACTAGTTTCTATGTATGTGCTACTTAGCTGTATTGCCTAAGGAAAGCTTTAATGGTAATTCTCCCAAGACAAGAGCGGACCCAAAAAGCCATCATTTCTTCATTTAACGCACGATTTCCGGAATATTTCCCCGCTATTTCAATGTCTGGTGGGAAATATTCTTGCACTATATTTCCCTCGCTACTATATCTAGAATGCCACAAGAGATTAAAAAAATTGACCTAGCCTAATATATAGGGATAGATATAGATAGATTTAGACCGAGGGACGTACTGATGTGTAACTTAGGAGGAGCTGTCTGAAATATCTGGACCAGTGCACTCTGATCCAGAGTAGAAAATCACCAAGTTCGGTCATTTCAGCAGAACCGTTAATGAAATCACTGTTTTTCTTCTGAAGCGTCTACAGGGCCATTGACGTCGTCCACATCTCGATCGGAGCTCCCTATCAGGTTGTCATCTGCATCCACGACGAGTCCAGCGGTGACCCACGAGACTCGAGCAAAGTCATCTCTCGCCACTGCGCAAAAAGATGCCCAGGATCTTTGCATCGAGATCCAGCGACACAATGGCAACTCCTGCAATTACAGTGCAAAAATATTGACGAATGCTATCTGTGAGAGCCGGCACGTGTTGGCAGAACCTTCCTCATTCCGCCGGAAAAGTGCTTTCGCCAATGGCGCCCGGCCCCGGGGTCGGGGTGAGTGCTCAATCACTACTCGCCCTATCGATTTGGACGCATTTATTTCTCTCTCTCAGTCTCAGATGCGTGACGAATTAGCAAAGGGCCCATCCATCAAAAGTGTTCTCCTCTCGTGGCCGTCGATTGCGGAGAGAATGGCACAAATTTGCATGTGGCCATTGGAGGCTTCTTCTTTGAAGGAAGCAGGATGTTTTGACCATTCAGCCAGAAGTTTCTCTTCAATTTTCTCACCAGTTGAAATTTATGAAGAGCTTCTTGCGGTTTTTTGAGGCACTTTTCCAGTGTGGATACTGGAACTAATTTATGAGGAAAGCATTTTCTCTTTGCGTGAAGAGCTGTAACTAGCAGGAAACTGAGAAAATGCAATCATCTCCATATTCTTCTTTCTTTCTTGCTCACTCTCTTCATCATAACACGACCACTCCAGCAGTGGAGTGGGGGGGAAACGTGTGCTTCCACTCCCAGAGGTTTGCTATTTGTCACCCAACTCACACTGCTACTCAGAGCTCGCCACTCTGGCAGACCTTTTGTACTCCTCATAGTAGATGAGTGGCTGGCGATTGTTACTCGATCAATGAAGGAAAAAGGACGAGGCAAGCATCGAATGAGCTTAGACGAGCGAGAGAATTATGAGCACTGCTGACTGGCGCTCATTGTGCACTGCGTACGTACATTAGAATGTACAGTATGAGTCAAAGATGACAGTGCTGTACTCCATGCCACACACACACACACACACTCATTCTTCTCCGCACACTGTGATGAAGAATTATGCATAAAATTGAGTGGGCGCTCCATGACGCACGGACTTGTAGGTGTGTGTGCACGTGCTGCTGGACTGCCTATTGCCACCAACTTGGGCACTTCTGTCCCGGGCGTCTTGCATAAGATATATACAATATACTATATTGTGCCACTCTATACATTGGGGATTTCCAACTGTGGCCGCTTCCTCCCAAGGCTGAGTCACGTCGCAGCAGGCGTCTTACTCGACACACGACACACACAGAGATTTGCGCGTCCTTAGGTGCTCTCCATGGGAGAGGAAGCTTCTCCTCTTCCAGTGTTGCGGGTGCCGTTTATGACAGCCACCATGCAGATGAGAAAAATCCTTTGATTCCAGCCGCCCATGGAGTTTGACAGACAAAATGCTGCAGCACAATGCGAGTCCCTTATTCTAAGAGGATGTGCAATCGGGCGGAAGAAGATTGGCTGCGAATGAGGCGAGAGAGAGATCAACTGTTGATTGCGTTCAAATTGTGTGCGTATTGAAGAGAGAAAGACAGCTGGAGTCGCAATTGCAGTGACAGTTGAACTGTCTCTCGTGTTATGCGACGCAAACAATGTCAGAAATGTTGAGTCGACTCCACGTAGCAGCCAGCAAAACATGTGTGCATCTGCAACTTGGTTCCCACTTCTCATACCTGCTCAAAGATCTTCTCTCCCCAGCATGAAAACTGTCCTTTCTCGTCGACGAACCGAACTCTGCAGTCGTTCAACGCTATTGTGCATTTGAGAGATGTGATAGTTATGTAGGGGAGAAAATTCTACTGTGCTGCACTGACGCTGACTGACGTACGTTTGGAAGCTGCGCGGTGAGAAAAAATGCGGCAGGTTTACCTCTTATTACCACACTATTATTTATTGTAGGACAATCAGGGTGAAGTCAACGGATAAGTAGGGCATGCATTGCGATGGTGCAACAAAGCAAACTATGAAAAAAATACTCCAATGGGATTTTCAGCCGACAAAGTCATAAATCTGTCAAGGGTGTTGGGACGTGCTGAGGATAGGGGGGGCTGGCGGAGGCTCTCAATTCGTGCAATAAATCCCTCTATCTCTCTCACCCCTAAAACCGTCGTGCGTATGAATGGCAGATATCCTTTGAATGGCGCTGCTGCGATCGGCATCGGCAGCGACAGCAACGTGCGTGTGTCCTTAATTAAACGTGAGTTATGGGCAGATGCACTCGAGTAAAATTTGCATATCACGTACGACGACGACGCGGACCGGATGCCACGGACGGGCTGTCTCGAGCCACATCAGGAACTACGCAAGCCTCAGGGCCAGCATCGATATGAATGTGTTATTGGCGCCATCAAGTCATGGTTGCAACGGCGCGCGAGAGCTTTGTAGATATGTGATACCTTTTTTTTTTCAACTGTCAACTCAAAGTCCTAGAAATTCAATATAAGTGAGCACGTTCAGCGTAACCAACCACCGCGGGGCTTGATTAGAATAAGAAAGCACTCGAGCGAGGAGCTTAGTAAATGTAGCAGTGACGCCATGGGATCCTTGGGGATAGCTCGTATGGACTGGGCTGTGAGAGCTGTCGGACGCAGATGCTGAAACCGAGGGCTCAACCACCACTGGTACTGCTCATGTACCGTAGAGTAGGGTGTACTTACAAGAATTTTCAATGAGATACACATTTTAGATCGCTAAATATTGTGCTATCTGTGTTACTTTGGAGCCGACAGTTTCTAAAAAGAAAATTGCATTTGACGTCGGTATCACTTTGGGATACTTCAACTTTTCCAGGATTTTTTTTTTAAATTTTGGCCTGGATCGTCCACTACAGGGGGTGAGACTTGGTGTGCCTTTATCCGCAGTATGAACAATGTTCTTTTTTTTTGGAGCACCTCAACCCAGAAACATCCTCCCGCCTAGAGAAAGGATCATCTGCTAGAAGCATTTCCATGGCTATGGATGTTGACCTGATCAGCCTAATTTTTTATTATCTAATGTTCGTATGTTGGACAAAAACATCTCAAATAATTTTTTTGTCTCCACACGAAGCTTTGGCTTAGCTTAGTAGTCTCATTTCCTCACTCCAGAAATTTGTTTCCATAATTCCTTAGAGTATCATTTTGCTAGTAACTTCGAACTTCTCGAGCATCACTTTAACATAAGAATATCAAATTTTGAATGGTTTTAGAAAGATCAAGGGTGTGGCTACAGAGTCGTCTCCATATTTCATCCCATGGAGGGTACGTCCATATTGCCCTGCCCAAGTTTTAATAAATATTATTTTTTGGTCGCGTGTCCAAGTATTTTTCTCCCTTGGCGCGAATTTGCCTCGCACGTGACCGGCGGCGGCGATTTCAGCGATCTCCCTCGTTGAGAATCAATGGCCATCGGCAACACCAAAAGTGAACGAGTGCGGGAATCGTGGGGAACCGTTCGGCTTTGGAAAGTCATCGAGGGCGAGGTGGTGGAAAGATCTTTCAGGTCTCTCCTGCGCTAAACTGTCCGTAGCAGCATCGTTACACTATTCCCTGCGCGTAAATGTGACAAGATATGTAAAAAAAAAAGAGGACTGAATGTGGTGAATCATGCGCACTGGGAGCTGGATTACAGAAAAGAAGGATTAATAAAGACCAAAGGGCTGACTTTGGGACTCCCTTTTTATCACTTTCCCTCATCTCTCGTAGCCCAACCTTTCTCTCTCAGTACTGGACCGCACACGCAAACGTATACGGCAGCGTACGCGCATAGGGATGGACGTCCATATACACATACAATACAGTGCGTACGCACGCTCAGTACTTGGAATACCCGTCGAACGAGGCGGGACAGGCGCCAACACACACGGGCGCAAAAAAATACCATTTTCGATTTACGGTTATGACTTCTGGTCGATCCCCCTTTTTCCTTCTCCCCTCCCCCTCCCCCCCCCCTGGGGGTAGCAATGAAAGCTCACTTGCTACTGACATTGCTACGCATACGCGCGCACACACACATGGGATCAATATTATGGGGACACAAGGCGAAGTTAGAAAGTGAAATATCCTGCAGAAATATGGTATCAAAATTACGATCTTTTCAAGGGGAGGCCAGAGAGATATGATAGGGTGGAGGAAGAGAGATGAGAGAAGCTTTAGTTAGAAATTCATCGATGTCAAAGAGGGGGATCGAGAGAGAGACAGTGTTAGAAAAGATTGAAAGGCATAACCCCAGGTCTAGTAGATTGCACGCCTTCCACTGCTACAGGAGAGTTCAGCTTGTCACTGGTGACTGTCGTCAGATGGGAACGCTGTCTGCTGGTGGAAAAATATTTTAAGAATGCACTGCAACATTCGGTACAATTGTTCGTAGGCGTCGCGTCAGGTTTGATCACATATGTACGTACGTTGTCAAGCACAAATGGCTGTTTCACGCATCACCGAAACCATGAATAAATTTTACCCTTGAATATTTCAGTACCGCTTTCTTTGGTCACGCTCGCTCTCTGGCTGGCTCGTGAGGTAGCACCAAAACAGATCCTGCCATAAAAAATCTCGACGAGTTTCTAAGAAGCAACAACTGTACAAAAAAAGGTTACTCCAAGCCTCTTTCCACCTCGAAATTTCAACCAGCACTTACCAAGCACTTCGCAAAGACGTGAATGATCGGTTTGGCTGAGGTTCTTCCAGCTTAAATGGGTCTGTTTGACATTCAACAATGCCGCTGATCCTGACAAGTCTTTTCAAGGTGTGAAGATTCTAAAAATTTGTCTGGCTTTACTCTTTCCTTAGACGTTAGACGTCAAGAAGATCACCGCATCTGCCTACGCACAGTAATGCACAGACTAGTTCTGAGCCAGAAGTGTGACCGTGACGGGGATTTAAGAATGGACAATCCTTGTCTACCCAGGTTGTGAAAAAGACAACTAATCGAGGTTTGGTGAGCATCGACGTCAGCGACCCCGAAGCTGCGAATAGAAGCCACGAGAAGCGCTGCCGTTTTCCTCACACGGACGTACATGCAGTACAATGTAAAGTGGATTACATAACGACATTTCTTGTGCTTAGACACAGCGTTTATGTGACGAGGTTTCAAGTGTTTGTGGTCACCGTCAGGAGCAGACGTACTGCATGCTTCCACTTGCTGAAGCGACAGTGCTGTACTACAATGAGTTGTCGACACTTTCGAGTACTTGAGTGGGCAAATCCTATCTGGTTTTGCTACGTAACATCTTCACACAGGCATCGACACAAAGTTGTCAGGCGAGCTCCTTGTGTTGCCTCTGTCGTCGCCAATGTTGTCTCGTCTGAGGTGACCTCTGACAGTGAGATATTCAATGAAACTCCCGTAGAAAAGTTTACGGTGTGGCACTGGGTTTCCGTAAAGAGTCCCTATTACATAGGTACAAGTCAGCTAAGTTTCCGCAATGAATTGTAGTGAGACTCAACCAGGGTGAGTCTTCCTGTTCTCCCTCCTGCTTTCCGCCTCCTTGGTGTAGGGCTTGATGAGGTGCGCTGCGAAGTCTGGTGCCAGGGCCAACACAGTCACAATCATGGTTCCCTCGAAGGTGGGCAGTTTGAACACCACCGATAGATATGCTCTCAGCTGATCGCTGTTGTTCAACACACGAACGACAAATGCCTGTGCTAGTAAGGTCACAGCTACGTATGCCGCCACGGACAGCAGTACCGAGGCGACCAGCACCAAGTTCCAGTGTCGCGACTCCACCAGCACCTTAAGGTTGGTGACGAGGACGCACGAGCAGGCGACAACAGAGCCGAAGGCGGCCATATCGGGTTCAAATGGATTCAGGCTGGGCCAGACGTACAACCAGATGAAGAAGCAGACCGCCGAATGCCACGCGCCCAGCACCAGCCACTTGACCAGCTGGCGCTTCCTCATGAGGCGGTTACCCCGGTGACGACGGTAGAGAGACGGATCATAAAGCAGGTCTTCGGCAGGAAGATTCTGCTCAGTGAGGCCATAGATGAGCACAGGTAGAGCACTGTACAAGGTGTTGAACATCATTAGGTAGATACTGTCAAATAGCGTCTGCCCCGACCAGTTGGAGTAGGCAGCGAAGAAGAGTTGGCAGGTGAAGGTAGCCACGTTCTTGTAAAAAGAATATTGTACTAGAAAGGCCAATCGCCGGTAGTACCAGTGGCCGTGGACCAACAGTGCGCGCTTGAGGTGGCAAAACTTTGCAAATGCAAAGTCCGACGACTTGGCGGCGGCGGTGCCTTCCAGCCCTAAGATCCCCAACCCCACATGAGCTTCTTGGATCATGGAGACGTCATTGCCTCCATCACCGATGGCTGCGGTGACGTAGCTGCTGTTGGCCTCCTTGATCATCCTTACCAGCTGACTCTTTTGAATGGGCGACAATCTACAGGCCACGACGCTCATACACCGTTGGCATAAAGACAAGAAATCCGCCTTCTCCTCCGCACTTGATGACTTCATGACGTGCGCGACCATCTTTCCATCCACCACGAGGCAGACCTTTTTGTTCCGGGTGTAGTAGGGTTCCTCGGACAAGTCCCTCAGCATTAGGGCAACGTCTCGCTCCGAGGACACGTTGCACAAATCAATCAGTGCATTGTGCGAGGAAGGAATCAGTTCGGCTGCATGTGCCAGGTTCAGGGCAGTTTCCTTCTTGTCTCCTGTGAGCATCCACGAGATGATGCCAGCCTCGCGAAGAGAGGCGAGCGTGCCCACCACGTCCTCCTGCAGGCGGTCCTCGATGCCCGTTGCTCCGACGACGGTCAGTTGCTATGCATAGGCAGGCAGTCAGCTGTACATCTCAGTTCACGTGCAATAACTGTGAGTACAAGATTACCTGCTCCACTCCCTTGTACGCTTCCCTGATCGCCTTAGCCCTGTTTGCGCTGACAAGTCTCTGTCCGGCCAACTCCAGCTCTTCGTGGAAGACGGCTAACTCCTCTTCTGACATCTCCCTGTGGGCCAAGACGAGGGTGCGTAGACCCCGGGAAGCGAAGCTATCCACAGCCAAAGCGGTTCGTTGGATAGGGTCGGCGTCGCCAACGCATAACTGACCAACACAACAGTGTTCTCATACCAGCTTTCTATGAGGATAAATCAGTAGTGTCTCACAGGAAGTACAGTGGTCTCCGCTCCTTTGGTGAGCACATGTATGACGCCGTCGCTGGTATCTCTCACCACCACAGACATGCACTTGCGGAACGAGTCGAACTCCAGCTCGGCCACCTTCTGGAAAACCTTCTCCTCACCCTTGACAATTACCCTAGATGTGATAAAGGGACAGTGATAAATTGTTCATTTATCATCAAGTCGTGCATGTTTAGCCATGAGAGTTGGTCTCACGTGCACAGGGTGCGACTTTTACACATGTATTTACCATATTCTGAAAAAAATGTCAGTGGGATTCCGCCTCACCCTGTGCATACAGAACATAATGTGTGTACGAACTAGACGTACCACCCACCGGGATAATAAACACATTACCTAGTCTCTCCATCTTCGCTGCTTCCAGCAAAGACAAGTCCGGCCTCCTTGCAGGCTTCCAGCAAGGCTTTCTCGTCGGGACTGGACGCTGCAAAGTAGTCTCCGGATACCTGAACCGAGTGGCAGAGGGTCATGACCATGAGAAACGGTCCCCACGTTGCAGAAGAGAGATCCACTCGATCCAGAACCTCACCGTCGTGGACATATCTAGTGGAAAAGTCGACGTGAAGCCACTCAAAATTTCGAATCACTCCTCGTTCGAGCTCCCAAGAATTACGAATCACTAGCTCCTCGTTCTCGCTACAGTTCTCGCTACAGTGCTACACACAGGGGTGTACGGGGCCCAGAAATCTCGAGCCGAGCCGTATCAGCCTCCTGATACTCCTTAGTAAACCCGTTGAGTTTCATACATACGTTTATAATATGTACTGCACAGTGCACTACAGGGTGAGGCGAAGTCCCTTTTGCACATTTATTTACTCTCATTCTTCAAAAGGTATCAATAAAATTAATTCATTCTGTACATACTTTCACAGCTAGGAAGGAAGAGGCCATGAGGAAGTAGCTAGTTGGGAGTGTTCACGCATCTATCTATCAATGAACTAAAGGAACCCTGTTAGGTTAGGCTAGGTTACCAGTTATAGTGCACGCATAACTCAAGTGGTACAAAAAAGTTGCATTTTCCGTATGCAATTACATATTTTACTGTTTTCTCCACGTTTTCGCTTAGTTATTCCACAGATCTCTTGTAAACCAGAAAGCAGAGCACAACCTTAAGACCAAGGAGGTTTGATCTTGAAAGGAAAGCTCGACTGGGTTCCATTTCATCAAGGACATTGTGTCATGGGCAGAGAAGGGATCCCCCTGGTCAGCTAGCTTAATTAATTAATTAACTATGTGTAATTACTGGGGCACGAGCCGCCAGCTGTGTAAGCTGGTCTAGCTAAAATGTATGAGCGCCTAACATATGTCCGTAGATTCCTGATAAACCTGATGAAGTGTAGCCTCACTTTTGGAAGACCATAATGTTCCTGGTGAGCGTCCCTGTCTTGTCGGTGAAAAGATGTGTGATGAGCCCGAGCTCTTCGTTAATGTCTGATGTGTTACATTTGGCTGGAAGGTCACGCTCTTCATCGTACAGCTGAGGATCCCAAGGGATGAAGCTGCTGGCTATGAACTTTTGCAGCTCGATGCTCACGTACATGGAGATGGGTATGATGTAGGAGTACAACACCAGCCACACCAGGAAAATGTTGAAGCCTTTCTTAAAGTTTGCACTCAAGCACAACCCCAGGTACCAGTGCAATTGAGACACGCAGATTTCGGTCTCTGGTTGAGAAGAGTTGCTTTGGTACTCATGGCCAAGAGTCAATGAGAACACGGTGGAAACAGTCATCTCCGTCAGCAGGATCACCACAAAGAATAAGAGGTAGCGGTTCAGTGTCTTTTCTGCCGGCCAAGAACATTTGGGTAGGATTACAGACACATCAGTACATTCAATAACTCCGTACCAATTGTAGAGAACTTGGTTCTGGTAATTTTTGAGTTAAGTGACATCTTCGTCTCCTCGCCCGAGTATACGCACAGCCCAAACGCTTCTGTTGTGTTTTTTAACATGGTACCGGCCACCAGCAGATTGTCCAGCGTCAATGAGCAAGTTCTGCGGGAAAAGAGTTCCAATGAGCTTTGACTACGGACACAATACAGGGGTGATCTTAGGAAGTGAAACGTTATGCTACCGTTGCCTCCAGAACGGGATTTTATGCACCCCCTTGAACCGTCCTGCGCCCCGGGAGCAAGAGCTCCGGGGGCGAGGAAGGCATGCAACCCCTTATCCCTTCGCCGTAGGTGTTACAATCTCCCAAGAGTCAACATGCAACTCGCGATGTGAATGCGTCGCTCCGTCAGTTCGTGTGAACAGTGCTCCCCGCTTATACGACACCCTCGGGACCAGGAGAAATTGTTGGTATACCTGGAGAATCATAAGTGACACTGCTGAATTCCTACGTGGGCGGCTGTTGGTTTTGAAAGGGGTAGTTTGTATTGAAGCATTTGAGTAAATATTGAATGCCAATCACGCAGAAATGCATAGTTAGGTTAGATCAGGCAGAATTTATGCCTGATGTCAAATTGTCTGGGGAAATAGGCAGAAATGGCGTTACATTTTCATACCTCAAAATTGTCAGGATAACTAGGGAAAATTCGAAGCAGCTTATTAACTGAGGAATCGGGACCTCAGAAAATTGTTGAAAAAAGCCGAGTGCCATCACATCCAGCGACGGAATAAGCGGGGACCACTGTAAAATTGCCTCATGAGGCCTGAGATGTGCCCCTGTTCAATATTTTTTCTTGATTGGGTAGTACTGTGCAGTAAACGCAGGGGTGACAAGAGAAGGCCCTCCTGGACCTAGATATTTGATCTAGTCCTCCTCTCCTTTTGAAGGGGAGAGCTAGATCATATGCTTCCTTGTGAAAACTATGGAGAAGGAGGCAAAAATGGCTCACTCTTGTGAACAGTGATTGCGGTAAAGAAGTACTGTCCGAACACCCAAATCGTACAGGAGGAATGAAGGTGCTGCAGTAAAAAGTATACAACCCACTCTTATTTAGTGGAGCGTAGTAATTAAGCGTCTCGCTTAATTGAAAAGTGGCAGAAAATATAAGTCTTTCCGAAAATGACCCAAAAAATGGCGGCAGTAGAACCTGCAAATGCTGACTTATGTACTTCTACCCCATCTACGAACAGCACAGACACACGCAGTACCCACCTGGCGTCCTCGTCAGTCAGTCTGCCCACAAAGTTATCGAGCTTGGGATTGGGATTCTCACACTCTACATAACCCACGAATTTGGCCAGATCTGAAGCCGAATTCTTGGTCTTGGTGAGCGTGGCCGCGCGCTTCGTCTTCAAGCTTGTCTCGCCGTCCAGATTGGCGGTCATCACGTAGCACTGTGAGTGAGGGTGGCTGGTCGAGAGGACCACGAGATCGCATGGCACGGGGTCATCTTCCTCAAGATGAACCACCTGAAAGGGAGTGCAATGACAACTTGATTTGTGAAGTTACAAATCGCCAATACATAACATATGCACACAGCACACGTACGTCGCCAACCCGAAGATGTTGCGAACGAGTGGAGAGAAGCGAGCCGTCGGGACCCACTATCCGAAACAACCGCTCATTCACTTCCCTAGGGAGATAAAGAAAAAGAAGTTGATGATCCTTGGTGTACGTCCACTTGGGGTCGTGCACCTTGGCCTTCTTACCGGTCGCTCTGGTGCCTGAGGTAGTCCTCGTACGCTTGTTTAGTCATGGTAGTGGAGACAATGATGACAAGTGAGGCGAGCCAGGTCATAGGGTCTATGGGGGAGTCTTTTAACACAACAGTGAGAAGCAGGTTGCAGAGGAAATAGAAGTTGGCGCCCCTGCGGAACTGCTCGAACAGATTTAGAGGCACGAACGTCACGAAGGTGTATTTGGCTGTGTTGACTTTGTTGTCTGAGAAGCGGGTTTGCACCCGCGACGGGTTCAAGCTGACATGGTCGAGAACCTGCATAAGTAAGTAGAAGTGTGCATGTGTCAAGTTACAGGACGAAATGTGCAAATAATCTTACACAAACACATTTGACATCATATATACTAGGCTAGGTCGAAAATGGGAATTCCCCTTGGGTGCCCCAAATTTGTAACCATCTACCATTTCAAGACTTTGTAGTCAAATGAAAGTGAAAAAAAGAAGTTTTAGCTATACCCAAATGCATTTAAAGTTGTATAATACTATAAAATAAGTTAAAAAGAATTTTCTTCAGGACTTGCTGTAAAGGTTTTTTTGACCAACTGGAGCATGTCAGCATTTTGGTGAGTGTTTTCACCCAGTTTGGCAGCTTCTGACAGCCACCAGAGTTGAAATCTACTTTCACAGCAAATTGACTACAGTAACTTACTACATAAATTTCAAATCAATTCAATTCAATTCAAAGTTGGGCTTGGGTATCATAAAATCAAAAAAATTTTTTCAAAAGTATTTGACTACATCTTCATCTTTTGACCCCATGTAACAAACCCCAGGTGCCGTCAGTGAATTTCCAAAGTTGACCCCTTTTCGACCTAGCCTAATGCATAGAGTGGACAGCGGATGTTAGGATCAGAAAGATATGATGACCAAAATGTCGCGCCAAAAAGGTGAACCTTACATCCGTCGTCCACCGTGTACAGACACCATCCATATTCTATGTACACGCACAATACCACGCTAACGCTACTGTAAGCACAAAGTATCGAAGTTACCTGAGCCTGTCCGTCTCTATTGTCTGTAGCAGCAAATTGAAGTAACTCTGCGCAAGCGAATCTGCACTTCATTTAAGAAAGATTGCAAACCAATACTGTGAGGCGACTGGTAGGAAGACTTCGTGTGACTTCGGCTTTATATTAATATGGCATGGAAGGTAGTAATAAGGGACCGGATTAAATTGTCACAAAAGTGCGCGCATAAGCAAAGGTTAAGGAGAACCAAAAGGAAAGCTAAGGTATCTTCAAGAATGGAATCGTCCAACTGCTGTGACTTTTTCGCAGTCGCTTAGGTTTGACATCACGAAGGGGGCCCTTGTGCATCTCTCGCCTGATTTGTAGCTCTGGTACTGTACGAGTGCATGGCTACCCAGGTCTGTTTTTGGAGGGTCGTGAACAGAGCTGCAAAACAGGCGAAAACGCGCTATCAGAGGATGACCTTTAGTATTTCACTCCATCCTGAAGCCAACGCAACCAAGTCGGAAGCTCCTCTTTTATTGGAAAGAGGTCTTTTTGTCGGAGGCAATGAGGAGCGCTCATTCAAGTTTCTCATAATTATTGTAGAGGGAGCTATTATAGGTATACGTACGTAGAATGGTGAAACAATAAGCAAGCTGACAACCACCAAACAAAAGTCTTCCAGCCACATATAATGTCCGACTACTAGACTCAACCCCTGTAGCTAAGTAGCGACATCTGGCGGGCAACCCAGATGCGCACAGCTTCGAGAGTGCACCTCATTCAAAACATGTAGCTGGTGTCGCCAGTAGAGGGCGCTTTTCTGCCTTTTCTGTGACGTCCTCAGTGTTGGATAACTCATTGCGATCTCCTGCGATGTCGCTACTTTTCTATTTCCATGAATGTCAACAGTTGGCAAACTCATGTGTTACGTGCTCACACCATGGATTGTCGCAAAGATGAGTTTAAGCATAAGCCGGAAAGCGTATGTGAACGCCACGTACGGTGCGTGGCAGGGTTATCGGGATGCTCGGTGAAAAATGCCACTTTTACGCGTGAATGTAAGTCACCACGTGCTTTGACATGAGCAAAAAGTACGAAAAACTACTCTTCCTTACGCATTTCAGAATATTTGCTCAAAATTTTACATGAATAATGTAATAAGAAGAGAGAGGATGGAGAATCAACAAGAAATGGCTGTGACGAAATTATTTATATGGTGTGCATAAAGTCCTTGCCATAAGTATCAGCGTCGAGCATGACATCATCTCATACGCCGCACTGAAGCGTATTGAGGTGGAATTTTGATGTGAGACATGTAGATGTGGTGACACTGGGTCACAACACAATGTTGAGTGTCAAGGCTGCCCATTTTGGCACTAGCATGCTCAAAAGGAAGATTGAAGTTTGGCATTTTCCGGATTCAGTCTCCAGGCCCTGTGGTGCCATGTGCTACCATGCAAAAACCCTGTGTTCGGGTTGAGAGGTGGCTAGGTTTCAATGAAGCTACAAAATGAGATCGACAGGGTGACACTATGACATGTGAGCAAAACTCATCGACGACAGTCGGGACATCACGACCTCCTGGTCAGAGATCCATAGATGGCTCTGCCAGGCTAAGGTATACTTATAAATCTGAGACTGTGTCCAACCTTCCGTCTGGATGAAACTCTTTTCCATTGCTATTTACAGACATTGCCATAAGTGATCATGGTGGAGAAAAATTGAGTACATACGTTGCGCTGAAGCCTTTTTGAATGAAGTCTCCGCATGGAATTAGTTATTCAAACAGTGCTTGCCGAGATGCAGCACAATTAGCAATATTATGATAAACCATTGTGATACCAGAGTACTCAAGTCCCGAAAACAAACAGATTAGCTCACGCCTGCAGGGGCTGTTGATTCTGGCCAGTTTTTTTTGGGGTGAAATATGAAGAAACTTTTCTTGAGGAAACTCCCACATCCGTGGCCCCTCACATTCGGGTGGGGAACCCCTCGAACACCCCCCCCCCACACACCCCGTATCACTCGCTGTGCACATCTTTTGCATCTTTGGAGACAGTGTGACAAATACGAGAGTAGAAGCATAAATGCGCAGAGCAGGGGGGAAGTAAGTGCATCACTACCATAAGGGAGAAATGTGCAGAGTACTTGACGGGGGGGGGGGCTTGCTTGGGGGGTCCCCAACTTAATGTGAGGGGCTTGGGATGTGGAAGTTCCCCCAAGGATATTTCAGCACATTTGGCAGAATAAACCGGCCAGACCCGGCTCCAAACAGCCCCCACCGGAGTAGGCTGATCTGTAGGTGGCTGAGGTTTGAGTGCTCCTGCTCGAGATGAGCTATCACAAACTCGCTCTCATGCACTGGATGTTTATGTCTAAGTGCCTTCGCGACCAATTCGAGTTGCTCATTCAGCACCTCCACAGATCAGCGGGGCATCAGCTCTCAGTTTCTCCAGTCTAAAATTACTCGCGCCAAGGTCTTTTGCATATAACGTTACATGCAGTCAGTCGAACAAGGCAGTAAGTAAACGTCTGTAAGTACATACCGTATGTTCATCGTCCCACTATTTTTTTCACAGTCAGTTTTTGCTTATTGCTGTTACTTTTTTATCTTGACACATTTCACTTAAAGTTTTGCACTGACAGAGAAGAAAGTCTATATTATACTTTTGCTCATTTCAGAGAACCACTGACTTAGCAACATTTTCCTTCCGAAATACTTCTGGCACTTACTGTATGTGCATGGTCGAACCAATGTCAGGATAAAATTAAGGTTATGAACGTAGACCTGTAAACTAATTACCCTTTGGCAGTAAGTACTAAGCTCAATCAAAGGTTGTAGTAGCACCATCTATCAAAAGGATCCTCTAGCAAAATCTATGCCTCGTGATACGCTGTGTTCTGCTTTCGTTAGAGCACGCACAGCATCTATGTCAGCGAAAGAGTACTTCCAACTTACTGTGATACGCTGATGCAATTACAAAATGGCGCAGAGTTAATAGATGAGAATTACCCTAAATAATTACTCCCTCTGTTTCAAAATAACTAATCCATGACCCCGTTTCAATTTTCCCAAAATAAGTGAGCCATTTGAGTCGTTCGAATGTGATTGGCTGGGTAAAATAGGACCATAACTTGATTGACCAAAATGAGTTCCTACAGTTTACTGGTAGTTAGAAACATCTTGGCGTCTCTGTAGCATGACATGGAAGGTCTGAAAATGTTTTTCATGAGGAAGATTTGTCTATGAGACATTCCTAACTGTACAACGGCAAGCATTAGATGCTGCGCAACCACCCGATCATATACATATAAAACGTACATCGAACAAGGTGTAGTATTATAATACTCTGCCAATGATCGAGCTCTGTTTCCAAATGACACTTCTTTTGAAACAGAGGATATACTTCGTAGAGAAACCAAGTAATTGTCCGCCTTTCTAGCTACATGTACCTGTAGACGTTCATACGTTTGCTAGCCTGATAAGATAATCCACTGCCTAAGAAAATTCTCCAGTCTCCGAAAGGATTAGATTGTAACCCATTCTCGTACAGTCGAGTTCCTCTTCTCTAACTGTGGCAAATCATGCGTATGAATTATCTTAAGAGGGGTTTGATGTCAATGACTTCTACAGCTTGAATTCGGTGCAGAAATTCGTGTATAATGCTGAAGCTGCATGATGCACAATCGGGTAGGGATGGTAAGGATTAAGTAATTTCTTGGTCTCTTTACCAAATATTAGACTTTGTTTGGTGACCCCATTTATTAGTAATATGAGGCACAGTTGACTGTGTCAGGAGGATGTGTCCCGGGTCCGCTAGACTCCTGCCCTACTCATTCCTGCTCCTCCTGATGTAACTGAGATTGATAGATGAAGTCAAAGTACTACGATCACCTGATGGGTATGGCCAGTACACTGTGCTGTTAAAAAATAGGCTTTTTAGGGTAGGAATGAATACGTACTTTTAAGCAGACGTTAAAGACATGGCAGCACAATTCGTCCATGCTAGTCCATTTAGATATCATCCGTTTAGGCCGTGAAATAGTTTTTGCCTCGTTACGTTCTATAAAATCGACTACCAACGCGTGACACATTGAAGTCACCACATTTTACAGTTGAATCACTTACCTGTCTTCTCTGTGACTCAGGCCCGAGAGCGACTGCTCTACTCTCGTATTTGGATTGTGACCTCCATTCCAGCTTTTGTGAGAATCTGAAGGAGGGAAGCTTGAAGCTCTCACAGCATAGGGGTAAGTGGAAGCCGAAGGGCAACTTCTTGCGGACGTTCTCCAAGGCATCGCTCAGTTTCGAAGTCACAGATACAGTAGAAAAGTGAGACCCCTGTCTGGCGTGGCCCTTCTTGGAAGGGGAGGGGGAGAAGGTCACAGCATTGGCATTGTTGCTCTCCTTGTAGTCGTTGATGTTGTTGGAGGAGAAGCGGCCGCTCAACTTGGTTGCATTGCGGTGCAAAGACATGTTATGAACACAGGAATGGTGTGCACCTAAATATTCGTCACTTCCCGCATAGCCATTCGAAGTAACACAAACTAATTTCAGCTTTCTGAGTGTCCCCAATGCTTGAGACTGCAGCAGCTGCTCTAGTCTTGGGCGCTATCGACCCAATGCAGACAACGGTGGTGACATTGACACCCGGCCTGCGACTACAGGACCTCCTGGCGATAAGGACGTAAAAATGACGAGATAAGATGCTTGCACCGACGTCTACTTGGCGTGTGAGTACACAAGTTGCCAAAAAAGGGAGAAAAAGAAAAAAAGCCGCTGTTCAAGAGGTGAAGGTAACCTGCCTACTGCTGCAGCTCTTACTCAAAAAGCACAAGCGCCTCACGCTGACATTGATTCTTCCCAAATCAAGCGAAGCGCCCAAGCTGCGTGCACGTAGCTGCTGCTTTGAAGTGACGTACGTACGCACTACATACCTACTTTCACGAGCTATTGTACGGACGTGTATGAACAGTGCCTCGAAGCACGTACCTGTACGTCGTTCATGACGGTACAATGCGTGTGATGTTTAGTTTAAGAACAGCTCGCTGCAGTGCTGCGCTCTTAATGTCCAGAGAGACCTCCAATTATAAGTCTGTTTTGGCATACATATACTGTTCATGCGTTAATAATGCAGGCCCACGGAGCTACTTTATTTGAAAACTTGAAGGAAAAAACTTGTAGCCTTTCCTAGCAGTGCTAGCTGCATACTAAAGTTACGTATATGGACGTGGACAAAACTTGAGTGCTAGTACGTAAACGCTCGAGAATACAGTATTGTCCTCCTTTAGGCAGCCGCAAGCGCCCGCTCACCCACAAACACCTTCCTCACCTTGACGACGAAAGAGCCGTGAGTATTGAGAGAAAGTTTTTCAATACTAACACTGTCGTCCCTAGCATAAGTACATGTTGTAGCGGTGTGCGCACGCATTTATATAACGTTACCAGACAGAGACAGCAATTCAGGATTTCTCGTACGCTGCGATGCCTCCATCATAGTGCCTTGGTCGGAAAAAAAACCAGAGTCCTCATCCTATCCTCAAAGGCGGCCGTTGCTACATGACGTCGTGGGTTCGCGCTGCAGTGTGACTGTAGTCCTGCCCTCACGATGTCTTTTTGCTATTTGCTCTCGTCAGGAAACAAGGAAAAAGGGTGTGAGTCATTTGGTGGACTCCGACTTTATTCGTCCTGATATTCAAGGGTGAGGCGGTAGCGATGATGTCATTGAGATAAAAGAAATCGAAGGCCAATGTAACCTCTTATGTGCACTCAGTTTTTGTTGCTTGATCGAATGAATGAGTTTTCGGAGAAAACTGCGGGAAGTGGGTACTGAGTGGCGAGTAACTGTGTTATGCTAAAGTGTGTACGGGGTGGTCAATGAGTTCTGTCACATGCTCAATTGGTTTTATTTGACAACGCATTTTAACCAAATATGTAAGATGCAACAAACGGTAATAGTGACCTTCTTTCGCCACAATAGCAAGCTCCAAAACGTCCGTGGAAAGGCTTCGTAAGAGACCTTGCACTCTGTTGAATTCCCAATCCCCCACCAGCGAGAACTTCAGGGACTCCAAGCTGGCTGCTACTTCGCATGTGTGATGTACGTTGGGGTGGGCCTTTTTGAGGTCACATTGAGTTTTGACATTTTCACAAGTGAAAGTGAACCTGGAGAGTCCAGTTATTGCCCCGGACAAACAGGGTGTTGCAGAAAACTTTCTCTACTGCACTGGCTCGTGGTTGTTCATTTTTTTCTGTTTGTTCTAGTTTCATGCCCCTGTCCCACCCCCTGCTGTTAGTGGGAACCTTTTTGAACCCTATTAGACTTCCAAGCTACAGGTCTACAAGAACATCAGTATCACTGTCACAAGTCTACAAATATAGCTTGAGTTCTGATATGGGTCTTTGCGAGGTTGCGGCCGTTATGTAAAGAGATCGGCCACAAAATTGTTGATTGATTCTTGATGCAGATATAATTCCTCATCCCAAACCGCTTGCGAAAATGTCAAAACTCAGTGTGACCTCAAAAAAGCCCACCCTAAGGTACGTGTATGGAATGAGTCGTGTCAATACAGTGTCTCTACATTTCAGTGCTATCTGAAATAAATCAGCTAAGCAAAGTGAGTTTGGTAACGATTGCCATTTTTCCCACCCAGCAAGGCGGGTAGAGTCTGCTAGTATAATACATAAAGCAGTAGGACTTCATGTAGTCTGTCTGTGTGTCTGCCTGCATAAACCAAGTCAAACTGTCTCTTCCTGGTACTTTTGACTTGGTCCATCTCAAAAGCTTGACCCCCTGCCATATGTAAAGTGTGTGTGAGTGTCTGTCTGTCTCTCAGGCTATGGGGACTACATAGGTGGGAACTACAGAGGCAGGGACTATGGAGGTGGGGACTATAGACGTGGGGGACTACAGAGGCAGGGACTACAGAGGCGGGAACTACAGAGACACAGACATAGTCGAGGGCTTCATTGGCACTACCAGCGAATCGGGTCGGATCTGCTAGTGTTAAATACCTCGAAAAAAGAACAAATCACTTAACATGCGGCACAACTTAGGCGCATCAGTGGAACAGTATGGGCATTGTGCACGCACAAATAGGGTATAACTGTTGCCACCAGGGAGGCCTCGTGTGCTTAGAAACTTGTGCAACACAATTCAAGTCTACCCCCTCCTGTAAACACAAGTGACATTAATTACTCTATTATGATTTTGGATAATTAAGGACAATTATTGCATGCCTTTTCATCAAAAGGGACTTGTAAGTACCAAAAAGCCCGAGGAACAAGCGTGCATTCAAGGGTAGAAGTGCCTTGCATCCAGTACTGTCCATGCAACGTTAGTCGTACGCCCATCTGTTACAGATACGACTCGGGAGGCTGCATATAGCCACGGAGAGCAATGGTCCAGAATGCAATGTTGAACACCCCTATAACGAAAGCGAACCCAATCTTGCCGTACAAGTTAACCCTGCTGGCCCTCTCTTTGTTAAAGTTCTTTTCCTCCACTTCTCCAGGTGCTTCCTGGAGCCTTCCCGATGCTGCAATTGCCTTTGTCGGCTCCAAGACGATGGGCGCGACAGCTGTGGGAGCGACGATGGCGGACTTGATGCTCCGGTTCTTCTGGGAAATTCCGACGCCATGTTCACCAGTCGACTTCTCGTGAAAGATTCTGGCCAGAACTGACTGATAGTCCGGCAAGCGGTGGACGTGCGCCACGTACGTGTGGAGACACATCAAGCCTACAAGGCTGTTGAGGGTGACCAGTAACCACCAGTCGATGAGTTTGTAGTAGGAGGTCTTGGGAAGGCTCTGGGAAGAGGGATAAAAGCAATCCTCTTTTAAATGCTCCGAGTGGTTCTGTGTGCAATATTTATAGACACCTGTTGAATAGATGATGTCAGCGTAGCAACGACGAGCAGTGTAGTCAGCGTGACCATGATTCTGTCTGTGAAATTCCCCACGTGGAAAAATAGTGACATGAAGCCGACACAGGTCAATACAAAAGTCTGGAGAAATATACTGGTAACATGATATTCCATTCGACGTCTGAATACTATCTTCACCACGGCGTGACTAACATTTTTTATTGTCTGCATCTCCATTGTCTCCAGCAAAATCTGATATTCCACAAGAGTTCTGGACGTGGCTGTGTGACAAATGCAGTATTTAGAGAAGCGTCTTTGTGCCCCTTGAGCAGCTACGCGTACCTTCAAATTTTATTCCTGGACCGTCCTTCTCCAAGACTACGTGATCTTTGGTCGTGCCTTTGGTCTCGAACCTCATCATGCACATCTGAATGTCGAATGGATAGTGCTGGAGATCAAGTTCGCACGAGTAGTCTAAGAAGTACTCCCGAGTCATCTGGATGGCGTTGCGTTCTCCAGAAAAGGACATAGCTAACGTCATGTAACGGAGAGTAAGACCATCATTTCTACGGCCTTTATTCTGTTGGACAAGTTACGCACCTTCTACAGCCCTTTCTAGTCTCTCCATCAAAGGTTCGTCCTCCCTTATTAAGACTCCAGTCGTCTTGTCGTCCACTATGGTCTGGTAGGGACCCAACGCATTGACAAAAGACAAGCTGGGAACCCAAAGACAATCCTGATCGTTTTCACTCAGAGCGTTGAGAGCTGTGATATTGTTGAGATCATTGAAGCTTAGTCTAGAGTCGTACCACTTCATGGTGTGATGGTAGTCCACGGTGAACTTGAGTTTCACCGTGTCAATGGAAGGTATGGCTAATATTGAGACACCCGTGTAGACCGTGAGGGGATTGGGGCCGTTCTTAGGTGCAATCTCTTTGGCGTAATTATCGCCGTGATTGATGTAGTCACAATTTGCCTCATCGGAGGCGTCCTCGCAGTCCACTTCAGTATTGCAGCGTTCTCTGAAATGACTCGCTGTGTTACCAAAAAAAAGTACCGGCCGATGACTGAGTACTCAAACCTACTTTAACGGAATGCACTTGCCGGAATCGCAGGTAAACATATCTGGATAGCAAGTCGATAGAGTGAGCAAGTGTTCGTCGCCTTCTTTTTTCCCGCATACTGCCAGATCAGTTTTAACTATCCATATCTGCCGACCAATGGGCAGAATCCGGGGTAGTATGGACTTCAGTGTGAGAAATATTCTTGGATCACGGAGTGACTGAAGGCGCCATTGGATTCCGTCGAAATATATGTGACTGAAGGAGATGCCCCTGCCAAAGATAGGGCAAGCGTAACCTCGACCATATTATTTACTCGCCCATTTCACCTACCTAAAGTGAGGCATGCCGTTCATCACGCCATACACGTAGTAGGTATAGTCGACGTTGTTAAGCAACTCGACATCTTGACGGCACAGGCCTTTTATCTTGAACCTGTTGCTGGAGTCATCCAAAATACAAGCCCCACATGGAAATTTTATATCGCAACCCAGGGCGCGGACCTGCCCTTCCTCAGTGTAGGCACAGGTGTATAATTCGTCGGGTGACTCAATTTGGACGGCAGACGTGGCGTTTGTGTACCTGCAAGAAGAAGGACCTTCTTAAATTATTGCTAAGTCATGATATTTCGTAATGTTTGTTCATTGCAGAGAAAGGATACTTGCCAATCTCGCCACACGCCGTCCACTTTGGACTGAGCCAACACAGTGGAATAGATGCTGCCTCCGTTCGTGCATTCTCTTGAGTCACCACCCGCACCTGCCTGTAGCTGTAGCTCAAGTGAGTCTACGGCATCCTGACGTTCAATGACTGGAACTTTTCCTCCAATATTGTGGCATATTTTCTTTACTTCATTTGACGACATCTGCTGCTGCTGCAAGAACTTGTGTCTGGCGGGGTCCTCTTTGCAAAGTTCAGCCAGGGGCACTTCGCTGACTGAGGCGTTGCTCAATCTCCAGGCAGCGGAATCGAGCAACCCCCAGGTGACGATCAGGTCATCCTCGGCCACGGTCTCGGCCTGACACTTGGCAATCGTGGCCATTTCTTCCGACAAAAGCACTCTAGACCAGAGGTTGAACTGCGTGATTTTGGCACCAATGGACTGTGCGGCGTTGAAGGAGCCCCCTCTTTTGTCTTGCTCTTGACCCAGGCAGAGGTAACCCGAAAGATCAAGTGGTTTGTACACCAGTGCTGACGCGGTGCGGTGATCTGTGTAATGCACACCCCATATATTCTCTGTGCGCAACAAGATACACCTACCGAGTGGTAGTGTCGCACTTTAGCGCTGTCCGAGATGAGACCAACGAATATTGAGATTTTGTGACAGCCAAGATCACGGAAGAGTTTTGACCAATGTCACCTATGGCAGTGTTTGACACTAGCGAAGTTTAGACCAAGAACGGTTAAGACCACTACGACCTTCAATGATAGTGATGACTAGAGCAACATATAGCTTGCATAGCTTCCTTAAGGAAGCTCTGAACTCTCTGGACATTGACATAGCGAGATCTCGGACATGAAAATTTCTAACGCCCTAAAAACTAGGCGCTACTCTGTCGTAAAGGTGACTGAAGCACTATGAAGAGGTCACTAAAACACAAAGAACGACCGGATATGCAATGCCGGCCAAAAGTGAACGCACCCCTGCTGGAAAGAGCAAAAATGGTGTTTTCCGGTCGATTTTTAGGACTAAATTTGCAAAAAAAATTAGTGCTCCTTAAGAATAAAAAGTCAGCGTATTCTTATTCCCAGAATCATAACTTCCTTCACACTGCAGCTACAAAAAATCGATTTACCTCATTTGAAATAATGAAGCCTTGGCAGCTAAACTCATTTTCTTTACTGGGATGAAAGTTAATATTAAAGGCAGCGCTGGCCATTTTGTCAATGCATTTACTTTGTGCCCTGTTGCAATGAGAACTGTTTGTAAAAGCAGCAGTAGCGATAAAAAAAAACAATACACGACATTAGCTTTGTTTTTCATGTCATAGCTAGGGGAGAAACACTTCAGTACCAAAATTAACTTTTTTAGTACTGCAGCTACATAAAATCTATTTACGTCGTTGGAAAGCTTGAGGCCTAAGCAGTTCGGCATTTTCTTCACTTTTGGGCAATATCGCCAGGGGGTCAATATTGGACCGGGGGTCTGGGGATTGCCACCACCGGGGCCTCATGGTTCTGCACCCCCGTTGTGTCGTATTGGGGTGTGTGAATGAGAGAAAGGCCCCTCCAGCCGCAATTCTTTTCGCAAATTTACAAATAAGAATCGACCGGAAAATGCAATTTTTGCCTTTTCACGCTGGGGAGCGCTCACTAGTAGTTGGCACTGTATGTCATCGGAACAGCTGAAAAAGGACATCTTGATTTTTAGTCATCAACTCACTTTTTATGTCCGAGCAACTCTTCAGTGCTCTGGTCACCTGCGCGTAGTTATTCAGTCACCTTTATGTCAGAGTGGCGCTTAATGTTCCTGACGCAGAGCAAAATTGAGGTGAGGGGTTCTGTGTCAGTAATATTCAATATCTTGTAGGTCTTTTGCCATAGCTCATACCAATCTCAAATGTCGCTGGTCTTATTTCAGGCCGGACTAAAGTGGGACGTCAACGTTCCGAGTATGTATAGTATACGATATGCAGTACATGCACATCTCTTTTATGTACGTACACTTGTGCTCTAAAGTATGAGTCAGGGAGAAGTGATTTTAGTAACAATGCCCCAAGCTAAGGAAAGGAGACATTCATGCTGCACATCAAAAAGTGCACCAGACAGTGATCATATGAACGCCGTGGGCCGCGAGAAACTCCACTTGACTACGAGGGCAGTTCGAAGAAGAGTCGATTTTTGTCCATAGAGGTCAAGCAACACTTAATGCAAATATGATTATATGCATTAAATACTTTTTGCATGATCACATCCAACTTCGATGCACTCGCTCAGTCTCTTCAACCACTTCTCCTACATGTCTCGTACACGTCTTTGTTCAGCTGTTTTGGGCATCTTTCCACCGCCGTTTCCAGCTCTTGCAGTCCAGAGCTTGCTTCCTGCCATCCGGGGTGGGGTTGGTTGAAGTCGGGGCTGGGCGGAGCACGATGAATGAGGCTGATTCGCTTCTTCGTCATGAACGCTTTGGCAATCCTGGAGACTTGGGGTCTGGTATTGTCTTGGCATAGCAGCCTGTTCTCCATCTTCTGAGGCAAATGTTACGGAAAATTTGGCGAGCATCTCCATAGTTGATAATGCTACTGGTCATCCCCTCAGCAGAGAGGCGTTATATCACGCCCTTCTTATCTAACAAGATGACGAGCGTAGACTTCTCGGCTCCGCTGCCTTCCAAGGAGTAGGCGATCCCACTTGCAGCCATTTTTTTGAGTGCTTTTTTTCTTTCCGAGATGAGGCAGAGGAGCCCTGACCGGTCCATGGTCACCGAGTTGTTTCAAAACGCCGGCCGTCCTTGTCGTGCCTCCCGATGAAGTCCCTGGCCAACTCGACGTGTTTCGATCGTCAGAGAGTACTCATCGTGCAACCCATCTGCTCAGCTTAAGAATTGAGTGAACAATGCCAATCGAATTCAGATATCCCCTATCTGAATTCGCCTGTCCTCCTTCACGATGGCCCTGACTGTCTTGATCATGTCCAGATTGCGCACTCTGAAAGGGTCGTTGCATCTGCCTTTCTGCGTCCGCATTCTCTTCTTTGGCTCCTTGAACTGCTAGATGAAGACGATGGTCTGCTCCGTCCTGGACATGCCTAATCGCCTTGACCCCTGAGCTGCAATGTGATACTTCGTCCATGGCAGATTCGATCTAAAGCAGTCCATCTTGAACCTCCTGATTGCCGTCACTTTTTGCCATTTTGCGCACTTTCGCAGTTGTGGTGCCGACAGCAAGCAATTCTCTATGCTGTACTGTGTATCATCAGCAAACTGTGTTTTGGAAGTGCAACTTAAGTCAAAAGTTGCCACAAATTTCCGTTTTTTAATACCAAACCACCAAAAAAATAAGGCCGAAATTCGGCTCTTCTCAGATCTGCTCTGGTAGATGCTTATTGCTTGGGCTGTGCAGGCCGTGCAACGGCGTGACAAGGCTCCTTGGATATTTTATTCGCACAGCAAATTTCAAAAAATTGGACCATATTCATGTGAGTTATGGCCTCTAAAGTTGAACATAATTTTTCACATTGTGCTACAGTCCGACCCTTAAATGTATTCATACTCAATTTATGTGAACGAAGAAACACATCACCAGCATGAGAAGAAACTTTAACGAGTGTTACGCAGTTGTACGTCCTAAACAGTCCAAAAAATGAGCACCTATTATTGACTAGGTTACTTTGGTTCCCCCCTGAGTTTATAGGAGCAGATAGCAGATGCACTAAAGCACCAAAGGAGTTGCTTACCACTGGACATCTGTTTTCCGTCAACAAAGATTGATGATGTTAGTGACCAGCTGTGTTCATCCAATTTTGCTGCAGAGAAAGCGCTACAAATGTGAAGAAATTGGCGCATGGGAAAGATTTGGAACTCCGCAGAAGAGCACGTGCCAATGTCAAACTTGTCCTTGCATGTTACTACACGCCATGGCGATCCGCTGTCGTGGTGAATGGCTAGAAAGTCATGACAGGAACAGCAAAAGTCATACACATACGTAAGAAGGGAAACCAAGCATCAACATTACCGGCTGTCATGTGGTTGTCTAGAAGATCTGATGCGGCTAGAGACAAGAAGTAGGCGTTTTCGTCCCTGACGCTGGCCACCGACAACCTGATGCAGAACGTGAAGTTGTCGAGAGTCCGACCGGTATTGTCCATGGGGTCGAGGGCTATGAAGGACTGGGCGGTGATGGCACCATCCTCTTGCAGGCTCACCACGGCGACCTTTTCATGTGATGCTGTTATTGCTTGAAATAGCGTCGCACAAACAAAAATTGCGCTTCTGGCGACCCTTGAGCAGAGCTGCATTCTCCTACAGAAGCCAAATTAATATAAATTGTCTGAAGGCACTGGAGCAACTCATGTATTGCAGAAAGCTCTAGAGTGAAGTCTTCATTACGCGAGGATGGTATCACGTTTATGGCTCGTATTTACACTTCAGTCGGTAGAGCTCATGGGCGTTACGTGTTTAGTTACTTGACACTAAACGTATTACGGGTGCGAAACACAATTCGCAAATACACCACCTCCAGTCTCTTATGTACAAGTCAAGGAGGAGGACACTGAAATGTGTTGAAACAGCAATTTGTTTACTCACCATCTGGAAGTACGTGAGGAAAGACTGCTTCCTTGTCTCACACCTACATTCTAAACAATAGTGGCACCGCCCATGTTCATTGCATCCATAATTATGACATTCATTCGTTCATTACTGCCAAATTGTATGCATAAGACGGAATGTCAGAGAAGTAGATTCTCTTCCCTTTTGAGGCCAATTTTTATTTATGAAGTACGGTTGGCGATGCCATAACTAGAACATTACAAGCTGAACAAGGCAATTAGGAAAGCTGAGTGGAGCTGAAAGTTTAAGTCGCATTGACACCTGAGGATAGAGATTGGCACAAGCATGCCAGTTGACCCAGAGGCCACGGGCCTCAATGCCTCAAACGCAGCATTTTGCGTAATGAACGTGCCATAGTTTACCTTTTCCGGTTACCAAATCCAGTCACTTGTTGGAGCCAAAATCCGAAATACGTTTGTCAAGCGGTCAGCAACAAATGCAGTTTTATTCATGGCACTGCAGTACCTTGGATGTGTACAGGCTGTTGTTCATCGACATCCTGGATTCCAGCTAAAGTCGTTGTGCATATTGTTTGCCGCTCAGAAAATGCTAGCGACGGTGCTCTTGGCAAAGTTATGAACCAGTGAAGTGCTCAATCCGCTCCGAAAGTGATGGTCTTACGAAAGTGACGAGTGGGCATCCAATAATGATCACATGTGCACCACTTTTGAGGCCTAAACTTTGCCCTCATTTTTTCGGGAAATGAGTTATCCTAGAGCAAAAAAGCATATCAGTTCCGTTTTACACGAGATTCTTAGCTTTCCTAATGGAACTGAGCCATGATTCTAGCTCAGTCCAGTCCAAAGTTATTGCCCCTCAAAGTTGATCAGGGTCGGAGGAAAAAGGGTCTCCTTGATGTGAGACAAATTGCACAGTAAATAAAAGTCTAATCTTCTGACAGGTCTGCTGACCTGTATGGTTAGAAAATTAGCAACCGCACAAAAAAAGTTGGATTTTAGGGAAGATTCGAAGCTTTTCGTCGAGGAGTGAGCTATTTCTATGGGTTTGAACGTGGATGGGACTGTTGTGAGGCCAGGATCGAGGTCAAAAGTTTTATTTACTAGACAAGGAGTGAGCCGGGCTGGACTTGGATCCGGGCAGACGTGGCACGAAAAAGGTAGTGAGCAGGGCTGGGCTCAGATCTGGGGAAACCTGGAGAGCTACGCTGTGGCCTTGGCTATTGGCTGACCCGTGAAATAGAACCCACTGCCATCCATTCAGAAAAAGAAATCGAGAGAGAAAGACCTGTACCTGGGCCTAGCAACGCAGTACTAGGCCCAGGCCCTATACTAGTCGCTGATACAGACGAGCAGACATGGAAAGCTTTCTGTCGATCTCTCTGCAGAGGACCAGCCAAGCAGTCGCGACTGACACCAGCGCACAAAACCTCTGCCGTAGATGCCATAAGTCTATAGCCGAGGCTTTGTGCACAGTTGTCACATGTCAAATTTTTCCATTGTACCCTTTCATTTGATATGCAAACTCTATATTTCACACAAATTCAATTAATGCATGAAATATGACGTTTTCGTATTTCACGCTGTCAGTTCGTAATCGGGGACGAGGACGTGAAGAACTGGGAGAATGGCGGCAGGAGCAGGTCTGTCCGCAAAGATAGACTCAAGGAGGCTGTGATCATTTCTTTTATTTCTTTCAGTTTTTATCAATGCTACCTTCTGCAGCAAATGATTCACCAGGTGTAGCAGTCGGCGTGATGATACTTTGTGGGAGCTCGGAAACGTTCGTGGTGTGGTCGTTTCTTGTTTCTTTCTTCAGGGATAATGCATCAATTGTAATCAATACATATGGATGTAAAATATTGAAGTTTGCATATCAGATTGACACTGCGTTCAAGGCACACCCGGTCAATGCAATGTCTCTGTCGCACCAACATTTCTAAATCACCGAAGGCTTTGGGAGTCACCGAGGTCAATGCTTTTAACATCTGACTAACCAACCTGCCCGGATCCAACTTGAACTATCAGTTTGGTGACTCGAAATTATTTTCCCTGTTTCTGCTCTCATTTCGGCGTAGCTTTATTTACATATGTGCCTCAGTAGTTGCACGCACTACAACAGAGTCCCCTTTAAAAAGTGACGCCGGATATGGCGACAGTCTGCAAATAGCGACAATTTCCCGTGTCCCCAAAACAAAAGGGACATTTACTAAAGAGCATTGTCCACTTTTCGTGACAATTTTAGGGGGTTCAAAGCAAAAAAAACATGCATGAACATAAACTTTCGCTGGAATACGCTATGTTGGGTCCCTGAGGCTTTGGATGACGATAACTCTCCCCGTGAGATTGCAAAGAGTACTTGCTTCTCTTATGATGGTTGAGGTCAAATCTCAGCTCTCAACGCGAGCAACTTTTAGGGCCATGCTGGCCTTTTGAAGTGGAAAAAGATCACTCAGTCCTGGTCGACTGAAGCTCTATCCCCATCAAAACAGGAGTTTGAGTCGGTGACGTGGGTCGTGATGCACACATCTCTCCACCTGCGACTGACCGTGAGATTGAGGATGACATCACGGCTTTCTGTGTACCAGAGGATGGACCAGTGGAAGACAACGAAGGTGGAACTAAGGACAAGTTTTTCACGGAGTCTCAGACAAACCGTCGTGGACACTCTTCACGAGGCACTTCTGGAGTAAATGTTAATTTTTCAGAGTTAAATAATGATACAACCCCTAAGCACAGATAACTTGACTTACAGAACTTCGAATCGGCGTACTTCCTCCGATTTATTGAACTTTTGTCTGCTTACTGATTTTTTTTTACTACAGTGAAACCCGGATATAGTGACACAGTTTGGTCGAAGTGAAATTGTCGCTATGAGCGGGTTGTCACAATGCCAGGGTGGCAATCCTATAAAATAAAAAAAATGGTTCTTCAGTAGTTTGTCACCATAGGCGGGATGTCATTCTATCCGGATGTCACTATACCCCGGGTTTCACTGCACAATAGAGCCTTTGATTTAGTGACCTTTTGAGCTATATTTCGCAATCAACTTCATGAATTTTTCCTAAGCTCATTTTATTTCTCTTCGACTTCTCCGCTCAACTCAAATTTGAACACAAAAAAGTCAACTTGATCTGCCTCTTGTTGTTCCGATTGTTTGTGTAAAGTATAAATTGGTCAAACTGGCATTTTTGACAAGTTACTGTAGCTGTGCCTAAGGCAGTATGCGCAAGGCAAGCTGTTTAATAACTCACATATGTATGATATATATATATGTATAATATACGTATGTAAGTAATGAACAGACTGATATCTTAGGCATATGAAACGATTAGCAGCCAACAGGAAAAATTTAATTTGGTCCCAATTATATCACTATAAGTGCACTCGACTGTATGTTGTGGCAGGTGCTCCACTTCAATGAATTGCTGCTAAATTCTGCTGAAATGACAGCATGGCATGATTTCTGCTGATAGGGACCTGTACTGGGTGTCAGGGAAAATTTTTAACTGGTACTTGTTACGTTCCTCGTATGAGCGCTTTAAAAATTTGGAAAAAACTGACACCCGGCACGCACACGCTGTCTTAAGAGTTGGCTCGACTAGAACACTTCAGGTTACTTAAAAGACTCCCATACAGTCTGCAATTAAAACTTTTTAAATGTACTCTTCTGCCGGAGTCAGATACTCAGTGAGAGCTGCGATCCAGAAGATGATATTGAAGAGGAGCAAGACCAGAATGTAGAGAACCTATAGATTAAGTCGGAGTTGTCAAGTTTTCAAAAGCAAAGTAAAAAAAATCACGTATCCTACGCCACCTTTCCGTAAAAGTTTATCCTCTTAGGCTTGGCTAGCCTATCCTTATCCACCTGATCACGATTCTCCTCTTCCCTAATTTGAGCCCGGCTGGCGTGAGCTGTCGCCACTTGGGTAGTGGTGGGGTGGGCTTGACCCCCGCCGGAGGCGTAGTAGCGTGCTTCGGCCGCGGGCTCTCGGTCGTCCGTGGAGGAGACCTGGAAGTAGAAGAAGAGCTTGCTTGTCTGAGTCTCTCCAGCTGGTAAAAATTGCGGACCTTTGACATTCCACCGTCCTTCTTTGACGCCATGATGAGCCTGGCCCTTCTGAAGATGCTGAATCCCTTGTTTTCTAGTTCCAGGTCACTTTTGTCTCTTGTATGCATACAGATGTAAGCCAGATATGTGTGAAACGACATGGTTAACACAAGCACATTGAGGGAGAACAGCAGCCACATGTCGATCATTTTGTAGTATGACGTCTTTGGGAGGCTCTGCGAGTGACACCGTAAGAAGTACCATCAAGATGGAGTTCTCTGTCTCACTCTTACCCACACATGGCACAATATCATGAATTTTATCTAATACCTATTATCCTAAATTTCACTCACCGTCTGTATAGACGAGGTGATAGTTGCGATAACAAGCATAGTTGTGAGAGTGACCATGATCCTGTCTGTGAAGTTATCCACTCTGAAGTAGTAGGACATGTAACCCACCATCATGAGGATGCCCGTCTGAAGGAAAGTGTTCGTCACGTGGTACTCCATCCGCCGGCGGAATACGATCTTCACCTCAGCCCGGCTAATGTTCTTCACTGACATCATCTCCACTGCTTCTAGCTGGATCTCATACTCAACTAATAACCGCCCACCTAAATGATTATTACTTAATGAGTGAAGCACACGTGTCTCAGAATTCGTCTGCTCGTCCATTCACACTCGCCTAAGAACTCAATGCCATTTCCATCCTTTTGCAACTTGACGTAATTCTCGGTTTTCCCCTCGATGCTGAAGACCATTTTGCACATCTGCAAGACGATGGCATCTTTGCCTACCTTCTTGTGTTCGTGGAATCACTGCTGCATTACCTGGGTGTCGAATGGATAGTAGAGAAGATCAAACTCACAACCGTAGTCATTGTAGTATTCTCGAGTGAGCAGTATCGAGTTGCTCCGGCCAGAAAACAGCATTGCTGAGCACGAAATCAACCAAATGGTCAGCCTGCAGTCAATGTGTAACCGTTCGACACAACTCGTACCTTCTGTGGATAGGGAGAAATCCTCGTCCAGGGGCTCATCCTCTCTTACAAGACTGCCACTCGTTTGCATGTCCACGACTGTTTGATAAGGTCCCAGGGCATTGACGAAGGCCAAACTTGGAGTCCAGATGTTTTGACGATTCTTCTCACTTAGCTGGTTCAGCGAAGTGATGTCGTTGAGGTCTCGGAAGTCGATCCTTAGGTCGTACCAGCGCAGGTTGAGGAAAAAGTCGGCGGTGAACTTCAGGTTGACCGTGTCGATGGAGGGAAAGGCCAGCACAGAGACGTTCATGTATATGACGACTGCGTCACCTTTCTCGTCACGGGGAATGAGTTCTTTAGCGTAGTTGGCTCCAAAGTTCAGATAGTTGCAGTTGTACTCGTCAGACTTGTCGGAGCAGTCGATTTCAGTGTTGCAGCGATCCCTACGGTAAGAAGATGCTATTGCACGTAGCATTTAGCCTTCGCAAGCGATCCTTACACACGGACTGTAAAGGATACGCATAAACGTCCATTCAATCCAAAACTTGAGTACAGTGGACGCAAAGAGTAGGGTCGGCCAGGGAAGGATTTGCTCTCTATGACGTTGGACCCGCAATTTGAATTTACGAATTTAAAACGTTACTTTGACTCCTTCTCAACTATAGTGGAACACGGACGATGTCGGACATATGCGGTCACCGAATGTACAGATCACATCAGTGTAACAATGAAAATGTCATATCCCAATTTCAGTTCACTATGTTGCCAATTCTCTTAATGGATATAGTGATCATTTTGAGGCCTGCATAAAGGACGTAACGATCATTCTGATCAATTTGTGGATCAACAGAAACATTTTGATTTGAAGAAAAGGAAAGTACGTTATATGAAATCACAATTGATAATCTACTTCAATGACTTCTTGGAATGCCAAAAGTCAGGCATTCTCTGGTCCAACGCGGGTACAGTGATCATGTACATACGGAGATCAAATTCTCTGGTCCCAATGTGACTGTTGTATCAGTGTTCCACTGTATCTGTATGAAAGCACAGGTGAACGTACGTAGAGGCCACTTTTTGCTCACACTGCGTGTATACAAGTGTACGCGGGTACCCCGGGCATAGTGAAGTTAGGAATGACCTTGCCCCGTATCAAAGTGTTCCACTGCATCTATATTGAAGGCTCTTTGGGATAAATTGGTCAATTCCAAAAATCATCAAACACAGTAGGCCTATCACTACAGTGACGTTGGAACGTGCAATGATCAACCTACGCATAGTCAGTGTTACCTGAGTGGGATGCAGTCTCCGGTATTGCAGGTGTATTTCCAAGGATGGCAAATAGACAAAGTCAGTTCAAGCGTGTCCCCCTTGTCTTTGCTGCATAGCGCGATCTCGGCTCCAACCTCCCACCGATGAGTGCCAATGGGTACCTTGTGTGGGTTCTTGTTGGCCATCACGGCGAACTTCTGGGGACTGCGTAGAGACTGGAGCCTCCAGCGCTGCTTCTCAATGTCGAAGTAAATGTGGCTATTCCGGTGACCCCTTGGAGATCACAAAATATGGTAGCAATTAAGCGTCGGGTGAGCACGCAGGTACTTCAACGAGAAATTCAATTCGTTGGATGCTAAACAAAAGTGCAAAATTAATGAAGTATAAAGATATAGTAGATGTTGTAAACGCGGCAGACGTCATTGTCATAATGTACGATATAGACGTTGAAGACGGCGTAATGAACGACGTTGACGCCACGAACATCGTAGACGTGACGTGGCACGTGGACGATGTTGATGATGTGGACGATACAGAATGTGCTGCAGGTGATTTCTACGACGTCTACAATGTGCGTGCGAATTAGTTTTCCTTCACTTTGAATGAAGTTGGCAGTGACTCAATGTGTCGTACCACCTTAGAAACATTATGAAAAAAGTGGGGACTCCGAGCTTAATTCACATGATATTTTGGTCTGGAAAAACAAGGCTGTGCGGCACTTTAAAGCCCTTAAAAACACTTGCTGAGGCTGAATTGACGCAGGGACACTTTTACTCCACATCAAAGCCTCCAAGCTGATAACAAGCAAGATGAGGCTTATGTACAGATTCGAAGAACCACTCGCTTCAACTTCGTTTAGAAACCATTTCTCGTGGAAAAGGATACGATTAAAGCCGATTTTGAAGTGGTGGTCGCAACCACCCAAGTTTTTGTCGCCCAACCTTGCAAAAACGAACGAACGTTAGAAAAGGAGGGTCAGAGGATGCACCTCAGAGTGCAGAGCTGGAAGCTTTGAACAGATGGTTGTGCTGGATGTGTCAACTAGCCGGAAATGATGCGTTAAGATGTGAACCAACTACTTTGACGCAGTATCATCAAATAAATGACCGTCTGATGCCTTTCTGTGGTCAGCTCCTTGTACGCATAAAGAGTGCTTTGGAGAAAAATAACCGACTTTGAGGGACTTTCGGAAGCCCACGTCAAGAACAGTGTAGCTTCTAGCACCTGAAATGGGGCTTTCCATTTTTGTTTCCGTAGACGTAGTAATCTAGGTCGTAATCCTCATCCTCGATGTCCTCCGCGCAAAGTCCTTTCAGCTTGTAGACCTTCCCCCTGGGGAGCATGCAGACGCCGCATGCAAACACGTTGTCACAAGTGCTGGTGTCAATGCCTTCGCCCCAAGCATACGCACACTTTTTATCCTGAGCCAAAGGTCGGACGTTCTGAAGAAGAAGAAACAGATGGTGAGGGGACAGCATGGACGGACTCGTGTGCATTTACCAACACGGAGTTGTTTCCCTGCAGCTTCTCTTCCGTGTAAGGATCCGTCCACGCATTGTCCTCCCACTTCTGCCCCAACAAATACTTGACCGTCTGGCCAGAGACGACGTCGCACTCCTGAGTGCTTGAGTCATCGTCTAGTTGGTCCAGGGCAAAGAAGATGTCGGAGTGAAGGTCCTTGGCCTCCTCAGGGGACGCCACCACAGGCACGACGCCGCCCAGACGCTTGCAGAGGGGTTCGAAGAAGCGGTGGGACACATGCTTGGTGAGGATGAATTTGTTCATGAGTGGATCCGGAGTGCAGAGCGAGCCTAGTGAGACGTCCGTCACGGTGACGAGGGAGGACACGTTCCATTCGGATAAGGAACCGCTACGCCAGTCAACCTGAGTATGCAGGAGGTAGAAGGAGAGAAACATAATGCATGTAACCAGCAGTATTATCAATAAACATAAAAGACAGTGGTGTTTCATTGTCACTGGATGATGTCACAATGACTGGTCCGATTAAACTTGAATTTGCCATAATGGTTGTCTATGATTTGGAGAGTGTCCTTGAAGAAAAGATGGGATATCATTGTCGACTTTTTATTTAGAAGCTTTTAATTTTTTCTGCCCTTTCAGCCAATTTTTGCCTGTCTAGCTTATGGGCCAGGCGAAACAAATTGTCGATGGGCGAAGCTAAAAGCAGCTGTGGTGACCTTTTTGGCCCTTCAACAAACAGTTGGGATAGAGGCCAGAATTGGCTGGGGGTGAGGGGAAGTCGTGATAGGCAGATCTAGACAATCTCTTTGCCCTGGCTCAAGAGGCCAAGACCAAATATGTGGTGCATCAGGAGCTTGATGGAGTGTTTTCAGACGAGCGTAGATATGATTCCCATAGCTTTGTAACTTTGTTTTTAATCCAAGCATTGCTGGTTACACCTGCTAGAAATGGAGCATATTTAGAAAGTCCAGTTCTACTTTTCTAAGGCTGTATCTTGCCTTGTTGTATCGAGGACTAAAACTCTAGTGCTGTCAAGTCCAAGTCGGGTGCATAGAGTACAACAATGTGTGTCATTAATGAGTAGTTACGTACGAAAACAGTTACAAACGCAAGCAATACACTCTAAGTGTTCTACAACTTGCAGCAACTCTTAGTCACTGAACTAGAGTCCCTGAATGTGACCTTGGGGGTCAGATTTTAAATGAGAACATACATGATCACTTTTGAGCGGGGTTGGAAAGAATCTGATGAATAGTTTAGTTATACATTTTCCATGCCTTTTTTCAAGGAATTTGAGTTCATTTCGGATCTGACACGGAAAGACTCTACCATCAAATCCACCTACACAAACTTTCTGGCCTTAAAATGTCTTCGAATCACGACTTTTTGTGAACAGCTTTGCGTGTTGATGGATATCATCAATTGTGCTTCTTTTTAAACTTAAATTATCCATTGCATGGCAGGCACACAAGACAGGCACGTTCAGGGACCTGACAAGTGTGTCTCGGACAGTTGGACCCCAGTTAACAGGACCTCGTAAAAAGGGCCCCAGACCTCACATAATACTCGGCCTTTGAGGGGGACCTACGAGAGGGACTTTTCCCGTTCGCACTTTAGGATTGGAGGGTCTTTCAATCTTTTGGCTTTAAAAGACAAGCTCATAACCACCCAACGACTCACCTTATCTCCGAAAACTGCGGTTATATAAGTTCAAGTCCTTAAAAGCAGGTCTGGTCTCATCTAGCGGTACAACGTTTACTTGGCATGTCTAATAGGTTGGCCCATTAGAGCCCCAAGAGGTGTGACGATAAATTTTGTAGAATTAAAAAACTTTAAAGTCTGCCGTTTAACAATATTTATTCGACATGAGGGGGTCTACCGCTAAATTTATGGCCCCGATGCGGAACCGGAAGTTCTGGCACAACTTTACTTTGTGCCCATGCGCAAAAAGTCGTTGTGCATATTTTGGGCGGTCATTTTAAGCATAATTCTTTGAGCTGCATAAACATTCGACAAATTCTCGAGAAGCGTGTAAGCATTAGTCTACAGTATGGCAGAGTAAGTCTAAATAGACTTAAAGCAGGATGTCTGAGCTCTGGTAAGATGTTGTCACGCGCATTTTGGCAGATTATGTAGTGTGACAAAGTGTCCTTTTTAATTTTTTGTCGTTGATGTCATCTTAAAATTCATCAAAATCAACACCAAATAGCTTTTTACCTCAAAAACATGCGCTAAATTGAGGTCTGCTGTCTGTTCACCCCTCCTCTGCTAGTAGCATATTTTGACAGACACCTGATGAATTTAGTAAACTCGAGCCTAACTTCGACACCAAAACATGGCAAGTAACATCTTCTCGGGGGCAAACAATCTGCCCAATGACTTCTTGCGCAACCGACACAGTATACTTTGTACACCTTTACTATCTCTGACGAGTTTCCGAAGTATTCATGCTTCATTTTTGTGTGCCGCGAGATAAGATCAGACCTGTCCTTCAGCGTGTTTTCTTCATCACTAAGCTCGGCAGCTAATTGCAGATGTTTACACTCCTACCCATTGAACGGCCAAGTTCGTGTAAGACCTGGTATTGTGTGAGGTCTGAGGCCCAGCTTACCCAGGCAAGTACCGTATGCACGCATAGAGGTGTTAGTGAGTTTGGATGTGGATTGATGACCCTAAAAAAAGTGGACTTGAGATTTGATTTTAGGTCTTTGTTTAGGATTTGATATGGGCCAATTTCAAAGATTTTCGCCCAACCCCACTTCCAAGACCCAAACTGCAGTTTGGCTTCGAGATTATTGCAAAAGTGGTTTTGAAACGGCTCCGAAGAAATAAGTGTGCTTTCCTAAACGCATACTGTTTGTTTGCTGATATGTTTGTTTGATGATATCTCCGACACTTCTTCAACACCTCCCCAGCGTACAGTGTGTCTATAAAGTCCATGCAAGTAGAAACGACTCTGCTGCACAATTCTTCGTGGACGTTCCAAAACTCTGAAGGAACCATTCGATGCCTTGTACTTGGACAATTCTAACCATATCTTGCACTTCTTGAATTTCCATCCCCTGGGGAACTTGCAACTGACAAACTCAAGACTGCCATCGAGAATGTGATCAGGGCCATTTACCGACTTGGAGAACGTAATGGTTGGATTGCCAGACTGAGGGAGGGCATTGGCACCCATGGAGGCCACATCGTGCCATAAGAATGGATTTCTTGCTGTTGTTGTTGAACTGTGTTTTAATTTCCCTGAAAGTTGCGCCTTTTCACGCAAGAGTTCAAAATTTTTCTAGTTTCTCTGGACTCATGAAATTAATCCAATTCATATATTTAATGTTTTTCTGAATCGCCCAAGGACAAGGACTCGAATGGTACCTTCAGAGTTTTGTTACATCCACGGAGAACTGTGCAGCAGAGTCGTTTCTACTTCCATGGACTTTATGGACACACTGCAGTTCAATACCAAGTTTCCTCTGGCGTCATACTCCTTGCAAGAGGCTAAGTCCGTGATTTCCTCATCCGTGAGCACTCTGTTCCAGATGCCCAACTGCGTTAGCTTCCCCGAGAACGCCTGGCGGGCGTCAAAGTTTCCTCCCGGAGAATCCTGCAATACAGCAAAAGTAAACCTACGGGGCATTTTGTTGTCAATGTCGTACCCGCACCTGATCTTGGCCTAGAATCAGCACGCCGTCGGGTTCCATGCGGTTGTACTTACTCGCAGCTGACGACACCGTGGCTGCATGAACGACAGATTTCATTACTGATCATGCTACACAGTAACCAATGAAGACCAAGCTAACGATCGCAGACGAAGAACACGCCACTCACTGTTGTACTTATATAGTATCAATATTGAGAAGAGCAGTTCTATCAAATGTGTGTTGGTTTTTAACGGCGTTCCATGTTAACAGCCATTTTTGAAAACCATATCGATTCCTGTATGAACATGGTTGATAAGCTGTACACAGTGAGAAAATATGGCCCATTCCCTGCAATCACTGCCAAGGGGACAATGGCTCGGTTCAGCCAATCATTCACCGTGTGAAAATTGAGCAAATTAAGCCAGAAACGATTATAAGTCTCAATTGATAATGACGGCGGGCATCGTGTTGCAGTCTGAGACCTTTTTGCAGTCTTACTCGTCGATACCAAAGTTTCGTCAGGAGGCACAGGAAAGACTTTACAGTAACGAAAACATAATTGAAAGTTTACTTGGAAATCCGAGTGACCTACCAAAAGATTTCATAGTCACTACTCCGCTATATCTTTGGTGCAAGTTGACTGTCTGTACCTGGTGAGTTACTTTTCATACTGATCGTCATTACTCAGTTCTAGTACCAAGTACTGTTCCTGGTACTTAAAGGTACGCACGGTCGTCCTGAGGTCGTGTCCCCACATTTTGCTCTTGGGGCCAGGAACTTTGGGAGAAAGGCAAGGTCAGGGATATCCAATTATTTTCTGTTACATGTTTTTGATCCAGGCAGTACTAACTAATGTCAACTACTTTGGAGCAATTGTGGCCTAATTAATGTTGCATTATTGCTCATGGCTTCTGGGCGAATAAAAAAATTGACTGCCAAGCCTCGGCCTCGGCAGTATTCTTCTATGTGTTCGTATACAACAGCCACGTCGTATGATAGTGCCCTCTCCTGTTCCCACAATTTTGAGTGATAACACAGTAAATGCAGGGGCAAATATTGTTAGTGGACTGCAGTTTTGGTTATTTATTTTGCAAATTCCTTGTGAAAGTCTGTGCACCCTGCCGGTAAGCACACAATTGCCTAATTACAAAACACAGGGACGCACTACGAGCGCTTGTCAACGAGCTACACTTACCGACACCTAACATTTGCACATTTTTGTTAAACAATGGTAGATTATATAGCACGTTGTATCACGCGACCTCTCACCTCCTGCAGCCAACTGCCCGTCCCAGTAGGTATTCACCTGAGTGATCACGCTCCCTTCTTTCTCAGTCACTTGAAAGGAGGTACAGAAATGCAGCCACCTCTCAAACTCCATGTCGGGCATGATGACGACGCTGCACTCCTCGTTTGTGTACCTGTAGCGGCAAACCTCCAAGGCGATGGCCTCAGTAAAGCCTAAAAAGTTGGGGAAAGTTTTTTCCGGCTTTAAAACCGATTACCTTGCACAGTTAATATCATTTAAGCCTATGCCAGTCGATCTCGTCAGCACTTTTTTTGCAACAAAATGAATTTTTGTGTCCTAAAATAGTTCTTTGCACAGAAAGGGATCTTTCTCCACCATCATCACGCGCATCAAGAGGTTTTTTGGTGCTTCAAAATGATCTTTTGCATGCTCCTCAACCTGGACTTGCCCAGTCTTCACAAAGCTTGCTGTCTGCGGGCACACCATTGGAGAGTCCATTGGCCAGCTCATATCCGCCATTTGACAGCAGAAGCCAGGAAACAAACCCTCAAAAATAAGCCGCGGAGAGGGAACCCATAACTTGCTCATGAGGCTCTTATTAGCAATTATTTCCTTTAGGCTTTCATGCTCTAAATAAGGTGTTACTGGTAGCAAGTACACTATTATAGGCAATGCTGATTGATCTGTTGCTCTGACAAAAACCATTGCGCCGACAGATATACTTTGCAATTATTCAAAAAATAAAGCACCTTTCTTCAGGTGCATGACACGGCTGACATGTGTAGACACACATGTTATATTTCATAATAACTGCACAAAAATTTGTCTTGCCTCACCAAGACCAAAACAGATGTTCACAGCTCCATTTTGATGCACCAGGAGCAAAATAGATGCGTAAAGATCCATTTTGACGCATTAAGAGCAAGTAGATGCTCAAAAGATCTATTCTAGTGGAGAAACTAAAAAGACAAAAAAGCATGAGCATCACGGCATCTTTATCCATGATTCCATCCTTCGTAAAGCAGTGATGACCAAAGTGTTACATTCTCACACCATATTTATTGCGAATCAAGGATGACTCTTTAGCAGGTCAAAGTGATTTTTTATCTGCGAATGGACGATTGTACATCCAATCTGCAAACGTATTTACTATGCATCAAAAATATCTAACCCAACCAGATTCAGCCCTACTTGACAAGACCCAACCATACTTAACGAGACCCAACCTAACTTAACAAGACCAAACCTAACTCAACAAGACCCAGTCTAACTTAACAAGACAGCTAACCTAACTCAAATGTCGATCCTGAGCTCCAGCACCGATTTTCAGGGGGTGGCGTTTCAGGGTTTTAGTGCGTCTACTACGATACAATTGGCTGTGCATTACACATTAGTGCAATCATTCCTTTTGATTATTTTGGTACACTAAATAATATATGCTATAGGAGTACTTATTTACTTTGATGTGCTTACTTGTTGTTATGTCAGCTCATTGCGTGCACTTACTCCGACATACAGTGCAGTGCAAAAGTGAGCGTACACCTGCTTGAGAGACAAAAAATCGCATTTTGAGGTCACTTTTTCAGTAGTGAAATGCATTTTTTTTTGCTAGGAGAAGGG
>JAAUXU010025681.1_pt1 | contig 59546 bp, 47 predicted proteins | sample 7278151 | NCBI WGS metagenome assembly JAAUXU01 (sample SAMN14350113, study PRJNA611818) | marine sediment metagenome | isolation source: surface marine sediment (1.8m) | place: French Polynesia: Moorea | collected 2018-08
CGTGCCTAGTGGCGGGTATGATCTATCGGTAACATCTCTACCCTGTACTGTGCTGTGGCGTCCATGTGCCTACGGGTACATTCTACGTTACGATGAAGGCCGCATGCTTCAAAGTGGATCCTCACCTGCAGGGATGCATTCTCCAGGTGGCCAGAGGCCTATGCCCTCAAGGATACCACAAGTAAAATCATCATAAGTACCCTTGAACGAGAGATCTTTGCCAGGTACGGATACCCAGAGGCCATCCACTCAGACCAGGGACCGCAATTTACCTAGTAAACTCTTTCGCCAGCTGCAGGCTGCCTTAGGCATCCAAATAACAGACACCATGGGTTACAACCCAAAAGGGAACAGTCAGGTGGAACAGATGCATCGGGACTTGAACACTATCCTCAGGCCATTAGTAGCCCACCAAGGGGACCCTTATGACTGGGAGGGCCTCCTCCCAAGTGCTCTGTTCACCCTAAGAACAGCTACTTGTCAGTCAACAGGGCTAGTCCCATACCAAATCCTATTCAGCAGGGACTGCTTGTCCCCAATAGATAACATCTTTGGGGGCCCAAGTGACAACCTAGAGGAACCAGGCATCATGGAATACCTGCAGAAATTATGCAGATGCGTACTTAGTGCCCACAAGTATGCTAGGAAACAACTCTCAATAGCGGTACACCGCCAAAGGCGCCAATACCATAAAGAGAGGAAGGAATTCCATACAGGAGCTAAGGTCTGGCTCTTCACCCTGACAGTGAAGAAGGGTTCCACCGCCAAACTCACATGCTACTGGTCTGGACCCTGGATTGTGTGCGCAGAGCCCACCAGCAGCGAAACCCTGCTCCGGATCACACCAGACCCTTCTTGGGCCAAGCAATTGAAAAACAGCAGCACCAGGGTTGTCAGCATCAACTGACTGAAATTGTACAAGAACGCCAAGGCCGGGCGTGTCCCAGAGCACAAGGAGGCCCTAGAAATGGACGATGATGAGTTCACCGAGAATATTACAGTCGGGACAACACCTGACCACCCTGCCCCAGGACCTGGATCCTCCACATCCAACCAGGGCAGCAGTGGTAACAATGGAGGCAGCAGCAGCGGTGGTGACGGTAGCAGTGATAATAGGAAGCCAGGTGTACCTAAGGGGAACACTCCAGGCACGCCCTCCTTGCCAGCACTGTGGCGATCGGTGCCACAAGTGGCTTCAAGCTCAGAAAGTAGCAGCACCGACTGGTCTTCGGACGCGGCCTCATCAGCAAGCAAAAACACAGAGAAGGACCTCTTGGACGGGACCACCGCTTCGGAGGTACCCGGAGAATCCTTTCTCCTCATGCCACCCAGATTTGAATTCAACTCCCCGCATGTCAACTCCCCCATGGACACCACGACTCCACAACCCCCACGTGCTCTGCAAGTCCAAGGAGAAGCCGGAGCAAGGCCACCAGATGCAACCACGGGGCCCTGCAGAAACGGACCCATGGCGCTACACCCTTCGGCATGAAGGGCATTGTGACAAGGTCCGAGACACACATGCCAACTTTAGACAAGTAGGTCATTGTACCAGTGGAACTGATCCCTCAAGAGTTCCTGGACAGGTACTCTAAAATGCACCAGACACCCCGAGTGCCAGCCAAGAAATTCATCGAGGACGTAGAACTCCCCGGTTACGACACCATGATGGCCGAAGCCTCGGATGTTCCCTCCACTCCTTCAGACGACGCATCAAAAGATCCTACATATGTACCATAGCATTGTCAACTACTGTAAATAAAGGACTACATCTACCACAGAAAAATTTGGGGGCAGGATGACCACCGATTCAGAAACGAATCTGGTATGTTTTAACATTTTTCTGTTCTAGAGTTTTTTCATAAAGGACAGACCATACGAAATGTGGGTCTGGCAACCAATAGCCCTCACCATCCTCACCGTGGCCGAGGGGCTCCAAGTGTACGACTGCGATGGGCACGGGGCAAAGTCTCCCCGGGAGTGCTGCACGACAACCAGCTTGGCACGATAGTCTGGATGCAAAAATCAGCGGATTGTGAGGATTCAGTCTCACAGGTCTATCTCGGGCCGGCCAAGATATACGAGTTCAGGGGAGGCAAACCAGAAGAAGAGCTCGACCTAGGGAACTCCATAGTTATCCTAGATGACGACATAGGCACGCAGGACCGGAGCAAAGACGTCTGATATGCAGGCTTGGTTCTGCAGTACCCTGAAGACATGTGCAAACGGAGGTGCTACACGACCCAGGTGGAAGACCTCTCACTGTGCCTCAAGAGAGACACAGACAAGTTCGAGCCCATCACCTGGAAAACCGGATTCTCAGTGGACCTGGTCACCCAACAGGCCAGGCTAGGACATGAGCACCTGCAAACAAACCTGCGGATGTACGACCAATTCGCGATAATCTAGCAAGACTTATGTAGGGTAGAACAGCAAGTCTTGGAGAATGCCATCAACACTTTAGCTGGCAGCAGCAACTGGTATGCCCTCAACTCCCTTTTAGGGCCAGGCCACAGAGTCACCACCATAGGAGCCACGGCATATGTCACTCAATGCCAGGGCATACAAGCCGCCAGGATCGAGTACTGCAACTGCACGCAGGAAATACCAGTAAGGCTATCCAGCTCCAACAATACCATCAAATTCGCAGACCCCATCAGCTTCACACTGAGGGGGTACGCTAGGATCATCCCCTGCGACCCTGTGGCTCCTCCAAGATGGAACATCGATGGTCACTGGTATTGTGCCACACCCATGGTGGAATCTTGCGGAGCCCCAAAAGAACTAGAACCTAAAATGAGAGAATTCAAGGATGAAGACTTTGTCACGGGCCTAGGTGGCAACATTTACTCTAACTCGCAGATTAAACAACATCGGCTCGCTGAGAGAATCTATCACTCAAGGGAAGCCCAAGCTATCATGGCCTCCTACTACGCCAATGAAGGAGGCAACACTGGATCCGATGGCATCTGGCATTTTGGGACAGGACTCTCAGGTGACACCATAGTCTGGTTAGAACAGAGCATATTATCTCAAGTCTCTTTCCTTATCAAAGCTATAGGAAGTGCCTGGCCCTGGATTGCCAGGATAGGACTGATTCTCGCCATGATCCAAGCACTCACTGGTTGCATCACCAGGGTATACCTGGTCTACCAGGCCCAAGGCGCAGGGATATGGTTGATCCCCGCTGCCCTGGGAATGGCCTTCACTCTCTTGGCCATCCCCTGGACCGCCATGAGGGCTATCTGGCGGTCCTGGTCAAACATAGCCAGTCCTTGGGCATCCAACAGGAGACTACGACTGAAAGAGAGCAAGCCTTGAGGGGGCCAGGGCCTCGTACCAAGAAAAACCGCCTCTACCCTAGCATCTCCTGGGCCAACGAGTATGAAGAGGAGGCCGATGTCGACTCTGAACCACCCCATAAGAAAACAGTCATCGGGATCCCACTCAAAGACGTCAGCCAACTTATCTGATCTTCAGCTGCACAGATCAATTCCGCTTCTGGACCGGGGCAAGCCCCTAGTGGGGGATGTGAAGCAGACCAGACTTAACCACTCTACGCAGGTGACATAAAGAAGCTGAAGCCTCTATGCGGGCTACGTAGGGGCGACCAAGGGAATGGGTCTCCTGAGGTTGCCCTCTGCTGACCACTCGCAGGGGAGCGGCTTCAGGCGCGTGCCCCCGCCCCAGTAGTTGTAGTCTAGAAGTAGAATGTAAAGTAGTAGCTCTTGTACTATCAATACATGTAGACCAAGAGAATACACTATAAGAAACATGGATCCAGACTACATTCCTTCTGAAGTCTGGCACCCGGGTATAGTCTATTTCGAAGCTAGTGTGAGGCCTTCCTGTTACCGCCTGGCCGATGCTACAGGTATGCGAAAAACTGTAGGGTGACACCATGACTGAAGTACTTTTATCACTCAAATGTCCTTGTAATGTGACACTTTCATTGAGAACAGCATTACTTGGTGTAGGATTGTTTACATTTCCCTAAAACATGCCTAAATGTTTCAGGTAATACCATCATTTAACATTGCAATGACTCCTAGACGCCTACAGGGTCCGCCAAAAATGCGGCTCTGTGTCAATTAGAAATATTGTCAGAACAATACATCCTAGACTCACGGAACTGTTTGTGCAGTCAAGATGTTTTCATCAGCTGCACCAAAACATTAACTACCTTTTATCGAGAGTCTATGAGTCAGATGCAACTAAAGGTGAGCACCCAAAGTCCTGTGTGGCTGACCTCTGGTGACCTTGAGGTCAATCTGAGAAAAAAGGTAAGTCAAACTGAGAATAAAGGAGTCTTTCAGCTTTCACATGAGCCCTTTTGGGCCTTTCTATGATTAAAATTGTCCCTGTGAGAGCCATTTACCCAATTTGCCCCATTTTCAGCATGAGCCCGACCCCCCAAAACAGCAAGTTCTCCCAAGATTGCACTGTCATTCTAGTCCTCCACAAGGAAGAGAAAAGTGACTGGCAGATCCTCAAGACCGTGGGTTACCACCTCAAGAGTGTCCAGAAGATGCTGAGGGTCCTCAAGGGCAATGGCGGCAACACTTTGATCTCCATGGGCTGGGGGAGGCCGAGGTCCAAGGTAACGGTGGAGAATGTGTGGAGGGCGAGAGAAATGAGAAGGAGAAACCCCATCTGCAACATTTACCAGGTTTCGGATGCCTGCAACTGCTCCCTGACCTCAGGAAGATGCCTTGACAAGGCCTCTGGGTTGAAGTCCTTGTCCACCTTGATCAGGCCACTCCTGCCCAAGTCCGCCAAGGTGAAGAGGGTGGTGAGGTGCCAGAAGCTGGAGGAGTGGTTCATTGTGAATGAGGGCAGGAGAGGGGCAAACCACTCTGCATCAGTAATGGTCTTCAGACTTGTAGTGAGCAACAGCAAGGTCATGCCCCCCTTTTTGTGGACAGAGGCATGAACATCAGTACACTGGTTTACTGTGAGGAGATCCTGCTGGTGGTCAAGGCATGGTGTGCGGCTGAGTACAGGGCCATAACAAGGTGGTACTGGTGCAGGACAGTGCTCCCTGCCATTCAGCAAGGGCTGTGCAGGCCTATTTGGCCGAGAACTGGGGCCCAGAGACATTCTGGGACAGGGAGATGTGGCCCCCTCCTCCCCCAACCTCAACCCAATGGACTACTAGGTGTGGTTGGCGGTAGAGGCCGTGACCAACTCCAGGAGACACCCCAAGGTCAAGGCGCTCGAGGAGACAATCAGCTACTCCTGGGGGACCGCCCTTGAGGCCTCCAAGGTGAAGGAAGTGACTGGCAAGATCAGGGACAGATTGGCGAGGGTGTTGGCCAGAGGGACAGCACTTCATGTAGTTAACTGTTAATATTTTTTTTAATTTTTGGCCTATTTTGGAAAAATATACCATTTTTGAAAATGGCAGTTTCTGCTCTTCACAATGGCGTCTATAGTTTTCAAACTGGATCAGAAATAAGCGAGCTAGAGGCCTCCAATGCGGAGCCGCATTTTTGGCGGACCCTGTATCTGTCTTTAAAAAACACTTGAGTTTTGATGTTCTTCCACTGTTGTTTGAGAAATACAAAAACTTGATAATATTGTGATAGTGACCTTTAGACTTAGGGTAGGACAGTGATACCGTGTCTCAACTTGACACCCTGTACCCATATGCATGTGTGTATATAAAGAAATGGTCCTCACCTGGTGTGATGGTTGTATTGCAAGCTGATAGGCGTTCTAGCTTAATAAGCTCCTTGAATGGGATGTTATCTGTTATTTGTTCCAACTCCTTTAGCTGCTCCACTTGAGTTAGAGGAGGTGCTGGTGTGATCACACCATAAGCAACATCACCAACTTCGTCTTCTTGGGGGCCTTCACGAAGGGGGCCATCAACAAGTGAAAGACCACTCTCTTTGAGCCACAAGGAACCCAGGATGAAGACAAAAAGAAGAGCTGGTGTTTGTGTGTGATATTGCATACCTTTTTTGTGCGCTCAATAATGATAACTGAAACCAACCCTTTCGCTTGGAAAATCCTTTGAAAATCCAATCTGAAATGAAACAGGCGTGCCTGGCAGCTCTGATTCTCCCCAGAAAGAACTTCCTGGTGAGATTCATGGTAGTTGATCGCCGAAATATAACAGCAACTCAGTTTTCAAGATTCTTGTTTGGTTCTTTCTTCTTTCACAGCCACTATTCTGGGCCAAACTATCAAAGGAGACTCACTCACTTCGCTGTCTCGTAGCTGCAACACTGTCAGTTAAATTCAGCACTTGTCACACATGCTTCAAGTCTGGACAAATCAAAAACAGAAAACACTTGGCACTTCCTCACTGTGGCTAATATGAAGGGTGTTTTACAAGTCTAGCTGTACTCTTGCATGGATTGGCAAAAATGGCCTTTTGGAGTGCCTGACCAAAAGACATCGACGAAAAGTTAAATGTAGGTGACCTCAATTGTGGACTGACATAAGCAGCATCAGTAAGCATGATTTGAAACATCAAGAAAAGGACACAAAACATTTTCAACTGGAGCTGCTTCCAGTGGCCTAAAAGTGATCCTTAAGCATGTGGATCATTCCCCCCACCCTATATTCGATATCTCTTGTACTACAGTACAGTCCTGGCCGTAAGTAATTGTGTCGGGCATGACGGAACCTCCTACGGTGTACTGAAACATGTTGAAGTGGAATTTTGATATGGAACATGTAGATGTGATAATGGGACACAATGTTGAGTACACAGGGTCAAATTCAAGGCTGCCCATTTTGGCACCAGAATGCTCAAGAGGAAGCCACCTGGAGGGGGGGCCATGCCAAACAGAAGAGAAATTTGGCTTTTCCAGGGGGTAAAAGTGGATGAAATTGGCTGAAATTTTTACAGAAGAATCCAGAACCTCTGGCCCACCATTTCCACCAGGATTCACTCAGGTCCTCTGGCACCATGAGCAAGCATGCAAAAACCCCGCGTCCAGGTCAAGAGGTTGCTAGGTTTGGTGAAGGAACAAAAACAGAGCGATGGGGTGACAACTTGACATGTAAACAAAACTCATCTCGATGACCTCGCAGCGTGACAAAAGGCTCAAGACAGCCACTTTGCTCCATGTGGAGCACACTCCAACCAAAGTCCGACTACTCACATGGGCCAGCCGGACGATGATCTATGTGGTCAGGGCCTTGATCTGGTTCGTGACAGAATACAGGCACAATGCCTCCGAATACGTGGACATCTTGCACTCCAAGTTGGTTCCTTGGATCAGAGAGACCTTCCCGGATAGGAGTGTGGTCCTGCAGCAGGGCGGGGTGCCTGCGTGTACTGCCAAGATACCACAGGCATTCTTGGCTGCCAACATTCCATTCTGGCCTAAGACCTTGTGGCCCCTCTACTTGCCAGACACGAACCCCCTCAACTAGGCCTTCTGGCCGCATGTCGAGACCAGGGCCTGTCGGACTCGCGCCCCTAATATCGAGGCCATGAAGGCATCTGTCAACAACTACTGGGATGCCATCAATGCTGAGTACATCAAGAAGACTTGCACATGCTTCCGGAAGTGGATTGAGCCCATCATTGTAGCCGACGGTGGTTATATTGAAGATTTACCATAATTATATATTGTTTATGATTAAAAAACTTACGTTATAAGTTCCATTGGTGTATCTCATCATGCTCAGGAAATACATCTTGTTCAAGTCAACCCTGTTAAGATTAATTAAGATTAAGATTATTTCAATTACGCACCTGGTATACAGGGTGATACAGATAAACTGGGACTTGCAAATTACTTAATAGCTCATCAATTGTGCTATAGAAAATGGTCTCTGAAACAGCAAAAATGTTTATTTGCTTCTTAGCAATGACTGAAAAGTTAAATTTCAAAATGACCTTTTGCCATCACCACAGCCTTGAACCTCTTAACCGCAGATCCACATGCAGCACACACCTCCTCCACAGTGATGGAGTTCCACACTGCTAGTAAGGAGTGTCCTGAATGATGGTTTTCAACTTGTGGGTTTCCTGGAAGTCTTGTCAGTAGCCTTGAAGTCCTTGATGATCCGGAAACAGTGGAGCAGCCCACAATGTCCTTGAACTTCTTGGCTATCACTGATGGGCTGAGTCCAGCCGTGAACTGACTCAAAATGAGATTGTGCTTTGCTTGTGCAGAGAGCTTCTTCATGGTGAAGATAATGTCAAAGAAAGGGTTTTAGGTTAACAAAATTGCACCTGACATAACAGGCTAAACCCTCAAACAAGAGAAAGGTGCAAAATTCAAGCTGTCGCTAAAATTTAAATGTTTTAAGATGGAGTTCCAGTTTATCTGTATCACCCGGTATGGAGAAAAGCGCTTCGCGCTAGTTACCCACTTCGTTGGGTAGGAATAATAGTGACGAAAAAATATAAAGTGACGAAAATCAGCCACCAAATCCTAACCTACCTGAACACGCGTCAACACGCGCATCTGGACAAAAATAGACCATTTACGGTTTTTCGCACCTGGATGACAATCGGCCGCGCGCGAACAAAAAACACTGTTAAAATGATAAAAATCGGCTACTGCTTGACCCATGGATGACGAAAATCAGCCGCGCGCGAACAAAAAACATCGTTAAAATGACAATCGGCCACGCTCAAAACTCGAAACCAGCCGCGGACACAAACACACGCACACGTACATAAGGGGCTGTTCTTCTATATATTTAGGGATTACATGGTGAAGGAAGGGGTAGCCATGGACACTCTATACAGTATAGTTTGTTGCACTGTTTCTAGTTAACCTAGGCTAGGCAACCGTGGAAAAAATGTATCGTCTGCGATACTGGTGTCCCAGAAGTCACGCGCTCCAGAAAGAAGCTTTTTGTTATGTCTCCGGAGAGTGGCCTATTGCGTACATGACATTGAGAAGAGGTCTGATGACAATGGACCTGGTGCGGTTGGGCCCGCCCATGATGAGGGAGGACCCAGTTGGGGACACGATGTTTCTACGAAAGAACAGCTGCACAACCGAATGATGAGAGAAGAGGCTGTGGACGGAGCTGACTTTGAACATTAGTGGAAAATAAGTTGGTTTTTTCGCATGTCACTGATTACAAGGATCCTCTGGAAGTTGATCGTGCAACAATCAGACACATTGCTAAGGAATTAGATCTAAGGAAACATTCTTGAATCCTGTTGTACTTGGACGAGTGTGAAGGGTTGTGCCTCGGCTCACTCAAAATGCGTATTTCAGGTTGTTCTGCCCAAAACTTTTTTGTAGCTGATCGACTCTTTTCACAGTTTAGAACAAGTGGTTCTTTTTGGACAAATTTAAATCTGATCCTCTCATGACCCTGGAAGGCTGCCTCCCTAAGCGAGAAATTAAAGGCTTTCTCTTTTTTGACCAAAGCTCTATTGCTGCAGTATGCAGGGGGAACCACTGAAGAGTTCAAAAAGTGTTTGTGACGGCCCCAGAAAGTGAACCTGCTGCAGTTGGACATGCTAAACTCACATTCAATCCATTCAGCACAGACAAGAACAGGCACGCAGGCTTGGCGCAGGATGCCTTGATAACAATAAATGTGGGTTTTGCTATGCACACTGCAGTCAACGCTTGTTTCTCTCTTGTTCACCTTGTGCAATGACCAGTCTCTTTATGTGTATAGGTCAAGACACGTGAGGAAGAATCTCTTCCCGATGAGTGTTTTCTCATACTGACGTCCCTTCTTTCACTAACTAGCAACACATTTGTCAGTCTTTGTTGTACATGTGTGAAGAAGCAGTCTTGTGGTGGCGTTAGATTTGGGACCACCTGTGGAGGTGTGTTAAACCTGTGCATCAACAGTCTTAGTCCATATGTGAAATTGGTGAAACACAGGGTGTCCCTAAATTCAGGTCCAAATTTGAACTAATATATGGGGAAATATTGTGCCTAGAAATGTACTTTTGTTCTCATTTGAAAGAGGACATTCATGAGATTCTTGTCAAAGCTCATTGTGCCATAATTTTTCCATTAATGGCTCTGATAAAGGAGCCCCTAATCTTTCTGACCCAAAGTCAGGTAGGTTCTTTTCTTCGCTGATAACTTTGCCCAGTGGACCAGCATGACGACATTGGTGAAAATGGAATTGGGGTATTTTTGCACTTTTAATACCTACATGTATCTTGGGTAACTTGTATGGAACATGAGACACCTTTTTTGGAACTTGTGACCTAAATCAACTCTGAACTGAAGTATGTTCAAAAAATGAGAAAATATCACTTCTGTGGTTCAACTTTGAAGATTGCAGAGACAACATTTTTGGAAGATCTCAGGGTGAACACTTCTGTGCAAAGTTAAGTTGGCCCAGGATTTGTAATAGGGTAAAGAGGCTCACCTCAAATCTATATCATTTTCAAAATTTCTGCTCTCAGCATGGCTCAGCATAACAATGACCGCTGCTGGTTCAAGGCATTCATATACCCCTTTAACATGCTGTAAGGCATGAGTGCAGACAAACTCAGGCAAAGAGGAATATTCTTCATTGAGTGAGGCAACTTCAATTTTGCCGTCTTCCAGAGCTGCAAAAAGTATGGAGCTCACTGTACTTGAATGCACACAGTTGAAATCTTCTCTCTTCTATCACGTGATGGGCAGTACATCTGGCTTTCATTGTGTGGAAAGTGGGTTGTTAGTCATTCACTCATATTTAAGAAAAAGTGTCTATTTTGCAAACCCTTATCCTGCAATTTTATGATGTTCCTAATTTTTTGAGTACTTCAACAAGCAGTTTATCATGTTTGGCACTTCATATGTGAAAGCTACATTATGCCCTTTAAAATGAGATGACGAAGAGCTCTGTGGGGCAAGTAGAAGCCAAGATATGGCCATTTTGTGCAGCTATTTGTCTCCATGCCATCTCAATGAACCATCCAGCCTAAATGTCTAGGGAAAGGACAAGGCCTCTAGATGATAATGCCGTGTGCATGACCACAAGGTGAGGAGAGACATTGTAGAAAGTAGCCCCCCAAATCTAGATTTCTATTTCAAATGTTTTTTAATGCATTAATTCACAATATATATATTAAAATACTTTCATTATATATTGTACAATTGTGTAAAATGGTCCGTAGGAGCCTAGAACTTCTTCTGTCTTCAAAATATGCAAAACAACTGATCACTTCTCACTTTCGGAAGGATTCAGAAGTTCTGTCATCATGCCTACTGCGTACTGGTCCCACTGTGCACACATACACCAACGGACGGGTCTGCAGAAAAGCTTTTTATTATTTTTCCTCGTATTTGGAGGGAAAGAGGGCTCCAAGACCAATACATTTTGGTTTCTCTGCTGTCCTGATGGGTGATTTTCATGAACCCAATGAGCAATGAGAAGAATCTCATTAATGTATTCTATCAAATGAGACGAAAAGTACACTTCTAGGTGCAATAGTTTCCCAAATATACAGTGGGACACGCTTATAACGAACATTTTGGTGGCCAAGAATTTGATTGTGTGACTGCTTTAACTGTATTGCAGCAAAACACAGGTAAAAAGGGCTCAAAATCACAAAAAAAATTGAGAGGCCCTCAGAACCCCACCCTTTTTGGGTTTCCCCCTTGCTTCCTCCTTTGAAAGGCGGAATTTCAGTTGACAGCTCAATGACAAGCACTCTATTGATCTTTGGAGACAGTGGATGAATAAAGTTCATTTCAATTGGGCCTGACTTGACTTTTTGCTATAGTTGCACTAAGCAGCTTTCCAAGTCATCCAAGAGGGCAGACTGATCAAACCCACGATGACTGGGCCCCTTGCCCAGGGTCACCAGTGCTCTTTGTATTTCAGATGATCGTTGTACCCGTTTTGCAGGACTCGAGTGATCGCTATATCCATTGGGTATTCAGTACAAAAATACCGGTCGCAATTCGTCTGAATACGTTGACTGCTTGACCATTTTATTCATGTAACTGGTGATTGCCATGAGCATATTCCGCTGTATTAGTTGAAAGATTGCACCTAACTTTGGGGATACCCTCCATTTCATCAGAAGAAGAAACTTGTGACATGTCCAAATAGCATGAAGCTTGCAATGAAATTGTCAAGAAGGGGTGATAATAAGAAATGGTAAATGCAGCACGACCTCCATACACAGTGACGGCACTACGTAATGGGGTATGACTTCTCTCCAAAGGCTGTTCTGAAACGTGTCGAGGTGGAGTCTTGATGTGCATTGTCACGGTGTTATACAGAGGCACAATGTTAAGCACAAAGGTTCAATGTCAAGGCTGCCCATTTTGGTAGTAGAGTGCTCAAAAGCTTCCTTCCTTCTCGGAAGCCACCCCAAGGGGGGGCTTGCCAAAGAGGCTTCAAATTTGGCTTTTTTGAGGGGGTAAAAAGTGATGAAATTGACTGAAAATTTTAAGGGGGAATCCTGTCCCCCCTCCCCGACCACCCATTTCCAGGGGGATTCACTCCGCAGGCCTTGGAGGTTGTTGGAGGGGCAAAAGGTTGTTTGGCTCTGTCAGGTCACAAAAAGAGAGCGACAGGGTGACACTTTGACATCAATACCGTCAAAATACCGAAAATTTGAAAACGTATTTGTAGTAGCGGACATTGACGGAGAGGTCACCGATGGAGAAGTCAGTGACTATGCAAAATATATTGACATGATGAATGTAATAGCCTTATTAGCACAAGTTGTTGTGACAGCACTGCTTTAGCTTGACAAGTGTCTTGCAATCACAAAGGTCAGAAAACTGTCGATAACTTAAATGACATGTAGAGGTATGTGCACCCAAAACAACATACTCGAAGGCTGAGTGCATGCTTTGAAGCCTTGACTTCCTCGACGTGTGGCCTGGTGTAAACTTAATCTTTCTAAAACAAAAAAGTCAGCTCTTGTTGATGTGAGCACAAGTATATTGTCCTGCGCTCGCACAACCTCACGACACACATGGTAAGTACATGGTAAGGAGTTGTGACACTTGCTGTTGCACTTGATGTTGTTCATGAAGCAATTGCATCTGGCAGACACGTAGCCTTTTTTCCAGTTGTATTCATAGAAGCCCTGACACTTATGGAAAGAAAGTTTTGGGCATCAACAGCTGACAAGCCGGTGCTCGTCTTTGCCCCTGCTTTTCAAAGTTCTACCTTCCACTGAGCTCTCAAAATATGTATGTTCTCTGTCGTCGAAGTCTCGCTTGTCCCAACTATGCAAAATCACCACAGTATTGTACTTTCCAATGCCCTCTCCAGAAGCAACCCTGCACTGTAGTGATTGCTGCATACGTATGTCTGCAACGTTGCTGTGCTAAAAGGACCAAGGACTTTTTAGTTTTTAGGACTTTTAGGCTTAGGAGTTTGGCCTTTTCTAATTGTCTGTGGCAGGATGTACACGAGTCTCCCTTCCTCTGGGGTTGGGTTTTGGGGTAGCTCGACATTATGATAGGTTCAGTGCTGCTAGTAGAGCAGCTCCTTGTCACGGGCCGACTCTGAGGCACTAAGTAGGAGAATTGCAGTATCCCTAGTCAAGGAAGAGGTTCCGGGCCGAGGAGCGGCCAAAAACACGTCCTCAAATGATATTCCCAGCGACACGAACCCGGACTCGGACAAACCTTCAACTTCCCACCAGTGTTCTCACACAGCTGATCAGTTTCAAGCGTTACCGCTTGAGGTACATCTTGTGGCAAAACAACATGAGTGGTCATCCGGCAGTCCTCTGACATCCAGATACTCGTAATTTCTTTAACATGTTGCTCGAGTCACGGCGACATGAAGACTTGCCTTTGTTCTGCCAATGATTATATAGATGCATGACATTAAAGGGGCATCATGCTTAAAGCACGGAGTGGCATCTCCGTTCTCATTCAGCTACGCCTCCAAGAAGATGCTGACCATAGAACTCGTGAAGTATAACTAGAACGCGCATCCGCCCGAATGTTTCTCCTCCCCAAATCAGCTGTCGCAGATTCTCTAAGTACCCCTCTCTTGTGGCACGCTTAAGTACGTATATAACCCACTGTATATAACCACTGGCTTTTTCCCCTTATTTTCCATTGTAGAAAGATATAAAGAAAATGAAAGTGGCTTGCCTGGTCATGCGCATCTTAGAAATATCTTCTGTTTTTCATTACGATCATTATTCAGAAAGGTCCATTACATAATGGGTCAACAAAGTTTGCATGAACACTTGTGTCATACAGAAATTATACTCAGTGTGAGAATGCGTAAGTGCATCAAGTTCCTCATGTACATCTGTTTCTGTCTATAAATATAAAAGGACAGGCCTGTATGTGTGTGTGCGCATGCGCATGTGTGCGTGTGTGTCCATCCGCCGCCGATTTTTGCAGCACAAGACTGGTTGTGACTGTTTTCGTGGCTGCGATTGATTTTCCCACGAGCCTGATTGTGGCTGATTTTCACAGCGGATGGACGGACGGACGGACGGACGGACGGACAGACAGACAGACACATGCACAGCGCTTTATATTTGTTTCTCCCCAACAAAGTGGGAAAGCACTAGAACACATATAAAGCAAAATACTGTGAACGCATCCTAGAAGTATCACCTTTAACATCTTTTTGCAATTGTTGTGTATAAACCCTTTCTCTGCATATAACCCTGGAAATTGACCTCATGGTCAAATTTGCAACACGGGGTCTTTCGTGCTGAAAGATACAGCAGGAGAGGTTGCGTTGTCACTAAACCTTAAGAAATCTACGGCAACTCAAGGGGTGCTTGGACATCTTTCGACAGCAGACTTGGAGTGGAGACTTTGCCTCTCATACTGCTTAGGCAGCCTCGCCTGGCCGCCAGCCTCGACGCGCGTTCTAGTTATACTTTACGAGTTCTGTGACCCACACGCAGGCGCAGACGACCGAGTTGTTTACGGCCCAGACAGTCAACTTTGTCCTTTTCTTTCTAGTAGACGATAGGGATGAGTAACGGAGAACTCAAGCTCGAGCTGCGCCCTTCAGTCAATGGTGGCTCGAGAGCCAAACGTTGCTAGTTGTTGTTCAGCCCTAACTAAACTATTGACGACGGCGACGTCGAGTTCATTGAAGGTGATGGATTTTGAGTCTAAAAACTCAAGTCAAGTCTAAGCCTTTGGGCCCTTGGGCTTGGCCGTAGGCGAAGTGCAAGTGATAAACCCGTTGACTTATGCGGGTGCTGCTACTGAGTAAGTGTTCAGTGTAGACTAGCTGCGGCATCAAGCCTAGCTCGATCATTAACCCAAGCTAAAAACTTGGGCTTTTAGCGGCTGCGGCTACAAGCTACGAGCTTATATCGGCTTGAATTTCATTTCATTGCTATTTATCATTGGGGGCCATTTCAGTCTGGACTCAAACAAGGCAAACGTCATAGTCGTGACAACTCGAGCGACCAAGGCAATGACTCCTCCTCCATAATGACCAGCCCGGCCAACAGCCCCAGACTGTTGCGCGTCGACACCGGCGGCCAGCCTTCGGTTGGCCGCCAAGTGGGACCGTGGTTATGTTTGTCCCGCCTCGGCACCGGAAGCTTCGGGATCGTGCACGTCTGGCAGCACCAGCAGACCAAGGAGAAGATCGCGCTCAAGAAGTGCAGGTTCGGACCCGAGGTCCCGCTCTCAGACAAAGTAAGAAACGAAGCAGGTTGTCCAAGTTAGCCAGTTCAATAAAGCCATAACGTTCCTCTTCACATTTAGTCTAAAGATTCCGTTCTGTTCTGCTAGCACCGCGAACAATGGCGCCAAGAGGTGGACATCATGCAAAGACTGAACCACCAGAACGTGGTTCACTGTCGGGAACCGCCATCGGAACTCCGTGACCTGGATGGCGTCGCGGACAACCTCCCACTGTTGTGCATGGAATTCTGCAGCGGCGGTGACTTACGCAAGATTCTCAACCTGCCACAGAACTGCTGCGGACTGGAGTCGAAGCAGGTGTTGGCCTGCGCGGGCGATCTTGCCTCAGCTCTGGGGTTTCTGCACAACCGCCGAATCATTCATCGCGATCTGAAACCCGAGAACGTCGTGTTGAACAACACCGACGAGCGCGTTGTCTACAAGCTGATTGACTTGGGCTACGCCAAGGAGCTTGGACAATCCAGCCTGGCACTCAGCTTCGTGGGCACTCTGCAGTACATTGCGCCCGAACTGTTCCTGAGCCAGGAGTACACCAAGTCTGTTGACTACTGGAGTTTGGGCTTCCTTTGCTTTGAGATAATCACTGGACAGCGTCCATTTTTGCCCAATCTGTCTCCTGGCCAGTGGATGGAGCACGTACAGAAGAAGTCCCACCAGGACATATGCATTTTTCAGCGAGAAGACGGAGAGATCTTCAGCATGAACACGCTGTTTGAGGAGAACCAATTGTCTCTGACGCTCAAACGAGATTTCGAGTGTTGGCTAAGGCCTCTATTAGAATGGAACCCCAAGAAGAGAGGACGTGGGAGAAACGGCGAAATCTGTCTTTTCAACGAGCTCTCCTCGATCCTGTCGAAGACGAGGGTGGAACTGGTCGTCATGGATAACATCATTTACAAGCTGGACTACGTGGTGGAGCCCGAGGCTCTTGGCAGAAATCTGTGTTCATGGCTGGGATCTTACTGCGGCGTTGCTTCTGAAGAACTGTTGCTACTCACCAGCGACGGCACTCGTCTCGGCGAGGCCCAAAATCTATCGTCCTTCCTACCGTGCGGTCAGATCTTTGTGTTTCGAAACCCCGTCAATGCTTCCACATCCGACCTCGTCAAGTCCACGAAACTCCGCCTGCCTGAAAACATCCAGCCATTCTTGCAGAACCCACGACAAGAGATTGATTTTCCCTCCAGAAAGAAAGTGCACGCTCATGCGCTTCACTTTGTGAGGCAGGAGCATGCCTGTTGTCTCAACCTTGTCAAAGGAGTCAACGTTTTGTTCGCATACGTCTCGCGAAGGTTGAAAGAGCTCGATCATTCTAGTCATGTCATTGTCAAGACTTCCGCCCGCGTAGACGCCAAGTTCGACTTCTTCCAGGAAAGTCTATTCCACGACCTCGACAAATATCGCCAGCAGACTCAGAAGAAAGACCACATCACCTCGAACCAGATGTTCGAGTCATGGATCCTGTCCGAGCAGGAGCTGAAATCTCAGGCGTGCTCTTTGGGCGCCAGAATGTCAGAAATGAGCAAGCGCTTATCGGAGGTCAGATTGTTGCCTACCCCGAACCAGAACGATGACGACTTGGGGGAGTTTGTAGGGAAAACCGTCCGCCTCGTAGAAAGCCTACGTCGGATTCCCCTGGAGGGTCGTCAGGAAAAGGAGAATGTCTTTGGAGTGGTTCAGACTCTCGTCAAGGTGCTCAAGAAACGCGACCGTATCTTACACGAAATCTTTGATAGACGAATCGCCCTGGCCCAAGTCCTCGAGGCTGCTGATGGCCTCGCATGGATGCAGCAGACACTGTTGAGGGACTTTGAATCATTTGAGGGAACTTTGTCGCGGATGCAGAGGAGAAGACAATCCGACGTATGGAAACTGTTAGCGGCGGCAGTGCAACAAAAGGGTGTTTCACAGCAGCACCACCCCCAACCCCAACGACCGCAACAGCCCACTGGACCTGGTGAATCATTAGTGGAAGAGAACAGGGAACTCATGAGAAGATTCCAGGAAGAGCTGCGACTTGCTGAAAATGCGATGGGTTCATAACTTCTACCCACAACTATGTTATTATGCTTGCTGTAAACGAGTACCTAAGTATACCTACCAAGAATCATTGTTTGAATTTGACTTGCACCACATAGGGACACTAATAACATCGTTATTCTCTTTAGGTATGGAGTACGAGAGTCATGCGATCGGAGAGGCTGGCATGGGCAACATGGACCCAACGCAGTATGGAAACGACTATGCAGGAGGTAAGAGGAAAAAATCATAATTATCTTCTTGAAAGAGAAGACTAATCAGGTTGGCCTAGGTGACTACCTCCCAGCAGACGAGTTCTCCCTCATCAACAGCGTGATATGTGACGGCTTGCGGAAAGATGACGGCGGTGACATAGGTGTGAGCACGCTAGCTTTCGATTCCGTTGAAGAGCTACTATGGATGGGCACCAAGACCGGCCACGTCACCTCGTACTACGGCACTCAGCTACAGAAGTACACGTCTTTTCAAGTGCACCCGTCGGATGAGGTGCGCAACATCCTGACGCTGGACCACGGCATTCTGGCGCTCACTCAGACATCTCTAAGATCACAAATAAGAAGAGGAATTCCTCTGTTCACTCATACGTCGGAAAATATGTAAGCAGTGATTCTTATTGACTATGTGCAAGAGTACATGCAGTATGACTATCAGTTACTGTTCCATGCAATGTTCATTTCAGGCTTGACATGCACAGTCTGTTGTACAATCGTATCTCTGGCAAGATTCTAATGGGCGGCATGCAAGAGAAGCTGTTGGAGTTCGACCTGGCAACCGCCTGCGAGACCAGGAGCGAGAGCACCGAGGGCGGCAGCTGTGCAATACTCAGAGAACACAGTAGATTCATATGCTGCGGAGACGCATCGCAAGGAAAGATCCTACTGAGAGACCCCAGAACACTCGAAGGTAATAGGAACTTTGCACAATTGATTGATACATATGCGTAGCGCTTGGAGGTGTGCATTAGGAAGAACTCAACGACGTCTTAAGCCTTTGTGTGTGACACTGTTCTTCTCCTATTACAGTTCAGCATACTTTAGAAGCCCACAAAGCGGGTCTCTCAGATTTCGATGTGCACGGACATCACTTGGTGACGTGTGGACAATCGATGCGTCGAGGAATATCTCATATCGATAGATTTCTCATGGTGTATGACGTCAGGGTGAGTCATTCTGGGGGATGACATAGAACACCATCAAGCACAGCCTCGTACAGGCACACACCATGCAACAGAATGTACTCTCTTTTGATTCCAGATGATGCGTGCTGTTAATCCCATCCAAGCCAATATTCATCCGTTTCAACTAAGATTCCTGCCCGCTCTCTCTTCTCGCCTTGTCGTTCTCTCAAGTTTGGGTCAGGTCCAGATGTTGGACACCGCCGCACTTTCTGCACCTCAGTACTCTTTCTTCCAGGTGACTTAATCACATACTTCCTTAATCACTCTTTCAGTGCGTGTTGTGCTATTCATTATGGCAGCACCACATGTGAAATTTTACTTTGTTTTAGGTGGGTAATCCAGTGGAAGGGTGCAGCACCATCTCCATGGACATCTCACCGTCAAACCAGTGCCTGGGCTTTGGCGATACTACCAATTGGCTCCATCTCTACTGTGTACGTTTACCAGTCGGACATTACTGTTGAGATGCTTTCAATGACGTTCTTCTTGTTCTTCTTCAGTCCGTTGCTGAGCCGGTGTTGAATCCCTTTGCCCGAGAAACTGAATTCGCTGATCAGCCTGTCCAGCTGCCTCCCATAGACATGACAGACAAGCAGGCGATCTATTCCTCTATCGCCAGGCCCCATCTTCCCCCTGGGCAAACATCGTATGCGTCTGATTATTGGCCCGAGAGATTTGCTCGCACAAACGTCTTCCGTCCAACGCCTCAAGTCGATCCGGAGATACTGAAGACCATGAGGGTGGTCGGAACAGTCGGGTATGCGAGGAATCCAGGAAAAACTAAGAGGAATCAGGTTTGTTTTATGCTTGGCAGCGGTACTCGGTTGGGGCTGTTGTACGTGTGATTACTCCTAGGTCCTTTATCCCAATGTCCATGGGATCAAAGATGCCCATGAGCGTCACGAAGGCCGGCGCCATCCACTGGTGGAGCGAGGAGGCAGCCTCAGCTCAACCATCCCGAATGCCTATCGAAAAGTCGCTATCAAACTTTCCAAGATGGGCTCCGATGACTTTGACTTCGACAGATACAACAGAACCGGTTTCTGCGGGCTAGAGGCATCTCTTCCGAATTCGTACTGCAACTCCATGCTACAGATTTTGTATTATACTGGTAAAACTCTTCAACATACTTTAAGAATACCACGTCCTTCACGTACACACTTCAATCACTTACCTGCGCACGTCTTTGCAGAGCGACTTCGCGTAATGATCCTCAACCACACGTGCGACCGCGAGAACTGCATTTGTTGCGAGCTTTCCTTCCTTTTCCACATGATGGATATCAGCCCAGGAATGCCGTGTCACTCGGGGAACTTCCTCCGGGCCATGCGTACTATCCCGGAGGCAGCAGCACTCGGGCTTATTTTCACCGACCAGAGCTCTGTCTGGAACAGCAACGTCTCCAGGCTTATGCAAAGTTGGAATAGATTCATCCTGCATCAGATCTCAACTCAGGTTAGTTCATAAATGCGTCAACTGCGGCCTCCAGCACAGAGAGACTTTACTTCCTTTTCTGTCAGGCATTTCCGAAGGACTCAGACAAGCAGCAATCCCTCTTCCTCCAGCTTTTCGGCATGCAGCAGGAGAAGACTAATTCGTGCAGCAAGTGCAAGAACGTGACCACTTCGGAGGACACCGTATTACTCTGTAACCTGCTTTATCCCGAAGAGAGCTGTGAGAGAGAAACAGAGGTGTCCTTTGAGCAGGTGGTTTGCTCATCACTTTGCCCTGAACAATCAACGCCTGCATGGTGCGAGCGATGTCGGAAGTACCAACCCACACTGCAGCATCGGACCCTTCGCTCGATGCCGCATGTGTTGTCGCTCAACGCAGGCATGGACAATCAGCAGGATCTGGACTTCTGGGGTCTACAGATGCAGTTGCTCTTGCAAAAGCTGAACCCTCAGGCCCAGCAATCTTCTGAGGACAAGGAAAACAATTTTCAGCAACAGCAGCAACAAGCACCGCCTAATTTAAAGGCATGTCGTTACGGGTTGGGATGCAACAGACCTGACTGCAAGTTCTGGCATCCACTGCAACAGAATGAATCTCAAGAGGAGAGCGTGGCCAACAAGCTCGCAAAACTGGGCAAGTCTTGGGTCCCGCGAGAACTAAGACTGGTCTTGCTTTCTGATGGCAAGGTGGTGGCGGAGGAAGATCCGTCTGCCCTGTCAGGTCAGAATGAAATCCTGGACAGGAAAACCTACCACCTGTACGTGTTGGTTTTTAAAAATACGCCGTACAAAAACTCCACATGAGCTCCCGTGCACCCCACGTATCTCTTCCAGATATGCCGTCTGCTCTGTGATCAAGGACTCCCAGTCTGGCGCACCCCTCAACATTGTTGCCGCTATTAACGTCGGTCCGCAATATCACGCCAGGATCGCTTCGCCGGTAAGAGCGTTCGCTAAAGTGACGTCCTTAACATCTACATAAAAAGAATTTCCCTAACGTAGGTGAGCCAGTGGTATGTGTTCAACGACTTCAGTATTAACACAATCATGGCTGAGGAGTCTGTCTGGTTCGACCTGTCGTGGAAAGTGCCCTGCCTTCTGTTCTACGAATCAACCGAGGATGCGCTGGAGCCTTTGCGCAGTCTCTCATTTTTCAACCCCTTGACGTCCAGTGTCTTTCGAGAGGACGCCTCTTTGGCTGCGGCCAGTAGCACCAGCAAGGGCAAGCGGATCACCTTCACGCCCCTCGCAGCACACGAGATGCCCGCCAGTGGGGATCTCGTTGCCATTGACGCAGAATTCGTCACGCTCAACCAAGAGGAGTCGGAGTTACGGAGCGACGGAAAAGTGTCCACCATCAAGGCGGCGCAAATGTATAAAAGTCTCCCAACATGATGCTGGACAAGAACTTAACTTTGCTGCTTTGCAGGTCTGTGGCCAGGATAACTTGCGTCCGAGGCGGCGGCCCCAGTGAAGGAGGTTAGACCTCAAGTTGAAAAAGAACATAAAGAACGCTCGGTTGTTTGGCTTGACTGTGTTATAATTTTTATGTAACTTTTACTACTTTTAGTTCCATTCATCGATGATTACATATCCACGCAAGAGCAAGTAGTAGACTACGTCACCAAGTTCTCAGGGATCAAGCCAGGTAAGAACGTCCTTCTATGTACATGTATGTCTATGGGATGTAGAAAGTTAAATAATGCATGTGACAGTCTTAGGCTGCATGGTACTATATTAAATTTGCGTTGCAGGGGATTTGGATGCCAATTTCAGCTCCAAACACTTGACGACTCTCAAGTCTACTTATAAGAAACTTCGCTACTTGGTGGACACCGGTTGTGTTTTCATCGGCCACGGTCTTAAGAACGACTTCAAGGTTATCAACCTGGTGGTGCCGGCTGAGCAGGTGATCGACACTGTGCATATCTTCCACCTCCCACACAACAGGATGGTGTCGCTCAAGTTCCTGGCGTGGCACTTCTTGGGCAAGAAGATACAGGGGCACACTCATGATTCCATAGAGGATGCAGTGACTGCTCTTGCGCTCTACAAGAAGTCCCTGAAGCTCAAGGAGGAGGGAGTATTCATAGATGCTCTTGGTGAACTGTACGACAAGGGCAAAGAATGTAACTGGAAGATACCAGATGACCAGGAGGAAGGCACAAAGTAAAGAGATCTGTGCACCTGATAAATCTGTCTTCCAATAACACTGTATTATCGGACTCCTGTGGATTTTCTGTTTATGGTCATCTTCCTTGGGATTCGTGACAACACAAGTATGCTGGGGTAGAACATCTTAAATCAAAACGATTATCATACAGTCTGTTCAAAGGGCACCCAAGAGCTTCTTCGCTGTGCGCAGGTCTTGCGAGAGCATCGTGACGAGAGTCTTGGTCCTGCATGCTAGAGCAGGCACCGCGATGGTTGTATTAGTTGGCAGCGACGACCGTTCCAATTGCGACAAGTGTTCTTCCACACTGTCCAAGAGAGAGGTCACTTCGGCCTGCACTCGACCAATATGTTCCAGCAGGTGTAGTCGACATTCGTCTCTGTCTAGTCGCTTCTGCTCGGGTATGATGACTTGAGGTTGTGTTGCGGCAGCAGCAGCAGCAGCTCCTCCTCCACCAGGAGAAATTATCTGCTCTGCTCCGGAAAGCTGGTCCTGAAGACTGGCTTGAATGATACTTGGGAGGAGTCTTTGCACCTCTGAAACTGAAGGTATCATGCTGGGGTCGAGGTATTCATCCACCTGTAAGTTGCCGTTGTCCTCGACTGATTTGGGCGGAGGCGGAGTATCTGGCTTTCCTTCCGAACCCTTTCTCTCGTCGAGGTCGCCGTTCTCCTTGCTGGAGTGAGACTTCTGCTGGTCTTCCGTAATGCCGTTCGCCCCGACATCCTGTTTTCCCGTTTCGGGCGATGATGTTTGGTTCGAATCGGGCACCGGCGTTGGCGTTGGAGGACGGAGTTCACCTCCGTTGAGAAGGCGCTCCTCAGGCGCCGAAACTGTCGGTGGTGGGGATGTTGTATTCGCGGACGGGTTTGGCTGTCTTACAGGTGATTCCGTTGCGGGTGACTGCGACAACGCAGACGTTGCACTGCTTCTGTGCTTAGCATTTTCCCAAGGCGACGACCACATGAACACCTTGCTGTTGTTACGCTGGCTTGCAACGTGGAGTTTCACCCGCAAAGAGTGGAGAACTTTGCCCAGATTGGTGAGATCCGCCATGAGTTCTGACAATTTCTTAAATGCCAGCTCCCTTTTCAACTTGTCTTCCTCTGCGTTATGCAGGTGCTGTTGGTGTACCGCGGAAGGGACGGAGCTGAACTTTCCTTCCTTTAACCAGTCTTGGTCCAGACTGAACCGCGCGTCCGTCCGCCCATTGGGAGGGTCGAGGCATATCTTACAGATGTGCTTTTGCGGGACCTCCCCCTCCCCTTCAAGTCCGAGACAGTAACCGTGCTGCCAGCACAGGCAGATATCACACTGGATCATGAGGCCGTCTTCTTCGGTGCGTTTACAGGTGCAGTTAACTACCTCCTCACTCGTGAGATGTTCAGAGGCCACAGAAGCATCCATCTCGCTGGGAGGGTAGGACGCCGTGCCGCCGCCGCCACCGCCGCCGCCGTCTTCCGTCTGGGAGACCCGACTGTCACCAATGAAGGCCATGTACTCTTCCATGTAGCACTTGCCATCAGGCGTGTCCTCCACCTTGCTAATCTGAAGTACTGGAGAAGGGTTCTTTTTCTGCAGTTGCGCCTGCCGCCGCTTGCTCATTCGAAAGGTGGGAGGCGTGGCAGAACCAGTCACAGGTCCACTCGTCATCGTTGTTGTTGTCGTCGTCGTCGTCGCCGCCGTCATTATCGTCGTCGTCGCCGTCGTCGTCGCGTCCTCCGCCGCGAAGCTGGACTCGCTTCCCACTGAAAGAATACTGTCGTTTCGACTTCTGTTGGCCCGAAACACCTCGTCGTCCTCTGTGACGGCGGACGACTGCCTTCGTGGCATAGACAGGCGGCCTGGGCCCCGTTTCACAGACTTGAGATCATCAGTAGCTTCCGAGGAAGAAGACACCTTCATTCTTTTGTTCTCGGATTTGTCTAACGACTGAGAAAGCTTGCGCTTCTCACTCTTCTTGGGGACCGGGTTCGTGCTGGACTCGGTCGTGGTTGGCGTTAGGACACTGGAAGCCAAGCCTGTCACTGCTGCAGGAGGGGAGAGCGGAGGATTTTCACTAGTCTTGCTCTCAGTTGCTTTGGATAACCCGATCGTTTCGAAGAAGTTAGGGTGATAGTGCTTCACGTGCATGTTCAAGAGACGATCGTTACGGAAGAGCTTCCTGCAGTTGTCAATGGAGCACCTCAGCCCTTGACCAGTTTCAGACTCAATGGCGAACTCGGGACATGGAGAGGCGGTGGAAGGGGACAAAGAGTCTTCGGCAACACCACTAGAATCGGCATTCTTGCTCTTTTTGCCCTCCACCTCGGACACTTTGTCGTCTCCAGCTGTTTCAGCAGAAGAAGCAGAGGTCCCCGTTGCCGAGGCAGCCTCGGCACGCGCCTGCGGACCCGCAATGTGCTGTTTCCATATCTGCCGCAAGCGCTTCAAGTTCTCATCAAGGGAGAAGTCAAAAGAATCACTGGAAAAAGGCAGTTCATTCTCCTCGCAGTACTTCTGAAGGTCGATCTTGGAGCGGAAGGACTTGCCGGAGGGGCTGAGTATGGACACGTCCCATTTGCCTTTGGTCACGCCGATGCCGCGTTGGATGACACGCTTCTCCCAGCCGGCCGGCAGACTTGAGCTGTCGATGGGAATGGGCACGCCGGGGCCGGGTATATTCACACCCTCCACCATTTGCTTGGCGATGGAGGCTGGGTCTGCATTCAAGTCAAACTGCAGATACTCCAGCGTCTTTCCATTTGGCGGCTGCTGTTGAGGTTGCTGTTGTGATGACTGCTCGTCGGTGGACGACGCGTTTTTGGTCGATTCGGCCGAAGCATTCCGATCTCGCCTCTGCTGCTTCTGCCTGTTCACCTTCTTGTCCGGCTTCTTCGCCACTTTAGGAGCTGGGGGTCCCGAGGCGGCATTCTCCTGCTGCTCGTCCCAGAACTTTTTGCGCTTCCTCTCCCGTTTGCCCGAGAGCAGCTGCGGTGGACCCTCCACGCTGTGCTTGGGGACGTAGGGCGGCTGCTCGCCATTGACGGCCTTTACTCTGCCAGACCGCCTACTTGTTTTTGAAGATGACGCCTTCGACGACTCATGGTCGCTGACGTGAGGCGACCGGCCGCGGGCGCCACCAACTCCAGCGGCGTCGACGATGGCTGCGGCTGCAGCGGTGTTGGCAGAGCCGCGGATGTTGAGCAGCTTGCGCACGTCGAACCTCTTCTTGCGCTCCCTGCGGCCGCCGCCGCCGTTGGTTTGCTGCTGCTGCTTGCTGTTGGCGACCGCCGCGGTCTTTGTTCGCTTGTGTTGTTTGGCCGCCTCCGCCTCCATCGCTCGTGGCCCGCGGTTGGCCTCGCCGCGCGGCGGGACACCCTCATGGAGAACGTGCGCGACTCATGGCGGCGGGCGGAACGCGCAAAGGAATCGAGGAGCCCAGAAAAACGTCGAAAAACACGGAGCCCCAAAGCAGTCACTTGACCGGAAGTTGAAGCGACGCCATTGTTCATCGATCCCCTGGGTAGACGGCCGCTGCGCGCGCCGCCCAAGCGTAGAAAGCTGAAGTCCTCGGAGGAAACGTTCTGCTTGATGTTCAACGCGGCACTTGTAATTGGCGAAATCTCTAGATGTTCTATTTTATTTTAGTGAATCGCTTCTCTATAACGCATTCAGGTTTCAATATGTAAGAAACATTTAATAACACAGAGCAGAAAGTGCGGTTTAATACGTTTGCAGTAGCCACTGATACTTTTTAGCAATCTGTGGCCGCTCAGGCAGTACTGACGCATACGGGTGGAGGAGTCGACAGAGTTGCCACAAAGCGCTCACTTTTTGTACGCCGATCAACGTTCACGCTCACAACATTGCATACGTAGAGGTAACATTGGTGAGCTCACACATCTCGCTGCATGAAAGCGAGACATGAGCTAGTTCTTTCAGCTCTCGGGATGACCTCGGGCTATTGACTCAACTCGAGGCCAAATCTCTCAATGCCAGAAGGCAGCTCGAAACCATACCCAGAGGTCCAAGCTCACCATCCATTATGGATGGTCGAGCTCTGAGCGGGCAGAAACTGAAGCAAGCGTTGGAGCTCAAGCCGCAAACTTTGCTCCCGAGTACAGTGTGAGTCATGAAAGAGCGTCAGTCACTGAGGGACGGGGAGGGTGAAGGTGGCGTTACAGAACAAGAAACAACCATCGCATTCGCAACAACCGACAGCCTTCTTACGATCCTCTTCTTCAGGAGAATCTTGACATCCTCAAGACACTAAAGCTTCACGCGACGAAAGAGAAAACTTGCCAGAAACAAAGCTTTTTTGCACTACATCGTGTACTTTGCATTTAACTTATAAGACGTGATCAACTCCAGCGTGGCTAAAATTGTCACTCGATTTGCTGCTAGATGTTCTCGACGTCGGCCGCAGACTACGCGAGGCAAGATGACACCATGAAGACGGCGGCAGCGTCCATCGTGATGGTGAATTGAGCCAATACTGGAGAGACTTCTCTGCACGATGTCCTTTCTCTCTTCTACAGTAGGAGTATATTGTGTGCCCTACATCCTATATTTAGTAGCAAGTATAGGACCCCCAGAAGCTTAGCGAACAATCTTTCCAGTGTAAACGAGTCTGAAGATAAGGCAAAGCTCCCTCTTGTTTAAGAGTGCTGAAACAACGATGTATCGATATAACAGATCACAGGGACGCAGTCATTGGGCTGGAGTATATCACGGATGACTAGGAACCACATTAAAAAAGTGGTACACTTCGTCCTTGTCGAACATAGCCACCTCGGTGGAGCAGACATCGCAGCGCACGGGGTAGAACTCCTCGTCGTCACTCACCTCCTTGACCGTACCGCCGGCCTGCTTCCTGCCGGACTTGGTCAGCGGGAACTTCAGCTTCTGTCCGCGCGACACGGTGCAGTTTACGACGAACATAGCACGGTACTGGTTCGGGTATAAGTCGTGCCTTTGGCAGTCGAGGCATAGCAGCGTGAAGCAAGCCGGGCAGTTGAGGACCGCGTCTGTGTGGGCCGCCGCCCGCGGTCTCATCGCGTCCATTTTCCTTTGGTCTTCCGCGTCCAGCTGGGGATCGTAGAGCAGCTCTTGATCGGACAGGACGCGCCGGCCGCCCCCCGCCAGCTCGCCGTCGTCCTCGTCGTCGGAGTCAAAGTAGACGGCATCGTAGCTTTCTTGTCTCGGCCTCTGCTCTGGTCTCACGCCTCCCTTCTTCTCAGCGTGACGAGCTCGTCTCTCCAACTCGGCCTCCATCTCCTTCTCAAAGGGATCTTCCTCCTCTTCCTCTTCTTCTCTGGCCTCCATGGTCACCTTGACGTCTGGCATCAACAACCACTTCTGCTTGGGGGCCTTCAAGGCCAGGAACCGTCAAGACGTTTGGGTTGTTGACGTTTTTGTTCTGGCAATGCAGGGTGAGTGCAGCGCCGGCTGGGGACGGCTCAGGCTTCCTTCGCCGCCTGCCATTTCTTCTCATTGGTCGATTGTCTTTTCAGAGCACAGTTGCCTCGGGGTCGCTCTTCACGACCGAGGTCTCGAGCAAGAACGACGTGACCACGGTCGGGTTCGCGCTCCCGGTCGGCGCCTTTGATCAGGAAGGCGCCAGTGGCCTCCGTTGATCACTTGTCGGACGATTTGGAGTCTCTGTTGGCCCGTGAAAAGACGGACTCCGATTCAGGTTCCCGAGGAGCGCATTTGTCCATATGGCAGCTCTGGCAGCCATTGGCGGACGCCACAGACGCTCCTTTTTCCTCCTCTCTTACTAGCGATGTGCTATCAACGCTTTTTCGTCGGGCTTTCTATTCGCAGGATCCATCGGGCCCGATTCGTGGCTCGAGTCCGGTGCTGTTGCTCGGTACATCCCTAATTCAGAGTCGGCGGCAAAAGGCTGTTGTAAAACCAAGGCGCTTCGCTCTCGCTAGCGCCATCTTGCTGTACCCGACCCAGAAGAAGTACCGGGAGTCGGTCTTCATCGGGGTCGCCTCTTCGTCGCCCGAGCAGGAGTTGCTTCCCCGCGTGCTGAAGACTCGGCGGTCCGGAACCGACCCCCGGTACCCACAGAGAGGTTTGGCGTCCAGACAGATTGCGTGATCGCGCCAGTGACGCAAACGCACACCATGTCCGCCGCCGCAACCCCGTCGTCCGAATCGCCGGCGGCGGCCCTCGACACCAAATCGGATAACGCCGACAAGGGTGGCGTCCGCAAGGAAAGCTTTCAGTGGAGTACACCGGCTGACGAGTTTGCCGAAGATGTGGGGTCCGACGACGACGGCGAGTACATGGAGGACGACATCCCCGCGTCCCAAGGTGGCAGCATCGTCATCCAACTGGGAGAGGAAGAGTTTGCTTCTAGTCCCACCAGAGACGTCAAAATCAAGCAGGAGCAGGAAAAGAAGAAGAGAAAGCCCAGGCAGAAGTTCCAGTGCCCCAAGTGCGAGAAGATCTGGAACTGGCCCTGGGAGCTGAGGAGGCACGTACTGACTCATTACAAAGAAGTAAGTGCCGGAGGTGGTCCTAGTACAATACTCCAAGAATTGTCCGTCTTATATTAATTCCAGAAAGAGCGTCAGCAGACGTCGTCCTACAAGTGCGATGAGTGTGGGCGTGGATTCCAATGGAAACGCGATCTGGCCCAGCACAAGCGTCTCCACACCGGCGAAAAGCTGCTCGTGTGCTCCGTGTGCGAGAAGAAGTTCACGACGAGGCAAGCCTTACTCCATCACGTCGTCGTGCACACTGGGGAGAAACCGTTTCAGTGCGCTCTCTGTGGTAACAGGTGAGGAGAAACTTTGGGTGGCCACTTCCAAGATGTTGGTGTAATTGCTACCACTGATCTCATTGATCAGATGGCCCGGTTTTAAGTACAGTCACGCGTCGATATTCTTTTTTCAGCAAGTCACCTCTACTGAGGTTTCGTTCATACTGCGTATCTGCCCCACATTCCATGAAGTCCACCTTTTTTAAGAAATCTATGATTCTGCTCTCTAATCTGCAGCTCGAAACTGTGATTGAATGTTTCAAGATCCCTTCGCATCCTGTCGAATGCATAGATACAATAAGGTCTTCGTTAGTCACTCTTTTTGTGCCTGAGGTAAAGCTTGGGTTAAGTGTTGTACAGCGATTTCAAGACCCGAGGAGAAATGCCATGAAAGAGCATGAAATTGCCTTCCTGAAGCTTTGACTTTGGTCGTCAGGGGTTAGCGTTCCTGCTGATGGAATCATGCATACGTAAGCCGCAGGTTCCCATACTTAAGACTTGATCAGCAGTCAAATTCTATTCAAAAGATCCAAGGCGCTGATCATATTTGATGCGTGTGCCCATTTTAGAAGAGTTAAAGTATCATATGTCCTAATACCTACAACTTTGCTGTTCCAGGTTCACTCAGCCTGCAAATCTGCGTACGCACATGAAGAAGAAGCATCACTCAAATGGCATCCATGGTAACAAGTGTCCTCACTGCGGCGACAGCTTTCCTAGCATCATCGCCGTCCACCAGCACATTTTGGAGGACCATCAAAACATTGTGGCCGAGGAGCGGGAGGCGCAAACACTTGAGAAGATGAAACGAGAACAAGAAAAGGCGGAGCGCGAGCGACGTCGAGAAGAGAATCGGCGTCTGAGGGCTGAAAGAAGAAAGGAGAAGATGGATTACAACGACTTCCGCTCCCGCGGCTTGCAGGAGTGGGAGATCAACTACGAGTTCCACATCGGCGAAGGGTTGGTTCGAGGAGTGGATTGGGATCGTACTCCCAGCAACGGCGAGCTCATGTGCGAGGTGTGCGATCGCTCTTTCGGCTGGCGCTACGAGATCATGTTTCACAACTTGTGTCACAAGACGGACGAGCACGGCAACACCAAGAACCGCGTTTGTCCCGAGTGCGACACGGCATTTAAGGTTCCCATCGGACTCAAGCATCACCTATTGCTTCATACTGGAGAGCTGCCTTTCCTGTGCCTACACTGCTGGCGCTCATTCTCATCCCACATCGATCTCAAGCTACACATTCGTAAGGAGCATCTCGCACACTTGGCGCCGCCTAACCCGCCCAAAAAAGCGACGCCGAGGGTCAAGAGCGACTCCGCCAAGAAGACTCCGAAGCGGATAAAGAACGAGACCAAGAGTGACGCAGCCAACAGCTCCGTCAATGTGGTTGTAACCAGCAACCAGGAAAGCGAGAACGGTGAGGAGCGCACCATTCTGGTAAACAACGACGGCAGCATCGTACAGACAGGAGACCAAGATATGATAGTGGTGATCCAGTCGGACGATCTGGATCAGTCACAAGGTCTAATTGTGGTGGACCCCAGCCAGTTGCAACAAGTGGTGGGCACCGACGGCATGCCAGTCACTCTAGTGGAAGCTGGCGAAACCATGATTTTAAACGAGGGTGACGCCCAAATGCTCATCGCTTCTTCCTCCGGCGGCGCTGTGAGCACCACTGAGAACCAGACGACTACAACTACCACCACAACATTGGTCATGGAAACCAACGGTGACGGCTCCGAAGAGGGTACTGTCATCGTGGCCGATGATTCCGCCCCCAGGGCCGAGGACAGTAAAATGGACATCCTGGTGGACGCCGCTGTAGCTCAGGAACAAAAGGAGGTCGATAAGGGAGAGTGATGAAAGAACAGCAAGCATGCATAAGCCAACTGTATTAAACATATAATGCTACGAATTATGTACGTGTACACACACTGTACACCTTGAACCATCGAGCATACTGCTGTGCATTCTGAACAGTGTAGCTATGTACTTACCTATTTACTGTTCATATTCACTACTATACGCGTCTACCCTCAGCCCTATTGGTCTTTGCATTGTTGAGATGATGCATAGCCGGTCGTGATTATAGGTTAGCCGCTCTTTGCAGGGTGCGCAATGTGAGTCTTGTACCCCTTGCTCTCCGCCGCCCCCCCCCTCCTCACTAGGGTCAAGACCATTGTGTCTTTTACGACTGTATAGTTTGGTTATTGGAAAAAGTTTTTCCAATGTCCACATAGTTGTAGCACGACTACGCTCTTTTCCTATCACTAACCATGTACGTGCTTTATTATTATCCTGTCTTTGACGTTACACATAGAGTAAGTTAGTACAGTAGTTATTTGCACACATGAAACTCTACGTTCTTCGTGCACGACTTGCACTGGACGTAGCAACACCAGTGAAACTTACAATGGCATCGATCTGGCATGGTCGTCCGCACCAGAGCGGATCCCCTGCCGCAACAGAGCCCTCGGCAGCTCTCCTCGCCGCGGCCGTTGCGAAAGCAACGGCGACCGTGAGTGCCTAATCATAGATACAGTGGGAAGATGAGAAGTAATGTTGGACGGCTGGTCATGAACTTTGCCAAGCACCTGGAGTCCCTGTTGTTTCGTTCTTGTGACAGTAATCGGGGGATCTCTCGATGAAGACCAAGTCGTGGGCCGTGGGGATCTTATCGATCTTCCTTTTGGTTCGCAGTCGCCCATGCTGAGTGACTCGCACCTTGGTGGCGTCCTTGTACTTGTCCAGCAAGAAGTCCCCTACGGTCGCGGAGCACAAGAAGACTGGCTTTCTTAGGAGCTCAGGAGAGACAATACCTCATGCTTATACTGTACGCACTAACCGATTTTCCTGAACGGAGACAACTGTTGCCAACATGTGACGAGGGAGCATGAGCCACTGACTCCGTGGCACTTGCACGTCACCTTCATGTGCTTGATGACTGCCTGAAATGTAAGGAAACAAGTACGTACAGCGAGGACCTCGACGGGGGTGTTGCTGCACTCTTGTCTATACACTCACTCTTCTTCCAGCCTCATTGTTGTGAATGTTCATGGCTTTTCTTCCTCGGCTGGAGCTCCCCTTGTCTGTCAGAGCTTCTCTCTCTCTGATGTCGATGAAGCTTTTGGCAAATCTGTAAGATGAAGCACACAACAGTTGAGATCTGTCAAGATCAAGGGATTACCGTGAGATGATTCCAAGATCGGAGATCTTTAATCATTGTAAGAGTAACTGGCACGCGTGCGTATACAAGTTTTTTTTTTAGTTAAATATGCTCACTCCTCCTCTCGATTAGGTAGATGTATCATAGTACAATCTCTTATCAAAGAAATGAGCCGAATAAGATAGGATTACTTTCATTTACTTTATTTCTGTTGTGTAGCAGTGCGTAAAAGGAGAAGAACCCTCGTCCGCCTTCAATTCTGAAAGTGGACAAGCTAATAGAGAAGGAGATAAAGCACATCCCATTGATGAAATGCTCTCCTCTTTCCTTCTTCCTCTTATTATTTCTGCTTATTTTCCTCCCCTTTATGAGAGGAAGATAAAAGCGAGTCTCCTCCGCCTTTCCCGCCGCCATCGCCGCCGCCACCGCCAACGCCGCTCTTTCCTCCTGCTCGGCGAGCGGGCTTAATCCCAATGGCGGTATTGATCTACTGTACGTGTGCACTCACAACGTCGGCTAATGAGATATGGTAGAAGCTGTTGATAAATGAAACATATTGCACTCGTCCCAGGAGGTTTCACTTCCACATTACTCATGTCAGCTCCATTAGCATTGCTCTGGTTCGGGACGCTTACTTGTATCCGTAGCGCACGTTGTCGCCGCAGCCGCCCCAGATCCACTCCTTCTGCAAGTCCTGCGGCCTCTCTGACGGCGAGCATCCGCACGAATTGAGCTGGCCATCGCGACAGCCTCTCGAGATACTGTGGACCACCCCGGCAGAGGCGATGGCGTTGGCGAACGCGGCCTCCTTCGACGCTGCGTCAGTCAGGGACGTTTAAGTCAGTTGGCAGGCGCTCAAGAGTTGTCATTATTTATCATCATCATTATCTCGTCATATACCTATGGAGAGTATCGGCCCGAAGACGGTGCTGTCATCCACGGTGGAGCAGTTCCACTTCTTGTGCTTGAACTGAAACTGGCACTCGGAGATGCCTCTCCGCGCGCCTCTGCCCACGTGCATCATGTGATCTGTGTACAGCATGCATAGTTTCTGCTGACCGACCGACAGTCCAGAAATCTGTTGGCAAATGGGCTCAGCAGTCCCAAGGAGGTTTTCGTCAGGAAGAGATTTCGCGCCTTGCAAGCCCAAGCTCCTGGAATGAGGGTTGTTTTTTTTTCTTTTTTTGACTGTTGTCAACTCCCAATGACACGCTGCGCATGGAGACGATGCACACGTGGTCGTGGATGTACAATGTGTTTATCACGTATGCAGTGGTCCTAAAAACAACTACCTCGCTCTGCTCTCGTGGACCATCGAAGACTTGGCCTCGTTTAAGAACTCGTCTTTTCTTTTTCAAATACATTAATATCTCAAAGTGTCTGAGGAAACTTTGAGGAACTTGGGCCATATCGAGAAGCATTTTAAGTCGTCCAAAGATTAGGGGACTGAGAGAGACGTCGGACTGTGTGAGAATGCAGTCAGCTTGCATGGATTTGCTGGCTCTTCTGTTCTTGAGGAGGTGACAAAAAAATTGATAGTGCTAAAAACAGTGTGCGAGCTCCTCTTTTAGGTGCTCTGCATACCTGGGTCTGGGACATAGCAAAGTCTACGCATGTTATTGCATAGTTTGCTCGTCTTTGTAGTGCGAGTCAAAAAAGTGCAAAAATATTGTGGTAGAAGCAAAGCTGGTGCACGCACCCTATATCATGTGGGATTTTGTTTTGCTCTTTGGACTAGGGCAGCACGATCAATTTGTCACAGCCAGCGAAGTGATAACTGGGCCTTTCTTAAAGAAGTGTCCTTTTTTGGTAGCTCACACGATCGCGCAGGCACGACCGGATGTCTCAAGTTGATTTTTCTCAGTGGCTTCTTCTCTATTCTCGCACTGACGATTTCTACGCCGAATTTCCACCCATGTAGGAGATGTACGGGGTGTTGAAAAAGTTGAGCATGGCCCCAAGGTTGTTGCCCCGAGTACATGTGTCCGGAGTCCCTCCTCCAGCACACGCACTTACAGGCCAGGTTTTCAGAATAAATGTTGCTAGGTTCCGCTAATTAATTGCGCTCCAGCACTCTGACCACTTAATGATGTGTGCTTAGAGTTGTTGAGCTGCCGACTTGCGACATCTGATATCGCGCCCACACTCAACCCCCCACTCTCGATCTGTAGTCCCGCTCATTCACACCTGAGTGCCATCAATTATGGGCACCTGAGTGAAACAACTCGCTGGCTGGCGTGCTTTACACGGCAAGCAGAACTTGTCGTAGGATGAAAATCAATCTAGTGTTAGTTCTACCTAATGCATTTTGGTTTTTATCATCTGCACGAGCTCGCAGCTCCGTAGGAGGCGCCGCCGCCTAGCACCTAACTACAAATTACTGCTCGACTGGTCATAGCCTGGGGCAAAAGTTTCAATAGCTTTTCTCGGGCGCTTTAATGTGTGACGTTTGAAGCCTCCAACTTGCTCATTAGAGTGTCACGAAAAGTAGACCTCCAGGAAGCCACTGCATACTGAGATTGTTTTCTTTTAAAATGGAGCACTAACATGCAACAACTTCTTTTTGAGCACTCACATCCAACTCTCCAGCGCCCTGAGTCGACAGCAGAGGCTGAGGATCCAGCCCACGGTCACCAAAAGACCCTTGGAGGGCTCCATCACTGGGATTTCGGGTCAACTCTTGGATTGTAGCAAGCAGACATATTGACGGGCCACTGACGACACGGTTTACAGCAGGACCTTCCTCCGGGTGCGTGAGTGTGTGTGTGGGGATGGTTTGTCGTCACTTCCAAGACTGCTGCTGCTTCCAGACACGCAGACACTGGTGGTGGTGGTGGTGGTGGTATGAATGTGCTCGGCGGCTTCTTTTGAGCCTACCTGATCCTTGAGCAGAAAGAGGGGGCTAGGGGGGAAGGAGGGGGGGGTAGGCGAGGAGGGGAGTTTGAGCTCCTCTGCTCCGTCCAAACCCAAAAGATGGGTACCCGCTCGCTCGCTCGCTCGCCGCCCGAAGCGCCGTTACCGCTCTCTTTCTCTCCTCTTTTTTCTTCCCTGGTTATATTGCTGCTGCCTGAGCAAGCAAAGCAAAGCAAAGCGTCCGTAACGACAAACTCCGGGACGGACGCACCAGCCAACATGTTAAATAACTTTAAACGTAGCTTAAAAGCTTTTAGGACAGGAAATCGGCCGGGTGAAATGCGTACAAGCTACACCTCCGCCGTCACCTCTACCTGGCGGGCTGGATTCAGCTTCATTGGCATGGAAAACGTGGGGAGTCGATGCGGACAAAGCCCAGAGAGTCGAGGAAGTTGGGTTGTGTGACTTACAAAACTATCTCTGTTACAACCCCCTCCAGCTGTCCCTCAACAAGTTTACCCCTTTTCGGAGGTCCCCACTGAAAAACGTGCCAGTGTAAGAAGATCCTTGGCTCGAATGCGTCGAGCATCAAGGAGATCATCCACCTATCGTATTCACTCATGTACCGGGTGAGCCAGGATGAGCTTCCCTTTGGCACTCGCTGCATTGATCGATGCTTGCACAGTAACAACGTGAATCAGAGGAGACGAAAACAACGTTGGACCAAAAGCAGAGGACCCGGACTCATTCTCAGGATACTTCTTTAACGGGGAAAATGTGTTGTCTTTAAGTACTTTTAAGGAACTTAAGCTGAAGCTGATCTGGACAAAGTCTCTTCTGCAGGCGTCTAGAAGCGCAGCAAACAGATTGAGGTAAAAGTAGAGATTCAAACTCAACTCATATGAAGGTTCACTCAAGAAGGACAATGTTCAATTACAATCTGAAGTGAAAATTGAGGTGCTCCATCTTTTGGAACACAACGTCCTTAAGGTTGTACGTTGATCAGCGCGAATCCTCTGGTTTAAGCAACAGATTCACTCTTTTGTCGTGCAACTTAAAGTGACATTTTCAATGTTGACTCATGCTTCGTTTCTCACTTCTCGTCAAAAGCACGGGTTACTTTCACTGGAAAACGCTCCAAAGAGTCTGATAGAGAGCAAAATTTGCATTCCACCGACGCCAACAGGTGATGCCACACGTCATTTTCTAAGAGAAGCTAATTCTTGAGCACCCGGTACTTGCACCAAGCCTGCATTTGTCATAGACTGATGTGTGCACAGCACAAGATGAACGTTTCACATGCTCAACAAGTGAGGTGTCTATGTACGAATCAGTGATTCAATGCATTCACTGTCTGCTAGCGAGGGCTGGTGGCAAATGCGAATAAAATGAATTTGTGCGTGCGCCTTTAGCGAGCTTATGAAGGTCACAGATAGCCAGGAGATTTATCACCCACCTAATCTGTATGTTGATTAATACAGGTAGACATGAGAGGGGATGTGGCAGATCACCTTCAGGAAGGACGTGGAGTATTAGTCTTAGTTCTTCATCAGTAGTAAGATCGATGTGGTAGTCACTAAACTAACCTTCTGGCCTCCAGTTGTCAAGGAACGCTTGTGTCAACATGAGATGTAGGCACTGGCTTTGGCACACAGTCATCTCCACGATCTCCTAATTGAACTTTCTTTGAGTCATAACCAATCGATGATCATACCCAGCCAATGCTACATTTACAAGAGCAACTCCACAAACCACTACTGTATTTCACCAGTTCAGCCCCCCTGCAATGAAGTTCATGTGCTTCTTTGGAGGGGGCTTAATTGTATGAGCAAAGCAAATCGTCAAAAAGAAAGAGCAAAGAAGGGTGCAATCCAGAGATTGTGTCAAGCTGGTTTTCATCAGCAGTCAACAAGATCCATGGATATTCATGAAGATTCATGAAACACAAATAACTCTTAAGCTTTCTTCATGATCAACCTCCTGGGCTTCATAGCGGGGGGGGGCTTAATTGTACAAAAAATTAAATTCATAGAAATGGCAAAACCATGATTTCGCCCTGAGCTTGATTATGGTGAAATACGGTGGGTATATTTCACCACAATCAAGCACAGGGCAAAATCATGGTTTTTATTAGGCTTATTCGAAAATGTCAGTCTTGGGTGATTTTTTGGGAGGGGGAGGGGGAAATGGCGTGAGACACTGTTTTAACTTGTACAAGTCTTAAAAAAAATATTTTGCAATGCGCATTTTTAGCTTTTATAGCATACTGTATGCAGTAAGTGCAGTGCACACTTCTTAGTTCAGCCATAACTTTTGACTATATGGAGCTACAGAAGTGGTTCCTCCCCTCTACCGAAAGCTAAGAACCTTCTCCAAAAACCAAAATCTTATACACTTTCGTTCTAAGACTCCTCATTTATGAGCAATACACAATCAAATTTATGTTCTGCGGCAGAGTTTACTACATATATGTTTGACTATGTTGTGAACAAATAAGAGGTCCAAAGGCAAAAAGATGCATATGAGTTCAGTTTTAAAGGAGCTTCTTAGCTTTCCACAAAGAGGCCAACCACTTCTGTAGCTCAATCCAGTGAATAGTTATTGCTCGAATAAGTAAGTGTACACTACACTTGGAAAATATAGTATGCTTTAAAAATTTGACTTAAAAGTGCAGAAAATAGATGGTGCTCAAGAAATAAATTCTTTTAGTAGAAACTTAATATTTTGGCGAAAGGCCAAAAAGACAATCATTTTCCAAAAAGTCCCTTTTCGAACTAGCCAAATATTTATGCATTCATGTAATTTTGAAACAACTGTCCGCACTTCAGCTACCACCAGTCGAGCTGTTGCAGCCGCACCTTTGGCTAACAACTTCCAAGTATCTCCATATTCAGTGCTGCAATTAAGCACTGGCAGCAACATAATTGCGCCACTACAAGCTACGAGATAGGAAATACGTACTCTCCGGTTGCTGAGAACGTTGCTGCTGAACAGGCCCTAGTGTATTGAACACTGAGCTTCTTCAACCCCATAAATAAGAGAACTAGGAAATTTAAGTAGAGAATTTTAGCAATTTAGGTGACGAAAATTGCATTCCAGGGTTTTTTCCGGCTTTTTCATTCTTTACTCCAACTGTGTTACCGGTTTCGTTCATGACCCCGCAAAATTTCACTGCCTTTTGCACTTTCTTTTGGATTTTTCAATTTCCTCATCAAGTTTTTAGTTCCAAGGACCAACACAGCTTTTAGGTTTTCATCCAACATTCGAGATCTGCCCATAACTCTTGTTAGCACCAGCACATTGTCGACAGTCACTGCACGGGAAACCCTGCCAAGAACTACATCCAGTACAAGAAATGCTGTCCTCCACCAGCTCTAAAAGGTCAAAACAACCTTCTTCCAAGTACTCGTTTATGAAACTGCAATCTCGTGTCCATCAGTTCCCTTCTTAATTCCCGCAGGTCATTTGATCGATTGTGCGTAGCATGATTTTCTAACGCTTGATGAGACACACAGAAGCATCGTGAAAGCAGGGGGATGCTAATGACAATCGGGGAAATGAGCGTCATTGCCAAGGATGTCGACTGCCACCAGATCCCTGATTCCTCACTAATTCCAAGAAGTATTTCTTAACAGCTGGAGTGCCAGCTGGAATTCCAGCCTGGGAACTCTGACTCAAATGGAAAGCTCGCATCCACGAGTCAGGACAAGCACTTCCCGTTGCCACAGTGAAGAGGACTATAATCATCTGCTCAGTTCTTCATCATGGAGGAGCACGCGGCCGTGTTCACTTTGACCTCAATGACGCTGTGCTCTCGGTGCGTGGGTTTGGCACCCACTTCTTGGGCGAGTGCCTAAAACTATCTCTGGTCGATGCTGATTCAGGATGTCGTAGAGGTCGACGTCGAGGTCAAGTTGAGATTGAGGTCGAACACTATCGTGGCAATGACTTCGATGGTGATCGAAGGCACGTGTGGATGGTGAGATTGGGGATGATCAGATCACAGGTGGCAGACACAGACAGACAGATAGACACACACATGGTGTTAGTTCCTCATATAGAAGGCTAGAGCAAAAAAACAAAGGTTGGGAATTTGGCGGAGAGCATCTGAGGTTTGTTTCTTAACGCCAAATGGTGAAGATGCAGTCAAATGGTGGTCAAATAAAACGATCTCCATCTTTTGCAATAAAGTTTTACTACATAAGTTTAGTACGCAACAGGGTGTTCAGACTCTGTAGGCCATTGAGAAAATCTACATGCATCTGGTCTTCATTTTCATTGGACTACATACAGCACCTCTGTTTAGCATCTAGAAAGTAACTGAACAGGACCACGTGAAATTTGTAATGTTGACCTCACGTCCTTATATACTGTATCTGTATAATTTTGAAGGACATTTTTCTGACCCCCCCCCCATACACACACATAAACGAGTTAACAGAGACTGAAGTTCATATGTTGTGAGGGAAAGGGCTATTTAACCACCACCACTCTAACAAAAAAGGGTAAACTTTTTCTCTGCTTTGATGAAAACCAGATTAACAAAGATTAACATTGATCAACAAAGCTCAAGTTTAGTTGCCCTTTGAATGATGGAGAAAATCTGAGGCACCTGGTGAACAAGAAAGAAGAGGGCTTAAAAGTAGAATCTCTCCCTCGTCAACATTACATAGTAATATATTGGACGCAGGACACTTTGCCGACTCCTAAGGGGGATGTACATTTCCACTTCATTGCCGACAACATTTTAAAATAAATCTGATCCGAGGACAGTCCTTTGAACTGTCCTTAGATAAGAGCGTATTTCCTAACTCAATATGCAACACTTAAGAAATCACGACCCTTGAAACATTCACCCTTAAATTTAACCCTACAAATTTATAGCAACGTTAGAATCGGAAATCATGGACAGTGAACTCCAGATGATTAGCAATAAGTCTAGGAACTTTGATCTTGTGACTATAATATGGCAAATAAGTAAAAAGCGGTTGAAAATATTATCGTGGATGTCAGTTAGTCATTGCGGTTACAGTCATACGCTGCTTACTGTCATCAATACTGAATGTGCATTGCAAGATAATATTTTCATGATTTAAAATCAGTCTGACTCTCTCATCTGCTAAAGACTCTGAAAAGTAATTAAATCGATTGGTCAGATTAAGCTTTCATCCACCAAATGCATAAGCAAAAGTGATTGTCTGGTAAGGTTATGATTGTTGGTGAAATGTAAGAAATCTCTTGAATGATGCCCTAAACAGGTGAAAAATCAGGGGGGTTTGTTGTATCACCCTTCAAAGTAGCTCTGCAGGGTCAGTTTTATATCAGAGAGTGGACATTTCACTGACAGGAATATTCGCTAAAAATGGCTGGACGGAAGCGCTGACTTTAAGCGGAGTCCATTGTACCAATCCATAAGCTGTTGAACGCTTTGAAGCTCACTGAAAGTGCATTCCAAGGATATCTGATAATGTTAAAAACTTCCAAAAAGTGCAGCACTTGCACCTTATGTACTTGCCTTAAAGAAACATGCCAAAGATGTGTGCAGAGTGCAAGATTTGCATTGATGCGCTAAATGTGACCACAAAGCTTGTCAGGTAGCGAAGTAAAATGAGGAATCAGCTGATCCGATGCTCTTACTGATTTGTGCCTGTCCATGCCCAAGAAGGAGATCACGCAAGGAGTGATCAAGTGCACAAACAGCGGAGTCACGCTCAACAGTATTCATAGCGACTGGAGATTGGTGCATATTTAGAACTAAACTGTGCTTGTCCACAGCTCGCCATGCAGCCCTACGTTGCCGTCAGGTGTTGAGCCTCAGTCACCCTAGGTCAGTCTCAAGTCATCTCGTTGGAAACTCAAAAAATAACACGCATATGATCAATAAATATAATCAGTCAAGAAAGCTGCACACTAGAGCATTATCCCAGTGCTATGAGAGACCTCCCTGTTGTTGCACGTTCATCTTTTGCTGAAGGGCCTCCAGGTTGCCCTCACAGCATTGTGCGCCAATATGGCCAAGGGTCGGGGTACCTGTACGCCAAATTGCAGCTGCCAGTGCCAACATTACGATGACGCAAAGTTCCCTCTGCAAAAAGTGCAATTTATTGCGGCCCCCACTGTAGTACAGAATGATATTTTTATGCGTCATGCATCGCACTGGAGGTAAAGAATTGCGGTAGAACGCAGGAAAACTCATAGTAAAAAACCAAGGTCAATGTTTCTCGTTTTTTAATAAGATTGACTCCAAATGTTGTTCAGCTTCCAGCAAAGCAAAAAGCATTTGGGTCATTTCTGGTGGCCTCATTGGCAAGGGGGATGGAGCAAGTGCAATTTTGGTCTTGTGTCTTATTAAATCATTATAATCACTGTATCGGCGCGTGCTGAATGACTTCCTCAATGAGAAAAGTGCCGTAGTAAAGCAATATGGCAACACCCAACTAAATCTCACATGTGGTGAAGAAGTTCAGGGTTACGATGGCAAGGGTAATGGCGGGAGTGGTGGGCACCATTGACTTATGCATAGACTTAAATGGTGGAAATAGGCCTCAGATCGATTTTGTCACTTTTTCTCATAATGATGTACTGAATAAGGTCCATCCAACTGAATTGCGATGGCATGAGCAGTTGGGGACAAAGTCGATTGAATGTACAAGCTCGAGATATGATGCTGATTGCACTTGTTCTAATTGAATTGCACTTGTTCTCTTTGTCAACGTGGCCACCAGAAGTGACTGTCATTTTTTTACTGATGCTTGGGTTAAACTTTTGCATCAGAGCAATCACAAAATTTGGTTTGACGATCTGAAATTCAGACTTGATCAACCAAAAACGGAGGTTGGTCCTTCAAACTGCGGTTTGCCATGACCTGTACGAGGCTGTCTTGGTTGGAGCTGGCAACACCTAAACTTTAGACACTTGACAAACCATATTTGCCAAGCTGGTCGGATGGAAAAGTTTGCCTTCTAACCCAAGCATAAGCAGGGAGCAGAACAACATTGGGGACGAAGTTGTATTAGAGAACTACAAACATTGACACGTTTAAATTTTTTCCTGTGAATTTCTTTTACCAGCATTCTTCTCTTTAAAAGCATTTCAATTGACGAAACTAGAACTTCTAAAATTATGTGGTTGAGTTTACTGCTGAGAATGCTCAAGTATGGAGGAGTTTGACAACTATTGAGCCTGGCTGAACAGGCGGGCAACCTAAATCCCTTATGTAGATACCACGTATTTGACTTTGCATCATTCGTCCTTATTCCATTAACCAAACTCTCACGTCCTCCCTAGTGTTACTGCAGCAAGGTCAATACGGGGAGCAAGGGGAGGTTTGACTCACCTCGTAGGTAGGAGGTGCCTGAATTCCCGCACGCTTAAGCCTCTCCCAGACATATGAGGCTTCTACAACATCCTTCCCCACATGCCCTCAGCTCGCCTGAACAGCTCAGACCTGTTCTGCGGTGTCATGGCTGAACCCGGAATCACTCAGAACAAGAAGTCCAAAATCTAGCGATTGTGAGGGGCAAAAGGCTGGGGGATGATGGTGGAAGGACAAAAGAACAGTTTAGTCAAAACACTTCATGCATTTTCCCCACAAGAATGAAAAATTGAAAAAAAAAGGACGCTTGGCTTACCTTGTGGAGAGCAACGAGGGCGGTGGCGAACCTTGGCGCTCTTATGGTTGTCTGACGTGAGACGCAAGTATCGCCCAATAACCGACGCTCGGAATTACCGGTAAGATGAGCTATCGATTGATATCAGAAAGCTCCCCTTCTCCACATAAGTCTTTCTCGGAGCGACGCCGATTGAGGCGCACCCTGATTGCGTTCGCCCAGACCAGGTTCTCTTAGGCACTCCTTGCCCCAAACTGCCAGAGGTTGATAATTTTGAGAACTTGGTGCTCTCCCCCCCTCCTCCACACTGCACATGAGCCCCAAGCACGTCTACCCCCCCAAAAGGACCGTATGAACAGCACCCCAAGCAAGACCGCCTGCGCCAGCAACGTCGGTGCCGGAGGGTTTGTCCGATGCTGACGCACATGACGAGGCGAGGGACGTGCGGACCCTCTTGTGCGTGCGTCTGAAGGTTTGGAGAGAAGCAGCTTGCACGCGCTGCGCTCGGGGAGACAACGCGTACATCACCAACCTGACTGCGCTGTGGACCGGCAGCGACGACGACGACGCCACCAACGACGTGGTCATAGCAGCATCTGCTCCAGACGAAGAAGCACGGATGCGCCACATCCTCCAGAGGAATTTTCCCCTGCCCCGAACAGACGCAACTTCTCAAAAATCTTAACACACAAGACTTGACAAAGTGGGAGATATCAAGTTGCTCTGCTTGGCTACCTCGCTGGGTCCAAGGTCAGAGGCTTCAGATGTGTCATATGCCTCTGGAGTGCTAAATGCAGTGAAGCCAAAAAAGAGGATAAGCAAGGGTTGATTCGAATTTCACATTTTTTCCCTTCATTGCAGAGCCGCCCAAATGTCATGTGTTGCACAAAATTGCCCACAGAATTGCCAAAAATTGGCATCAGGCCAAGGGGGATGTAAAGTTGAGAACAGGAACTTGTCGACAAGGAAATTACTTGAGACAAGGAAAATGATGTCATTAGTGAACAGGAAAATGATAAATGAATAAATAGCAAATAAAGCTGCACATAAAAACTCCAGTTCGTCGTTGTTTAAAGCAACAGATTGGGTTCGACTACGCTGAATTTATTACAAAGAAACAATGTAGACTGAATTCGCCGAAGACTTGATCTTCTTACATCCCACTCTGATATTGACTTTCAAGTTTTCAAGTCGGTTCCGGAGCTAGAGCAGTTGTTCCATGTAGTAACTCTGCTCCCCATCTATATAGGTCGACCAACTTCAGAGAAGCCACCAGATTTTTCAGTGCTGATATTTCCCCCGTCCACAGTTGAGTACCACTTTTTTCTTTTGCATACGTGTACATCTCTTCCATTATCTGTCTTTAGGCTATTTGACAAATTTAATGGTTGCCATGAAGTCGTTCTTGCTCCAGCTCGGGTCTGCGGTCGACTTGGTGGTCGTGCTGGGGTGCTCGGCTGGACCGAGGAGCGCCGGGTGCCCGGCGCTGAAGGCACTGCCCACGATCATATATGCCTCAAGATATAACGTTAGCTACTATAGTTGCAGTAGTTTGGGCTGTCTAGTCCTATTCTTCACTTTTTCTAACTAGAGTCACTGACAGAAAAGTCCTGTTTGTCACTTCTTTTCAGTGAGCGTGGAAAAAAAGCGCTTTTGTAAAACACTTATGATGAAAGAGATGTAGGTTGAACAAAAATAGAGACGACTGAACGATAACAAGGATTCACGGCAGAATTGTGTTCGGTAATCAGGTTCAGCAAATCTCCACCTGCACCCGCTTCTTTATCTTGGCAGGAATGTTGCTGTCTCAACTCTTCCTAGGATTTCAGGACAAGATGTCGAGAAAGTCTAGGTACGGAAGTAAAAAAGTGCGTTGTTAATATTTATACAAAAACAAGTTCATAAAAGGAAATTACGTACAGACGCCAAAGCGCGGGACTTGTACAATATTTGATAAAGTATAAACGCTGTTGTCGTCGCAACGGCCACTCTGCGGTACGTCCTGGACCCATTGAGCGCAACGTCGCTACTTCTTTCTCGACTTGAACCTCTTCGGACCCTTTTGACCTGCTTCTGTGTTTCTAGTCGTCCTCTTTTCCTTGGCCGCCGTCGCCGCCATGTTCTCCACTTTATCATGCAAGGCCCCGTAGAGCAAAGTAGCATTGTCTTTGCTCTCCAGGATATCTTCCAACTCCTCTTTGCTTGCCGCATTGAGTTCAGCCAAGCTATCAAGCCTGTTCAGTACGGCATAGACATTTCGCGAAGTGATGCCGGGCAGCTTGGACACGAATTCCAGCATGCCTTGGTTAAACCTCTCCTGCTTGCAGTCCAAGTCCACCAAGATGGCCGCGGCCTTGGCCGCATCCGGTTGGTCACGTCCCCTTTTAAGCTCCTCAAATAGTTCTGCCGTAGCATGAGGACTGGGCGACCAGAGGATGCGAAGGCGGGGGAAATGCAGAGTGAGGAGTTGTAGTCTGGCGGCCACGTCACTGGAGCCGATGTCTCGAGAGAGGTAGTACTTGCCCTGGAGTGCGAACGGTTTGCTCTGGTCAAACTCTATGAGCAGCATGGGCTTTTCATAAAAACGAGTCATGTTCGTGGCTTGATTGTAGAGGCGCCCGTTCTGAAGGGAGCCAATCAGATCACTGATGCTCTTGCGCTCAACGCAAATGTCTGGTGTGAGGATGTAGTCGCCCACCTCGATGGTCACAGGCTCGATGTCGATACCACGCTTATGGATCAGAGATGGGAGCTCACTCCTGAACTCCCTCATGTCCACTATGATCTTGGCAGTCTCGCTAGAAAGTGCTGCAGCACCACCAGCTTTTCTCGAAGAACTGTTATCTGTCATTATGGCATCACTGGCTTTTCCAGAACCACGACCAAGTTCTGGATTGTCCTCTGGAATAACGATTGAACCCTTCTCTTGTATGAGGTGTTCAAAAGCCTCTTTCTCCCGGCGAAGGGTCGTGAGATACGCTTGTTCCTCCATGGATTTCTCGAACATGAGAAAGTAGACGCGCACTTTTATGAATGGGTGCTTGGCTTGAAACACTTCAATCTGCCGAACGACCGTCATGTCCGCATCATACATTATAATGCAACGAGGTCGCACCGAGAAGAGCAAGCTGAATAACTCAAACTCGCCAGCTTGCATGGATTGTACAAGGATTACTGGAGAGGATAGCTTCTTCACGCTAGAATTATCGTCTTCTGCTTTGCACTTACTAAGCTGTGTGAGAGTCTGCACGGATTTGCTGCTCTTCTTACCCATACCTTTGTGCTTCGGCTCTCGTTTTGCCTGTTCCTCGAGATCTGCAGGTGCCCCGGGAATGAAGCCGTACTTCTCTCCAAGATTCTTGTTGTACATTGTGACCATGAGCGCTTCCTCGCCAATTGAAAGCAGTTGTTGGAGCTGGCTCGAAGTCCTCTCGTCGTATGTAAGAATCAATACTTTGTCTGATAGAACATATTCACTGTCATCCACCTTCTCCACTTCTTTGTGAATCTCGCGCAGAATTTCATTAAGTGCCTTCCATTTGGGATTGGACTCGAAGTCCAACTGCAAGTGTGTCTTGGCTTGTTCTTCACTGTTCTTTGATCCCAGCACTCTTTTCCTAGCTGATAGGAACAGTGTCTCGGCAGCGTCAAGGATCATCCAGCCGCCCGATCTCATCGCGTTCTCAGTCGTTCTCAAGGCATTGACGAACATAAGAAAGGTGATGCAGTCATACTGAGTGAGGAATGTCACCAGCGTGCGCAGGGTCTTGATGTCAGAAACCAGCTGCTTGCTCTTCCAACTTAGCTGATGCCACACGGGATCAAGTTCGCGCTGAAGCAGCTTACTAAAGGACTTGGACAATGAGTTCTCCAATGTCAGCTCTTCATACGATTCCAGGCTGGGATTGAGGCGCTTCAGTTCTTGCAGGGTAAATCTGAGCAGGTCCATCAGCGCCGTTTGCATGCTCAGCATGGCGGGCGTCATGGCCACGCGCAACTCCACTACCTCGGGCTCCCGCTCGCGGAGGCAGTCGGCTATCTCGGCGCGAAACCTGGGCCACAGAAAGAGCTCCTTAAGGAAAAGAGATCGCATCACGCGCTCCACCCGACAGAAGCCTCCTTTAAAGTAAATTGGTGAAGAAGAAAAGGCCTTTATGAATCCTTTGGAATTCTTCTGGCGAAACAGTCTTAGCACAAAAGACTCCTGGCAAGACTCAGCCGTCTTGTGTGCACGATAGACCAGCACGCCTGTAACCAGGTGAATCGGCAGCCTGTCCGTCAGCATATCGACAACGAGAATGCGAGTGGTGACAAAGAGGACGCCGCCGCGGCGATAGACTTGCTGACGCTCAGAGGCTCCGATGGCCGCAGTAATCTTCTTGGGCAGACACTTGATCTCCTCGCTGTCCGATGGCCCTTCCAAAGTCTGTAGCTCTGTCGTGAAATGCTCTTCTTCCTCGTCCGTGGTCCCCATGACGAGGACTAAGTTCCCTGGATCGCAGTAGACGCGTAGGAGACTGGAAAACACGTTCTCCAGACCGATGCCCCTGGCGGCGATCAACAGCCCGTCCGAGGACAGGATGTCCAGGAACATTTGGTTCTCGTAACTCAACATGTCTTCGAAAAACCCAAGGTCTACAGACCTTGGAAAAGCCTGACCGGCGAGTGACAGCTGAATGTTTACATTTTCTTCAAGATAAACTCCGCCAGCACAATCGCCAACAAGGCAAACATCGGTGACCTATCTGAACAAGTGGGTACTGGGAATAACACGAAATCGATATCTCGAGTTCGGCAGGATAGCACAGTCCTCGTACACCTTGGATGACCCGAGCTCGGATGCGTCAACTAGTGTCATGGTGGCTAGAAGCCAATTCGGCAAGCGCTTCCAGAAGAGAGTGTACGACGTGTTGCTGGACAAGACCGCCTTGGTCTACATTCTGGTGGCATTCGCCTTTGTTTCCTTTGCCACCATGCGCTTCGGGGAGGCGTGGCTCGTGTGGAGCGCAGACAAGTACAAGGCCATCTTCAACGCGTTCTCGGACAACCTTTTGGGCCGCTCGCTGCAGTCCAACCTTTGTCAGTATGTCCCGGTGGACGTGGTCTATACCTGGGTGAACGGCTCCGACCCACTATTCCTTGACGACTTGAAGCATCGCTACGAAGAGACTGGGCTGGATAGAAAGCCCTTAAAATCGTGCCCCTTCGAGGCGTGCGTCCCCAGCAACATGTTGACCCTTGACAGAAGGTTTCCGCGTCGCTTTCTCAGGAATGACGAAGCAAAAGAAGACGATCTCTGGCGGGATCAGAATCCCCACCTAGCCAAAGCTTCTTCAATTGTGGACCCAATTTTGGAGTGCGATACTCACGTGTCCAATCGCTCCATCTTGTTTTTTGACAGTGGGCCTGACGATGCCGAAGCCGCCATTAAGACCAATGACAAGCTCCGTCTGGGGCTAGAGGAATTTGAGCTAAGCTTAGCCTACTGGACTTCAGACTGGACGGTGCCGAACTCTTATCCTATGGCGGATTATTTTATGTTGACTCACGTACCGCCATGGGCTACTGAGAATAAACTGAGAGAAGCTCTTCCGGGGCCTTTGAGTGAGTCAGCCCGAGCCATGTGGATATATCCATCCGAGGGAGTAGCAGTAGTCCGAGTGTCCAACAACAGCGAAGTCCATCGGTTCCACGGGTCGTCAGTGGATATTTCCGCCGGGAAGGCTCTTGCCATCTCAAAAGCCAACTTGATCTCGCACCTGCCTTATGCTGACGACGACGCTCGCAGGCCTAATAGGTTTACCGACTTTGAGCAGCTGAGATACTCGCTACGGTCGGTGGAGAAGTACGCGCCGTGGGTGAGACACATCTTCCTCGTCACTAACGGACAAATTCCCCACTGGCTCAACTTGGAACACCCAAAATTGACATTGGTGACCCACAAGGAAATCTTTGAGGATCCGGACACTCTCCCAACTTTCAGCAGTCCGGCGATAGAAGCAAATCTTCATAGGTAAGCTTACTACGGGCACCCAACTTGAAGTCACTGCAAATAACTTTTATACCTGCAGAATTCCAAACCTCTCGCAAAGGTTCATCTACTTCAACGACGACATCATGCTCGGAAAGGATACCTGGCCTGAAGACTTCTTCACGGAGAACGATGGCTTCAAGATCAGGTTAAGTTGGGGTCTCCCTGATTGCAATGCCAATTGTCCAGCAAACTGGCTACATGATGGGTAAGATGACAACGATGAACAAGATCGGTCAGAAGAGTATCACGATGATGTGACCTTCTTACAGCTTTTGTGACACTTCCTGCAACACCACGAAATGTATGTATGACGGAGGAGACTGTATTGGTCCTGATGTAAAGTTCGGATTTGGTAACCAAGACCAAGATCGTTACTGGCAAGACATGGAAGGCTCACTCTGCCACGACGGCTGTCTTGACAACTGGCTTGGAGATAAGTAAGTGTGCCGTACAATTTTTTATTTAGTTGCTGTTTAGTTAACTTTCTTCACATCATTAAACTTCAGCTTTTGTGATCATGCCTGTGATGTTGCCGAGTGTGCTTACGATGGCGGAGACTGCGGAACGAAAAAATTCTATCGTCTTTTTAACGTCCCTATGGATTTCAACTCTTCGTCCCGTATTCACCAGTTCAATCTACCTCAAGGCATCACGACGGCATTCTGGAACTTGACATCGCTGCTGAAGATCTACGAAGACGTCGAACTTGAGCCTGTATTTCACGATGCTGTCAGAGCAGTTACACTTTCTGAAACTGAGAAGGTGCTTACTGCAGTGCTCCAGCCTAACGTCAGCGGAGCGTTAGTCAAGGCGGAGTTGCGTGCCAAGGACAACGGCACGATGGTGGTGCATGTATTTGAAGTCATGTGTAATACGACCAACCACCTTCCCTTGACGGAAGAAGTAGTGGAGGAAGAAGCGATTCTGGGGCAGCTCCCTGATGACGTCGAGATGGCTGTTGGAAAAGAGGCAGATCAAGAAATGGTAAAGATCTTGGACGACATTCGTGATGATTCATTAAATCTAACGAGTGAAGATCGTCTGCATTTGACAATTTTGGGGCAACAACTGGAGAGTGATGAAATTACCTTGAAAGGATTCAATATCAAGAGAAGCAGAATCCTGCAGAGTTACGTCAGAAGGTTCCTCGTGGAAGGTGGAAAACTGAATGATCTTAAGTCCAGCAATGTCTCGGCCTTTGCCAATGAGGTGAACAACTTTAACGCGTCGAGCGACGGGGGCAACAAGATGCTCCGCCATCTACTCTCGTCCGATTACGACTCAGAATACCCGTCCCAAGGTGAAGGGCAGAAGAGCACGGACACGGCTTCTCCTACCAAGACTCTAGACTCTTACGGCGAGAGTCTCTTGTTCGTCAACCAGCTTTTAACTAGTGCATTCGGCCACTCACGAAGACAAGTGCCGTCCCATTCGCCCATATTCATCGATAAGTCCATCCTCACGTCGTTACACGAGCGATTCCCCGACGAGTGGCGAGAGACCGCAGCCAGGTCGTTCAGACATCCCCACGACATGCAGTTTTCCTTCTCCTACACTTACTTTCTGATGAGTGATCTCAAAAGTGCCAGTGTCGAAGATATCTTTGACGAGTTCGACACTGACGGGTCGAGCACGTGGAGCGACAGGGAAATACGAAGGTTGCTGACTCGCCTGTACAATCTGCCTCTCTCTCTGCCCTCCATACGCAATTTTGAAGAGAAACTGATCAACTGCTCCCAGAACTTGGACGTGCCACCTCTGGACTCTCCTCCTCCTCCTTACGAGCGCTACTACGATTCCAAGCTGCCCGTTGTCAGCAAACACCTGGTGCTACTTTGCGAGGCAGTCAAGACAGAGTTGGAGACCGCGTTCCGCGACCGCCGCCGCCACAAATATCAAGTGTTGGATACTGCCGTCCAAGATGAGTCGTACATCCGGATGTATTCCGACGTGGGTCGTTTCATCGGCGACCTTGACGGATTGCGCAAGCGTCCGGTCAAGTTCGTGTGCATCAACGATGACACGGACCCATCTCGGCGTGAAGACAACCTCAAGGTGCAATCACTGCTCCTTGACTTTCTGGAGTCGGTGCTGCCGACTCCCAGCACCTTCGAGCTATCGCCAGAGTACAGAAATAAGTTCACCCACGTTTCACAAATGACCAACTGGCTGTGGTATCGAGCGTTGCTGCAGATGTCCGCCTACTTAAGCCTGGTGGCGCTGGTCGTCACTATGATCGCCGGATACTTCGGGATTGATTTGACGGAGGTGCTCTGTCAGGGTTGCTATTTTCCGATTGCCTACGTGCTGAACAGGGTCAACCCCGCGAGGGGCAAGCGATTCTCTGTGTGATAGTGGCACTTTTTTGATTAACACAGCCTTGCAATTGTGATACTTCCGGTGTTGTGACCACATGTTCCATCCCTCCATTCTAGTCAACTCTCTTGGTGCTGGGACCAGTTTGCATTGTTGTTTTGAGATAAACTGTATTGTTTCTCCATAAGCCTATGCTAATTTCATTGATTACTACTTCTTTCTACACGTCCACCTGTCTTCTTAGGTAAGGACGAGGCCGTCCTAGAGTGGAAAGCATTTAGTGAAGCTCAACAGGTCACTGAATTGGCTGAAGTGGCTCGTTGACGAGCACTGCCGAACCGCGCTCACAACACCACCCGGAGTTGCCGGCAGCGGACACCTCTCAACAACAGCGATGGCGAGGAGCAAAGGAGCGGGTAGGAAGAAGTCGACCGACACGTCCTCGAAGAAGGCACAGAAGGTCGACAAGGTCCGCAAGACCAAGGCGTCACCGCCATCCACCTCCGAGAATTCGTCTCCAGTGGCGGCGGAAGACGCCAAGCACAAAATCGCCAAGGTCAGTTTTGTCTGCTTTTGAATGGTCGAGTTAAGTAACAAACCGCCTCATTGACCGTGCAGGTGACTGTGACCCACTGCACCTCCTGACGCGTGTTCAAGAAGAAGGCCTGCGAGCAGATCGCGGTGCTTTCTTCTTCCCCGTGGACCGTGAAGGAGATGGAGTCAGAACTGAATCCCGGCGAGGCGAAGCCGAAGCGTGGCTCCTTCGAGATCACGGTGGAGAGAGACGACGGGGAGGAAGTATTAGTGTGGTCGGGGTTGAAGAAAGGCCCGCCCAGGAAGGAGAAGTTCCCTGATGCCAACGCTCTCCTCAAGGAGACTCTTAAACGACTGAACGAATAATAATCCTCCACGCGGCTTACGATAGCGACGGCGAGACCCCAAGCTAGATGAAGTTTCCAGTGCAGACGTTCTCGACCACTGGATGACGGATGCGCTTACTTGAGCGTCGTCGTCTTCGTATCCTCAAAAATGTCTATGTCTAGATTGAACAGTATTGACCACCACAGAATATACCGGGACAACTTAAGAAGCCTCAACCTTTATTGCGTAACGAACTACTAAATCCTACGCTTGGCAACGTTGTCTAAACTGTCTCCAACAAGTCCTGCAGCTTCTTCTCATGCCTATCCTTGCATACGGAGGCCACGGCACTTTGAAAGGTAGCATATTTCTTGCCAGAAGGGTCCAAAAGCCAGCTGCGTTCTCCTCGTTCCACCCGAAGCCATCCTGCTGGTAGCTTAAGCCCTTGTTGATGTTGTTTTACCCTCGGCCGCCGATTGCATATCTGTTCGATTCTTAAAGCCACTTCCTTCGAGTTCTCTTCCACCTGACGTTTCTCGTCCTCTTCCTCCTCGGCCCTTGCCACGTTCCACTCCCCGAGGTCAAGAATTTCGTCGACCCTATTGAAAAACTGAACCCTGAGACGACCATCGTTGGTCCTGGTGCCCCTGGTGGAATGCATTGTGTTGATTGTCGCTCCAGACTTTAGCTGAGGACGAGAGAGTTGTTTCAGCAGTTCCACTTTCTTGACGAACCAACCCTCAGCACCGTCCTCGTTCACGCACAGACCCTTGAGGTTAAAAGAGACAGAAGGAATTTGCGATGAAAGAGACGACGAAGTTCCTGCTTTGTCTTTTCGATTAGGTTTCTTGGACGGTTTTACGCAGGCTTTGGGCTTGTCCGGATCATTGGGATGCAACCAGGCATTGCAGGCAAATTTCCTGCAAGCAAGAATCTTTCTGCGGGTCCGGGCTCGGAGGAGAAACTCCTGTTGAGAGCTACTGGACATGTCACCGCTCGGACTGTCTTTTTCCAACATGCTGGAATTCTGCGAGACGGGAGACCTCACATCCATGCTGCTGGTCTTCTCGCAGACGGCTAAGGCTGATTTCAGTCTCTCGAAGACTCGTCCACAAGGACTGATGTACTCGTACTTTCCACACGGTAGCACTTTTATCTTCCACCCTGGAGGAAGACAAATGCTCCTCTTCTTCATAGCTTTGGTCTGGGAGATAAAGGTGAACGAGTCTGACTGCGCGTCTTCGTCATTGGCTTCCTTCTCGGCCTGTGTTTCTACCGCTTTGGGTCGAACACTGTCCTTTTTTCTGGCCTTTCCAGGAGGCTCTGTGCTGGAAGTTGGCTCGGTCGGCTCGACCTTCTCTGGAGCGTCGAGCGCCTGCTTGTTGAATAACCCGTCTCTGTGGCTTTTAGTCATCCGACGCAGAAACCTTGACACTGCCTTTCGAGTCATACCATTAGCCATGAGGATCTCTCTGGCTAGAGCGAAGGAGACGTGAGTCACCTGCCAGCCGTGGAACCGGAGATGCTTTCTCATCTCGAAGAATCCGTTCTTGGACTCGATGGTCTGACTTAGTGCAATGAGATCGACGGTGTTGAAATCATCACCAAATAACTTCTTGAATGCATCTGTCGACATAAATGCAAGTCCATCGAACAGCTGGACGTCTTCCGAAGAAACAGACGAGCTTTCCGCTTTGTCGATGAGACTAGCTTGGCTGGAAGGGATCACCTCAGTGACTTCCATGGGGCTGATTGGCATCTTTCGCTTACGGTTCCCGCGAGTTATTGGTCCCAGACGGATATCTGAAGCATTGGTAGACTCGTCACCGCAGTCTCGGCCGGTGTTGCCGGTGTCGAGATTCCCCATCCTTTCCTTCCCGGAGGTAGCAGCAGTCTTTTTCGGTGTTTTGCATTGTTGTGGCAGTGATGAATTAGAACTTTTGTCTGAACTTGAGGCCGAGATACCATTTTCAGGGGCTAAACCTTGTTTGGACGTACTAACTCCATCCAACTCAACGATCTCTGTAACCTCTTCGTTACCATTAACCATAGAAAGGGCAAGAGATGAGTCCTTTTTGCCCTGAGAAATAGTCACAGCAGTCTGCGTTGGCTCTTCATGAGAGGATCTTGACACGTGCCCTTCAGGTTCTTCACTTTGCTCTTCAAGCTTCCGAGTCAGCAAGACTCTATTGCGAAAGCCCGACAGGCAGTGATTTTCTTTGGGGCTGGCACTGGCACGGTCGTGGACGACATCACTTTTTCTGCGGACAAAGTTGGCACCATTCCAAGGATCACCAAAGTGACGTAGTCTATCCTTTTCCAAGAAGACTGAACTAGCCCTAGTAGTCCTGGATTGGTTCTCCTTGGCGTTCCGAGTACTCGTAACAACTGAGTAGGATTGCCCGTCCATGATTAGCATCACGCTGGCCACTTTCTTAGACACTTCTCCACCGGCCACCTTCTTGAGGAAGTTGGAATCCAATGTTATTGAGGGCGGCGAGTTGTGCGTCTTGGCCGCATTCACGAACTTTCCTAGCAGCTCCTTGCTGAGCGTGAGCGGCACCGTGACCTTGTACGGGTTCTTCTCGAACTTTAGCTTCACGTCGTCGACGACATCGTGCTCCTTCGTCTTCTTCTTTCGTCCCCGTTCGACTGCGAGGTGCCGCTTGACGGCGCCCACCGTAGCGTCCACCGCAGCATCCAGCAACTCCGGTGGCAGCCAGTCTGGCGGGGTGGAGATAGTCGTCCCGGATGTCTGGACTATTCCGTCCGGAGGGGAAATGTCGCGACCGAGGTCGATATCGTTGACGTCGTCCTCGTCAGAATCGAGCAGGATTATGTCCTTCGAGCCGACGGGGACTTTTTTGAAGGCCATTTCCTCCCCACTCCTTTGGCCGTCGACTTTCCCGAGGACGGCAACTTCCTCAGTTCGCCGCGGCCATGGCATTCCGCTCGACTGCGTGGACAACCCGTGACCGTGACTTTACCTCTTGAGAAACATTCGGCGGGCGGCGGCGGCCATCGGCCTTGCAGTTCTTCTTCCTGCCGGGCTTCGATCTCGAGCGTCCTATCTGATCAGTTGTTCCTCGGCAGCCCAGTGGCGTCGTCGGCCGACCAGGCGAGACTGGCGTTGCCAGCTCAGTTCAGCATGTGGCAGCACTCGCACGTGGAGAACGTAAACACTCCCCGAACAACAGAACGAGAGCGAGGAAAACAAATTGTCCTGGACTCGCTCCCTCTCCTCGTGCACAAACCTTGGCACCGGCGCGAACGGCCGAAGGGTGCTCCTTCTCCACAGAGAACCGCCTCAATCACGACGACACGCAAGAAGCAGTCTTCTCCATGGCTGCGACGGCGTTAGATTCCAGCGTCTCTGTGGGGGCCGGTGGCGGCGAAAGGTGTCTCTTCAGTCCCTCGGCCAGCCTCTTCGGACTTTGTCGCCCCGACGGGGTCCTGTTGGTCTACGACTCCCGTGTGGCCGCCGTCAAGACTGACTTCTCGCCGTCGAGACACTTGATGGCCGCCTGCACTGCCTTGGCGTGGAGACCCTCGGTGACTGGCAAGAGCGAGAGAGAACCGCCGTCAAAAAGCTCTCCCAGCAAGAAGTAAGGCCTTTTTTGCAATGCCTCACTGGCAAAACTGCGCTTTCAAATAAAATGACAACGCCATGCAAGTGTCAAGCCTTGCAAGGGCTGTTGGTGCTAATGATCCTACTAAATGTTCCTTCTCATTCCAGGAACCGCAAGAGGAAGAACTCCTTAGTGGAGGTGCCGGCGGCCACCGATTCGTCCGAATTGGCCGTTGGCACTGCGGCGGGGTCGGTCATCATATACTGCGCTAAGACTGCAGAATACAAGGAGACGCGAGTGCACGAAGAGGCTGTTAACAGTTTGGTAAGAATTGTTGGTGCCGAAGTGAGCCGTCATCAGCAGTAAACCCTTCCCTGCGCTGTGTCTTCGTTGTCTTTGTGAATGACAACATCGCCTTGGGATCATGGTCGGCGCGTAACAAGCAAGCATAATGCAGAATGGAGAGGTGCTGACCTTTACCGAGTTTCACTGAACGAACTAGGTCTCCAGCTCAAACAAAAAGACCATGTGCCGATCGATCCTGTCTTTGTTGCCGTCACCATTTCTTGTTCAAGGTTGCAAACATTACTTGAAAGGTCTTTAACTCACGTCCTAATGGGTGTCGTGTTTGTACTTGTGCTTTGCAGCTACGATTCATTTGGTCTTTCTACTGCTCAGGTCTGGAACTCGGAAGGAACGACAGTCTACTCCTGCTCCCACGACGGTTCTGTGGGTTGTCTCTTGGCCAAGAAGTCCGTAGTTTCCACATTTCAGCCAGAGGATAAGAAGCAGCCACTCTTATCCTTGGCTGTCACCCCTGAAGGAAATGGACTGCTGGTGGGAGCTGTGACTAGTATCTTTTGGATCGACATCGATACCAAGGTGACGTTGCGATCCTTCGCCAGCCACTGCAACGGCGGTGTCACCTCTCTCTCGGTAATTGCCATCGCCCCAGAGCTTCCTCTGTTTGTTCTATCTGCTGGAAACGGCGATAAGGACCGCTTAGTGAGCGTGTGGAGGCTTCAAGAGGCAGAAACGAAGGAACCTGATGCCATGCTCAACGTGAATGAGGTTGTGAGGACCATCAGTGCAGCGAGGACAGATGAAGGACTGGCAGTAATATCGTGTGTCAGCAGGAGTGGAGTCCTCACGTGCTTTCAGTTTGATCCCGCCAGCAAGAGGAAAAAGAATAAGGTGATCAGACCCAGCGCCACGATACAGGTAACCTTTTTCTCAGACTTAATACACGTCCCCAGTTGGTACTATGGATCGCGTTTCAGGTGGCTACCGAGAGAGATCCCAACGGCAAAGTGACGTCTGTTCCCATCCTCTCATCTCATGTATCGGCAGACCTTAAGATTCATTTGGTGCACGGGACGCATTCCAAGCCGACCTTTGAAACGCACGAGTTTGAAAAGCTGGACAAGGTGACGTGCTTAGTTAGGAGACATGATACAGCTCGACCCAAGAAGGACTACGGCATCAATTTCATGGTGAGCATGCAAAGTGGTACTACTGATTAGTACGATCCAGGATCGTCCCTGCACGTACTGTATTTTTTATATGAGTACCGGTACTGTTGGTACTTTGCCTGAGGATGTGCCTTTCTCTTCGTAGGACTCCAAAAAGTCGGGCGTGACAGTGTTGACCCCGGGCATTCCTGAGGCGTCTAGTGCTGTGGGAAAGAGGAAACAACCTAGTGGAAGTAAACTGGAGGGCTTACCAATGATTGAACGGTACGCGTACATCATTGAAATTGCAAGAAACGTGCCACATCCTTCTGTACTCTATCTGTGTAGGGCGCGTCTCCTCGCAAAAGATGGCGACCAAGTAACAACGCCGCCGCGAACAGATTCCCTGTTGCAGCTGCTCTGCCAGGGACTCCAGAACAACGAGAGTCAGATCTTGGACGCTGTTTTAGATAGAGCAGATGAAGATCTCATTGACAAGACCGTCAGGAAGTTGCCAGTTGAACGGGTATTTCCACTGGTCGCCACCCTACAGCGATACATCAAGGTGACAAGAAGGGCTAATGTGGCAGTACATTGGTTTAAAGACGATCGTTCCTTTAGGGCAGAGGCATGGTGAATAACTCTCACTCGAAGTGGATGCGTTCAGTGTTGCAGCACCATGCTGGATTTCTCATGTCGAATCCTGAGTGCGAGAACCTGCTAGGGCCAGTGTTGGCCATGCTGGAGACTCGCACGAAGCATCACTCCGCCCTTTTGCAACTCAAGGGGAAGCTCGACATCATGACCAGGCAGTTGACCACCAGACCTGAGGAGAGAGCCGCGAGCGTGGAGGAGGTCAACAAGGAGGCTCTGTTAGGCAAGCAGAAAGACGTGCACATAGTTGAGGTCTTTTCACCATAGTACGTCATTTTAGTTTACAGAGACGATTCCTCGGATGAATTATCAGATGTGCTCGACGAACTCTTGCTCCCTGCTTCCGACACCGAGGAGGTGTGGAATTTGGACGATGAAGACGCCAGTGATGATGAGACGGACGAAGACCAGACAGATGAAAAGAGTGCCAGTGAAGATGAGGATGAGCAAGAAGATTTGCCCAATGGTAATCATGGCGAGTCCGGAGACGAGGATATGGATAGCAGCTAGTGAATATGTTTTGATTCATCTTGACGTCGAACGAGTCTGTTGCCATACCCAGTTCGATTTCACTTGTGCCTGTGGAGAGCAAGTACATGACCTCATAAAGAAGTGTCTGCGCGCCTCGTCACTTTTTTGGGTTTTAAGGGACCCCCGGGGAGGGGTGGTGGTGAATGTCTGTCTCGGTAAGTCTGGCCTAGAAGGTCAACCCAATCAGGGTCAGTAACAGGTCGGGCAACAAGCACGTGCCAGATCGTCTTTATGATGGGCCACACAGTACGTCAATTCGCCTGAATCGTGCTATAACAAACGGAAGAAATGCATTTTTGTGACTTTCTCCCTGGTGAAGAGCATCACTTTTTCTTCTTGGACTTTGGTTCCGACGCCTCTGCAGGATCTGGACGGGCTTTTTGCCATTTGAGCGGCTTTTTTCGGTACAGTCCCAGAGGGGGCACAGTGAACTAGAAGGAAAGAGATGAGAAGTATGCAGCAGAGGAGTGAGGCAAGTTGACATCTTACCACGACGGCTAGCGCCAAACCGCCTCCCAAGATGTAGACGGTCTGCGAGAACTGCTGCACGACGTAGCCGTAGATGAAGCCCACGGCTCCGAACAAGAGCACGATACACCTGGACAAGTTTTCTGCGCGAGCTTGGCCCTCAAAGTCCTGCAAATGAGGAAATCTAGACTGGACTGAACCGAACAGGCAGACTTTTAGCTCACCATGTGAGTGGGGATGGACCTGAAGAAGTCCATTATGGTTCAAGATGAATCGTCCTAGAAGGAAGAGCCGAATACCACTGTGCAACAGCAACCGCAGGTTACTTTCATAGAGGAATAAGTGTATAGGATTGACACTGCTCCAGCTAGGCAGTTTTGGCCAGGCTGAGCGGCCTAACGGCCAACGGGCAGAAAACGGTTTTTCAAACGTCAGCTGACCTATGCTATGGGTACGGAAACAACTGCCGAAGGGGGAAACACACTGCATTAGGCCAGTCAGCTGTTGATTACCACTACTGGGCAGCGAGGGCCAGTTCTACGCACTTTTTGTTCTTTGGCGACGTCGGCGACGCGACGGAAGTGTGGGTAGGCTGATTCGGCCAACCTCTGAGTAGACGACTTTTTCTGAGAGACGTGGATAGAAAGTGGCGGCAAATTCGAATACCACAGCTGGAACGACATCTCCAGGATCAAGAAGACTTGGATGAAGAACAGGGTCATTCAGTTGAAGGTGCCTAAGGAGGGCTTCACGATTGGAGCGATATCGACTACTTTGACCTCTAAGTAAAAATACGTGTAAGCGCCAGCTCTAGCGACCATTGCCTGGTCATCGACCAGGCATCGAAGGCATCTCCTGGGCTAACTCCCCC
>JAAUXU010125114.1_pt1 | contig 59458 bp, 52 predicted proteins | sample 7278151 | NCBI WGS metagenome assembly JAAUXU01 (sample SAMN14350113, study PRJNA611818) | marine sediment metagenome | isolation source: surface marine sediment (1.8m) | place: French Polynesia: Moorea | collected 2018-08
AAGGGGGGTGACGACCCCCTTTAACAAAAAAAGGTCACATTTTAGAACTAAAGAAGGCCCTAAAAATCAACTTTTCCGTCTTTCCCGCCGCTGTACGCTCACTTGTGGCCGCCACTGTAACTGCGTTGTCAACTAACGACGCTAGATGTCGATTGATCTTAGAAAAACGATGCATCAACAGCAGTGACTCCAAAGCGTCAGAGAGGGTTAACTTTCTCTCCGATGCGGGGAATTAACGGTTTTCTTGAGTTGTCTAATTGTTGCCTCTGCTTTGAGCTCAACTGGCGTTCTTGACTAGATTTTTGTCTGAGCACAACACAGCTCCTTCAGGAGAAATTTTCCCGGGAAGGGCGTTTTTAGGCGTCCTGGCTACAGCTACAGATGGCATCAGCTCGTGACGACTGTCAGCCAACGAAACCAGTCCTCATTTTCTCACGAAAGACGCAATGATGCCAAACGATGAGGCTACTGTGCGTGATGCACAGCGTTGAAGTCACTGCAGCGACGCCGATCGATGGACAGAAAGTTAACGCTCGCCAACACAGCAATGGTCATTGGTCCCCAAGCACCTTTCCTTGTTACCTATACACACGAGTACTCTACGAGGCAGTTATGCCTTGGGCGAGCCCTGAAACTTGGGGTGGAACTTTCTCTGCGCATTGATGTTGATAGCGATGTCACGCATATGGCGAAGGAGGAAAAAATACATCCCGTCTGTAGCGTTCGCTGCAGAATTCAAAATCGATACGATTTTACACTGGTTTAAACGTACTAAGGAGAAAAATTTCGGTAATGGCACTTCCATTACGAGGACATTTTACCAAAACGCTGGGTTCGCTGGACACAAATCATCATGTCGTGCTCCACCAGGCACTTTTTTCACGCTTTTCCGTGAGACCTAACGAGGGGCAATCAAGACGTGTACGTCTGTTCTGACTGTGAAAAGATTGAAACTGCATACATCATTACTAGGAGTTACACTTGGCACTTAACCTACAAAAAAGGCATCGCGGGAAAGACAACGGCTCTCCCACCGAGTCGTACGCGCGCCCGCTACGTCACTGTAGCATTGTAGTACATACGACTGCTACAGCGCCACGCACAGTACGTCCGTCAGTGCATACACGTGTGTCTATAGTGCGCCAACAGTACGTAGAAGCTACTACGCCAGTCGCACTCCACTCTAGTAGTCGTCTCGTCTTGCACGCAGAGGATAGATCAGAAGGAGTGATTTTCTTTTTCTAGAGTCCAGTGAAACACGCAGCCATCACTCCTTCCTAGACAAGACTCACTGACGCTGGCACATTGCCGAATGTCGCTGCATCGATTGCAGACGCAGAGTTGCGAACGGTTGGGCGACAATTCCCCACTCCAGTACAGATCACCTCATCATGTTGACGCAATGGGACTGACTGCAGTTTTCCCAAGTCAGATCGACAAATCAGTGCTGCATAGAGCGCCTACCGCAGGGCACTATGGTACATTTAAATGGGTGGAAAATCTTTTTTTGTATTGCTCTTTCTAACTTTCTGAAGATTTGATACGCCAGAGAGAGACTGAGGCTGTGGGAAAAGTATAAGTTTTAAATTCCAATTGTCAGTTCTTCCACAGGTTTCTACACCTAGACTTGGTTTTTATTTTTTTGCGGACTGATAGTGTTTTAGTGGTTATCTGACAAGCGCACGGGGAGTCAGTGGCAGAGTTACTTGCCCCATTGGCAGTCGCCAAATTGTCATCACAGTAAGAAATTGTGGCAGTGAGGAAATGTCGCCAGTTTCATCCGCAAAAAAAACTGTCGCCAACAGGAGGTGGGTGGAAAGTGAAAACACGTTCAAGTCGGTGACAGATTAGTGGTTCTTTGTCCTGTCCTCAAGAGGAAAATCTCGGCGGGGAGAAGACAGAAAAGGACTGCGAATCATTCCTACGTTAAAGAGAGACGTCAAGGAGAATCATGCTCTTGGCCAAGCACTCGCCGCGCCCCCGCGGAGAGGATTAGAAGCAGCTCTGGAGCGTGAGGCACGAGGTGTCATTTCTATTCCCGATGCCTGGAGTGTCTGAACACAAAGGAGTTAACTGAAAACGCCGTTATAACTGTACCACTGCTCTTTTGGGACTGACAGTGTCTCCTTACCCCCCCAGCACAATTCACACGCTGTCAGAAAGTGAAAAACACACACAGATCCGCCCAAACAGAAAGGTTGCTTCATCACTCTCTCGCTCGCTTAAGCCCTCTTTTCTTGTCATATCCCAGCGCTCTACTCAGTGCACGTATTTTTGTCAGGGTGTCTTCTGCAGATCAGTGGTGTTTTCGCCTGCGGGAAGGACTTATCGGGGCTAAAGGTGATGCCGGCCCGTTGTTTTCTCCAGTATTCGGTTGCTGCTGTGATGCTACAGCAACCGCCATTGTTGCCGCCAAAGATCACTTACTCGTGACGGCCTGACGAGCGCCAGGAAATCACCGCTATACGCAAAGATGCATCCAGAGAAGTCAAGTTCTGGGAGAAAACTACTTTTTCCGCTTATTCTCGTACTGTCGTCTGCGGTTGAATCTGTTTCCAAAGACAAGATTAGTGTGCTCGACGACAGCCTCAAGTTGGACTTGAGAGGTTTTCGAACACGACTAGGGCGCCAGTTTAAGGAGGCTGTCGCAGAGGACGAAGATGGTGTCGCCATTGGACTCATCGACGCGTTACAGCGCTGGGCGGATGCCTTGGAGGACCAGGTAAGTGTTCAAAACAGTGCTTCAACAGTTTGTTCCATATGCAAGTTAATATGCCGGCATACAGTGTGTTTAGATAGTCCGGGCTACTTTTGGGGTTCAGTTCCTCTCTTATTGTACCACGGACAGAGCCAATCAGGAATTTCGTACCATTCGACGCCTGTTTTTTTAAAGACGTGCAGCACAGGAGCGTGTGGTCTCACGAGTGTGCCTGCCTGCACTGAAGTCACTGCACTGATCCCGGACTGGATTTGGGGTGGCGGGGACGACCGCGATTATGACCGTGGTTCTGCATGGAAATGAACTTGTCTCAAGAAAGGGTTTTTGACCCCCTTCTCTGGCAATATAATTTTGATGCATCAGTTCAGTACAAAACTAGGTGTTTAGATTGGAAGGTCATGGGGCAAAGCTAACCATACATTGTTTTCAATTTCATTCGACTACAGTGCTGCAGTTTAGCATCGGGAAAGTAACTAAGCAGGTCTGCATCAAACTTGTATAAGAACATTGATCAATTGTAAATTTATATTTGTTTATTGACCTAACTTCCGTATGAACTACTGCTTCTATAAAACTTTGAAGGACCCAAAAACTGATTATTTCTTCATTTTATGTGACTCGAATGTCTGTAAATGCCTTGCACCAATTGTAGCGTGTCGCTTGATATCAAAGAAATTGGTCCAGCCAAATGCATATGGTCGTTTTGTATGTCCATGCGTCTGTGAGTCTGTCAGGTTATGGCTGCTCCAACCGCTGCACCGATTGTCCCCAAACTTGGTCAGCAGACTCTACTTTTCACGCACTGTCCAATGGGGGTTTAGATGTGAAATTTTGAGGCCACTTAGAGGTCCCAAATTGTCTTAACTGTATTTACTACATAGTCATACTGCATATTGGGAACAGCTATGCAGTATCAGTATTTTGGCGCCTATCCACGGTCAATGGAGAAGAGCGCAAAGAGAAAGAGTTGCCACGCCTTGACAGGGTAATATCTCACACTCGCAACTTCAGAACGAAACCAATTACAAATAATTTCAAAAAATGATGCAACTTGGCAACCCTGAAGAGAACAGGGGGATAAGGAACGTCCAGATGAGCTAGTTTCAAATATAAAAAGAACATGAGGTGCGGATCGCGTGGACAACACGGAGTGCATGGACAGTGCAAAGCACGTGGACAGCGTGAAATACGTGGACGAGTTGTAAGACAGACAGAAATCGTGCTTCATAGATTTCCCCCTAGCAAAACCGGGTCCCTCTTCGGTCAGCGATAATTTAAGTGCGTTCAAAGCCGCACAGCACAAAACTTAAGCATAACGAATAGCTCGACTGTCTTTAAGTTGTTTTTTTATTACTTTGATGCATTTAATCTGTACACTTACAAAAAAATCGCTCTGGGACATGAGAAAGTAACCTTTATAAGCGCGTGATTCTCATATCCAAGATATCGCTCGGAGTCCTGTAACTATACAGAAAATTGATGGGTTGACTGCTCTTGGATTACCCCTTCACTGCACGGCCCAGAGAGAGAGAGCAGAGTTGCTCCGCTTGCTCTGTTTTGATGCACTTCTCGGCTTATTTTCACAAAGGCCTCTTTTGTTGAATAAGGTATTTTGCCAAAGAAGCAAACTGTTTCGCAAGTAATTTGCGAGTCACAAAGGTGCAAGCTATAGTCACAAGCAAAAGTCCGGGTACGGTGGAATTGCAAATAGACACGAGGTGTGGCAGCAATGTTGGGCCACTATAACCAGTTGTGCAAAGAAGCCAATGAGTACCATAAGCAGGAACAATTCTTATAAGCAGGAAAATTCTGATGGCATAAGTTTGGGGCCAGAGAACCGGACTCCACAGTTGCGGGTGGTTCTATGACCCCCGACTCTTATATACGGGTTCCACGGTACAGGAGGACGTACCCTGGCTGGCCTACGAACGCCACTTCCGAGAGCAACGTGAAGTCAATTGATGGGCCGAGAAGAGAAGTCTTCCAGAAAGAGGAAAGATTTTCCTCTTTTCTAAACTTTGGAGAAAAAAAAGGAAATTCCATGTTTGACGTGACAAATGCTGACAGTTTATTGCTTTCATGGTGCGTTGCTCTTTCATTATTCCTTATGACTTGAAAATTGAACGTATCATGTATTGTACTTGCACGTTTCTGGGAAGTGAATTGTGGAGGTGGATTCTGAGACTTCAAAACTGTATCGACGAAGACTCATTGCTTTCGTAATCATGCCTCTTGTAAGAGGTAAAAGAGCGAAATCAAGAGTTCGAGAGAGGCCTAAAAACTGCCGTTTTCTCAGTGTTGGACGAGACGGCCCTGCGGCATCTGAAGTTCGTCAGTAGCATGCGTGATAGAAGTTGTGTCCCTGAAAGAGACAGGATCAATGCTCACGCGAAGCTGCATCAAAATTGATCTGTTAGTCAATTATGCATAGTATAATAACATATAATTCAAATTTATGTAAAGCTTTGAACAGCACTGTACATAATTAAAAAACTGGTATGCGATGCAGAGTTTTGAAGTGCTTACTGCAGGAGGTTGTCTGACACTTGCCAGTAGTACGTGCATAAGTAACTCCTTACCCATGGTAATGGAGCTGTATAAGTGTCCCATACCACGCAGTGCATATTTGAACCATGTTGCAGATCTCTCTTATGCGTAAGGAGATGACTGAACTGCGAGCGGCGGACCGCAAATCGGCCGATGAACTCTCAACAGCTCGTCTGGAGAACGCAGACCTTCGTCGCCAGCTTGACGCTGTCAAGGCCGAAGCAATGGCCAACAGAGGTAACGACGAAAGAGACCGAATTGAGGTCGACGCGATGAGAGAGGATCTCAGGGTCTTCTCGAGATCCTTCTCCGACTTTCTCGGACACTATGACTCCGTAGCCAGAGAGGTCAGATCGAACCACTCGACCTTATTGAAGGAGATTGCTTGGGCCAAGAAATCGGTCAGAGATCTCAGCTCTTCTCTGGGCCAAGCTGACCATGACGTAGGCAGCGTTAGAACAGCCGTTAGTGAGTTGAAGGACTCTGTGGCAACGCTGACACAGAGAGACTTTATCCTTGAGAAGAGGTTGGAGGCTAGTGAAAATCTGACCGAGACCGTAGCGACTGCAATCAACTCAGAAGTGACCAAGATAAGAGAATCCGTGGTCCCTGCAAAGACTTTTGCAGAGGCAGTGGCGGGACTCACGAAAGAGATCGACTTGGTCGCGCGGCATATGAGCAAAAACATATCAACGACTGCACAGACTCTCATGAAGCGGGTGGACGCCTCCAACAGGCAGGCCTCCCTGGCGCTCACAGACTTGAGGGCAACCACTGACACACTGGAGACGGATCTCAAACGACAGGGACAAGCATTTAGTCAAGACTTCGACAGCTTCCAAAAGAGTGTCGACTTGGCCAAGCAGAAGTATGACGAACTGACGATCACGTTGGACAAGAGATTAGAACAGCACGCGGAGATGAGAGGCAACCTCACCGCCGCTATGCTGAGAGCAATGAATGAGCTCAGCGATAGGGTTGACGAAAATGACGCAAAGTTACTAACGTTAAAGCCAGATTTTGAGGCACTGGATGAGTCTCACCGTCAGCTAGTGAACCAAGTAGGAGCTGAGGTTGTCCAATTGCGCGTTGCCGACGCCAACGCCAGCAAGAGACTGTTAAAAATGGAGACCATTGGCAACACGACTGATCTCAGGCTCGGCAAAATAGAGAAAATGATAGATGTTTTGGACGTGGCAGGAGAGTCACTAAGGACAGAAGTAACTAAGAATCAGAGCAAAGTCTCGAATCAGTTCGGTCGGATGGAGGCGCATTTTGTTGATCTCAGACGCTCACTTTTTGAGCGGTCACAAGAGCTAACGACATTGGATGAACGATTAGATGAGGTCGAGGAGGATGCCAGGCGATCTTCGAGTGAGGCTGAGACCATGTTGGCGCAGATCACGCGCGTCTACGTAGAGCAGGGAAAGTTAATTGCTGGACTTGACAACCGGACTCTCTCATTGCGTGCAGACTTGAGGACCAACATTTCACGCGTGCTTGTTTTTGCGGCAGAGAATAAGGCGACTTTGTTAGAACTTAGGGTGGCTGAACAACGACTAGAAGACGAGATAAACGGTGTTCGTGACGCACAACAACGACAAGGAGCTGCTATGGCCTCGACAAATGCCGCCGCAGCTGCAAATGCAACGAGACTTGCGGCCGCTACTGCCGCGATGCAATCGGACGCCGACGGCATGACAGAACGTTTGCAAAACCTAGAAGAATCACTGTCGCGACATGTTCAATCCACAGGTGAGCTGGAGATCCAAATGGGGAGGGTGCGTGTCGGACATAAGGATGCTGTTTCATCCTTGCGACGAAATCTTGGTGAGCTGGAATCCACGATCGGGGAGCTGACGACCAATCTGACTGCAGTGACCGTGAACGTGGGCCAAACTCAAGATCGTGTGGGGCGCCTTGGCGATCGAGTCATTGCTACAGAGAGTCAGCTAGAACAACATGCTTTAAACTTCAGTAAGGAGTTTTCGAACACCGACGAACGATTCCAGATGCTGCAAGTGAACAGCAGTACCTTGAAGGCAAACATTGTGGGTCTCGGCAATTACATAAACAACATTAACGGTGACGTTGGCAAGCTCGCGAGCACCTTCGAGAAGTATATCGGTGACATCACCAGGGGGATGGTGGGCGTGGCTGAGAACGTGACTGCGATGGAAAAAGCCCTTGAGAAGCAAAGAAGTGGCATACAATCTATGAAGATTGAGCAAGAAGAAATCAGATCCCAGTCAAAGTCATTAGATGCCCAGGTTCAGAGCCTTTCCTCCATAAGAGACTCGCATTCCAAGGACATCAGCGGGCTCAAGAATGAAGTGTCCACCTTAAGAACAGGAATGTCGGGGATCACAACGTCACTATTTGGACTCAAGTCACAAGCTGTGGCTTCAGCGGATGTTTCTGGTAGAGTGAGTCAACTGTCCGACGACTTGACTGCCACGAAGCGTGAGATGGGGCGTCTGGAGCGCTCAGTCAGCACCGTATTGCCTGAGATGGAGTCACTGGCCACCGACATGGACACTGTTCGACGCAGCGTCACTTCCATTGCTGCGGAGGTGTCGGCAGGGCCTCCAAGATTCTCGTGTGCTGTCACTTCGGACGAGGTAACTTACAATAGACGAGGTGATACGCCACTCTAAACGCTATCTATCACATAAGTTGTTTCAATGCAGTTTGGACGTGAGGACAAGTCTGAGGCTCACAGCGTTAAAGAGTTTTGGGTCAAACTGAGCAAAAATGTTGCATGAACCTAAAATGTGACCAAGTTTGCTTATGGACTAACTTGTATAAGCCTGGTAACTTTGGAAAGTTATTCTAATGTCCAAGCTGCATTGAAGCGAATCATGGTGCTTGGATTGATGTATCACCTATCCCTGTTTAGCAGAGAAAATGTGGCAATCAGAGAATATTGCCATAAACTGGACAATTTCACCATAAACTCGACGTTGCATCACTTACTACAGGTGAAGACCTCTGGAGTGGTTTCCTACGACGTTTGCAATGTGAACTCCGGTGGCATGATGGACCGCGACACTGGTCACGCTACCGTCGCTGTCGCAGGCGACTACTTCCTCGCATTCAGCGCGAATCTTGTCAGCTCGAACGCCCAGGCCGTCTGGTGTGCCCTGTATCGACAGCCAGTGGGGGTGGACGAGGGCTGGCAGGTGCTGGGCATGATCAACAACTACCAGCGTGGTGGCGACGGTGTGGACGATCGAGACAGTGGCGCTATGGCCATCGTCGCCTCCCTGGAGGAGGGGGACCAAGTGTGGATAGAATGGAGAGGGTACGGGGAATCGTTTCTCTACAGCAATCCCTACAGGCTCATCTCATTCACAGGCTTCATGTTAAAGAAGAAAACGTAATCCATGCGTCGTACAATCTGTAAAGCAACTTTTGGTTGCAGGACTTGTAGTGCTTGCTATGTCGTTATCATAATCATATAATGCATGCCTTTTTGCATACCGTCTGTGGTCTGAAGCTCGTCTTCGTAATACGCTGAAGCTTAGCCTGCATACTCAATATACTCTATAATATCAATACCTTAGAATGCTGCTGTGATTCACGAATCCTTCACATGTCACATTAAAACTGGACGGAACTGGTTCTTAAGGCTTTTACCTTTGTATCGCGTTGTCACAGAACAACCTGAAACCGCTACGAGGACGATGATATCGTCATTTCTAGTTTGCGTAAGCTTCACGGAGTCTTTTGAAGCTGGCTACGCTCTAAGCCATGATGGCAACTCCTATGACCAAAGTGACGAATCGTTTGCGCGTGCTAAAATATCACAAAGTGACTTCTAAGAGATCCACTCTCAGTGACGCACCGCAATGGTTTTCAAGCACAAGTTTTCGTAAGCTTGATTTTGAGGATCATCGCAATGTATTTGGTCACAAGTCCACCTTGGAGCTCTGGCGAGCACTGCTCATTCTCAGGGTTTGCTCCTTCAACTTTTTCGTGGATAATAACCTTCAGGTGAGTTAACTACTCCCATAGCACAATTGTATGCTATTTTTTAGTATTTTTGTTTTCACGATTGCTTCTACGTGCTTTCATTTTCACATTGAGGCTGGGCCTCAGCCAATTTTTCGAAGGGTAAGGTTTTGTGTAGTGGAGCTTAGTGTCATAGTTATTGCTAAGCTGGCTTTAGCCATGTCAAATCTGTGCCGATTGCGAATCGAACTGTGCAAGAGCCATCTAAACAGAAATTACCAATTTTTCTCCAAATTTGGAAGGCCCTCAAAATTTTGACAGGTGCTTTAGCCCCTTAAGTCCCCCTGCACATGCATTTATCACTGTTTTTGTTTTCATCATTATGACGAATGAAGAATATGCGCCAAAGAAAATATGCACCACTGTATTTCATACTGTAGTAGGTGAGAGTTGATGACATCACAAGGGCTAATCCGTAGAAGTATCTCTGTTGGTTTCATTCTTGAGGCATTTTGCTGCGAAGCTTGTGACAGCGCTGATATATGCTTCTTTGTGGTCCCTAAGTAGCTGAGCTTGGCTGCTGCCATCCGGACTGTCAAAGCACACTTTGCTGACATCTGATCCTTTCAACTGTCTGGCTTCTGCCACCGCTTCGATGGTCTCTGGGATTGAGGAGAGGAAAAGACAAGGTGCTAGTGCTCGGTCTGATGACTTCAAGAACTTGGTGCAGTCTCTGCTTTCAACATTCACACCTAGAAGCATAGCCAAGTAGTGCATGACCAGGGTCAGCAATAGCAGTAGTGGCGACACTACTAAGCGATAGAAGAAGTTGTTTGAAGACGCACCCGTTGCCAATGAGCGATGCCGTCGTGGGGATCCAGGACAACAGTCGAAGATGACCCCCGTCAACTTGGGCGCTATCGATATGTATTCTTCTCTTCCTTTGTCAAACATGAGCTCTGACATGTGCTGGTACAGAATTCCGCCATTATCGCCGAAGGCGTGAATGAACACCTGGCTGGACTGGAGACTCATCTCGGCTAGAAGATCCAGCAATCTGGCCGCTAAAGGCGTAATCTTCTTGGCCATTTCGGGCAAAGTATAACGAACTGTGACACATCCTAGGTCCTCATACAATTTGCTATACTTGGCCAACTCTTTGTCCTCACACCCAGCCCAGCCGAGGAGAAAGACCACGGGCTCTGGTTCTTCTGGTCCAACCAGACGAAGTCTGGAGAATGTCTCAATTTCACCAGTAATGGCCGAAGTATCAACTGGAGGCGGTGAAGGAAACGTCATGTAAAATTCCAGGTCGTCGTCGTCGTCGTCATCCAGGAGAGCGTCTCTGGCAGCCTCAAGTTCGTCTCGATCCATATTTTCTCCTCCCGGTTGTTTCAACCCTCTGAGGAATGCGAATAAGAAAAGGAAAGTAAGAACCTGCGAGCAGCCAGGTCTGATTTGCAGTTATGAAACTGCAGTGGACAAGGAGCTTTCTCATGTTTACTGCGCGCTCAGCGCAGCGCCGAAGGATGACTCTGTCCTTAGGACTCTGCGTCCATGAAGACACGTTGCTCCCTATAAGTGAACTTTCTACTCTTTGCACCACAGCAGTTATGGAGCTTCTTCGTGCAAGTCATAAAGCCTCAGGTCTCCGTCAGACGGATGAGATCAACGTTCTGACACCTCCCCCGCCAACGCCAACTCTCATTAGACCCTGACATACACAGTTTATAGTTCATATTCCAACCGACTGGACTACAAATCTAGCGCCACTGTCTTACTACTACCCAGTATGATATTCCCACGGCAGTGGCCAACAGCATGCGTTGTGATTTACTTCGCCGTAATTCTGAAACCATAAACCTTGTTCCAAGGATCGTCTTCTCCGTTGAGGAGTCTTCTCTCAACTGGCACCAGGAGAAAAAGACCAAAGCTACAATGATATCAATGGGTGATTCATCATCAACAGGCTATACATAAACGATGCCATCAGGGTAGTAAAGACCTTGCTAACGGCACAACCTGGTCCGCAAAATTGCTCACAAGAGCAGTGGCACGTCCATGGCTGTTGCCTCTACTTGTGCGATCGATGCGGTGAATGTGATTCTCAATGTCGCCAGGCATGTCATAGTTTTATTTAGCATGGAGATAAGTCTCCCCAGAATGGCGACAATCATGGCGACTCCTGCTTGAATAGCCACCAGAGCTTCTGATGAGGGGACACTGCCAATACAGCTGCATCCCATTAATTGGGTCACGTTGGGGCCGGAACCTTGAGTCAATTAAGCGGTTTAGTTACTCAACATCTTTATATATACCTGAAAAAAGTAATCCATGAAACTCAGGTTGAGTAAGTCTTCCACTACTCCCTCGATAGCATCTTCCAACTTTTTAATCGACGAAAGTTGAGAAATTTTGGCCCATGACTCCATACATTTCCTTTGCTCGAGGTAATATGGGAAAGTTTCAAATATGGTGGTGTGTGATGGTCATAAGCCAAGGGTGCTGGAGCAACTTAAAAATGGGGGGGGGAGGGGGATCAGCAAACTTGGAAGGGAAGTGCCACCCAGATGAAACAGACAGTTCCTCTTTCTGCTCCGTGGGACTGTCCGGAAGCAATGAAAAGTGAAACTTCGACCCGATTAAGTGGACTATTTGATCGGCTAAAGCAATGTCACTTGTGTAGTAAAATGGTCAGTTTTATTTGGTTCCGCAAAAAATGACTCAATAATCCGACTGACTCCACCATCCCTGAGTCAATTAACGGGAGTCGCCACATCCACACGAGGCTTTCATGCAAGATGCTGCTGACTAATTGGTTGGGTCCCGTCAGCACAGTATTGATACGCACAAAGTTGGTTGTCTCCCTCTGTCTCTTGGGCAATCTCAGTCAGCTTCTTGAGCTGTGAGTGCTGAAGTAGCAGCGCGGCATCCTTGCTCCATCAGCTCTTCCTCCATCTCGGCCAGGGAAGCCTGTTGACCAACTCACTCTCTCCATCTCCACTTAGAGAAGAAATAGGGGAGGAAGATTGGCTGTCGCCAGGCTCTCATCGTCGTTCTTGACCTCTACCATCTTGCCAGGCTGGATGACTTTTTGGCTCTTTCTCTCCTTGAGTGAGATGTAGGAGTTCATCGCTCCTGTCACCTCGCTCTACCTCATTCCATTCTTCTTTTGCTCCTTCCTCCTTGTCTAGCAGCTCCTTGTGCAGATATTGCTTCATGATGTAGGAGTCAACTTCTGATGTCTGTGAGGACGTGTTGGACACCGACCTCTTCTCCATCAGTGCAATCCGCTAATTTAGGCATACTGAATTGAGGTCCGTCACACACGCTTCACGGGGCTTTTTGTTGACAAATAAAGAAAATATTGGTATTTACCTTGTTGCTCTGCAGAGACGGCGGAATTTCTTCTCAGATACATCACAAAACCTCTGCTTAGTGCTATAATGATAGTGAGCTCCATTCATTTTACACAATTAGCTTTTCCGCATGGGCAGCCGCCTGCTGGGAGCTCGGCTCTTTGCGTCCTTGGCCAGGCCCACCTTCTACGCCCAGTTCGTGGGTGGCGAGAGCGAGCAAGAACTAGACGACACCTACAAGAGCTGCCTTCAGAAGGTCGGACTCCAACTTATGGTTTGTCCCGTCCAAGAAGAGGACGTAGGAGATTCTGAGGGGATGTCAGAGGAGCAGATGGAGTGAGTGACTCAATAACCTATTTTGACTGGTTTATACTAAGCTTCTCCCTCTTAAGTGAGATCGTTTAGTCACGTGAAATTAGCAGGTGACCTGGAAGAAAGAGAACCTGTCAGACCAGCTTATGAAAAGGCTGTAGAGTCCCCAGGTGTTTTTCCTATCAACAGGATCAAGGAATATGTCGAAAGACTCGTCTAGAGGTCAGTGATCTTCCAGGTTGAAGTATGAGGCCAACAAGCAGTACATTATGCACGCTGCGGAAGCCATGGCGAAGTGCACGGACAAGGGGATCCTACAATGCAAAATTACGGCTTTTATGTCAGCTGATCTTGTGGTAAGGCCGATTAACCATGGATTTCGAACAAATCATACGTTGAAGAAGCTTTTGTACGTGCGTGATTGCGAGCGCAGCAGAGGTGCCAAAAAATATAGCTAAGTACAGTATGATGTTTGTAGATCCGCCTGGGCAGCTTGGTCGAGAAGGCCAACTTACTGAGCCTCTCTGAATTGGTGCGTCTGCTCTGCAAAACCCTGGAGGGAACACATAATATTCTCTCAGAGGATGTGGGATTGGACCAGAAAGAGCTCAGCGCTTTGAACAGGCAAGAAAATGAGGTCTGAGAGGAGAGGAAGAAATTCCCGTGGGAAGTCTTCTTGCCTATGAACTTGTCTGGGCTGCATTGTCTGCCCGGATGTCTTATTGCAACAGCACAGCTCCCTTCCGCGGAGAGGAATTAAGGATTCCATTAATTTGCAGCGGTTTGCGTCGCCTGAAAGAGATGTGCGACCTGGTAGTGTCGTCGCTCAACATGAGGTTGCTGGTGGACGCTGAATACACGTACATGAACGTCGGGATTGCGGCCGTGGCCTTGGCTCTCATGGTGGTCTATAATAAGGAGCAGCCGATGGTGGGGAGCACGTACCAGTGCTACCTCAAGGTAAAGATGACCATCGTGACTTTGCGTGCAGAATGCGTAATGTACAATTCACGCCTGTTTTCTGCGAAACGGATGCCCTGGAAAGTTTTTGATAACGCGAGGGGGCCAAAACTTTCCTCCACCAGCTTACACAATTTATTGCCTTTCCTACTCTCATATGGAGAATTGGCTACTCGTGTATAGTATGTCCCAATTGAGTCGTTACAAGCAAACATTGCTTTATTTTTCGTGTTGTCATTAATACGATATTGCCATTAATACCCATGTATATTTGGCGTTAAATGTTTGCTTTGGTGTTTCACATGGTAGGATCTCTATCTTCAGCTAGACTTGTCGAGCAGACGTCTGACTGTTTTTTTGTCGCACGCCAGAGTTTAGCAATTATCCCTCTCTTTCTTTTTTTAAGTAAATGAAGGTGCTGAACTCTTAGAAAAGATCACCTTAGCATAAGCTCAGGTTAATTAGGTTGTGAAATTTCCCCTCACCTATTTTTGTAATAATGGCATCATTTCGGGAGCATGTATTTCGGACAACTGGCACCTTCGGACCTGGTACAAATACGAAACTACTCACTCCATGCTCATCCAAGTCAGGCCAAATAATTACACCTAATATAATAAAAAGTTACCAAGTGATAAAGTCACCAAGTTTCAAGCAGAGCTATTGCATCACTGCACAATTGATGCCCTGTGAGCAAGTGATGGAATGCTATGATGCTTCTTGGACCCAACTGTGAATAATCTTTGCATCTGGTGGAACTGTTCACTTTGGTAGTCACGTCCCCAAGATGTGCTTGCAGATGTAATCGCTAAAGTAGATTCGGCAGGTACACGTGGCACTCTGTCAATTGCTTTTGGGAATGCAAACCTCATGGAAGGCCAATCTGTCCTACCTGGGGGAAAATCACACTGATTGTCAATGTCTAAGCAATCATCTTCCCCTCTTTGCTCACACCTGTATCTTGCCTTGATGTACATGACACTACTCCTACCATTCCTGCTCGTCGTCTATTCACCATGCAACCACTTCGCAGCTCTACGAACTACATGCCTGTCAAATTGGAAATTTAAAAGCTGCAACTTGTTTCATTAAGAGGTGCAATAAAGAGGTGTCAAATAGCCTATAGAAAAGTGTCACTTGTTCAATTGAAAAGGTGCAATTAACTTGAATAGGTACCACTTCTTTAGCGAAAACGTGCAATTACGTAGGTGTCAAATGGTGCATAAACAAAATGTGTTTGCAACGTTCAGCTCTTGGTGAACGCCCGTATGAAATTTAAGGTGTTTTGCATCCAATTGTTGGAACCCAATCACGTCTCAAGAAAAAAGGTGAATCCCACAACACCGAAATCTGGATTCTGTCTCTCCAGAACAATCTCTTCAACTACTAAAGATCCTTGGGCACCGTTGCACCCTTCGACTCCAGTTCACAGCCGGTAATCTGGGCTTTGACATGATCAAATCCACAAGCCGTTGTCGTTCTTGGCAACCTTTGACAGGTGATCTTTATTCTATGCACCGGGATTTTTGAACCCCAATATTTCTCGCCGTGTTGAGTCAGGCGCAGGTCTTAATACCACTTGATGCAGAAACTTTGGAACAACCTATTTCGAGCAGGGACGTGTACATCGTACAACAGCACCCCGTGAGCTGCACAAGGCTCGTCCATGCCCAAGATTCTAGTGCAAGAGTCTCGTACAAGTGCTTTCTAAGATGCGTCCTTGTTTTTCCTCTTTCAAGAGAGGTTCTGGCATTCTTCAGCTTCCATTTCTTTCAGGGCCGCATTTTCTCTCTTAGTATGAATGCAGGTGTGAAGAAGATGAGAAGAAATTTTCATTCCTATTGAAGCTGCAATAACTCTGTATTTTCCTTTATATAGGATGCGTTTACGACCATTTCCCGCCAAATGTCGGTGGCTGAGGAAGCTGGAGTCTGCTTTGCTGCCAAGGTGGTGAGAGGGGCCTATATGGAGAAGGTAGCGTAGTTTGAAGATGTCAACTCACACAGTGAATATGGCAAATGAGGTGACAGTTCAGTTTGTACAGATAAGGTCAAAGGTGCAGCAGAGGAAAACCCTTAGTAGCGTTTAAATTAGGAGCCTTAGGAATGCTTCTATAACCAGTCCGTTGTCCCCACGGCATTGGCGTCTGTTATATGTAGCCCGAGCTGGCGATATTTGAAAATTTTGAATGGTAACAACGTCTAGTTGTGCGAACAAGTAGTGTCCTCATGCGAATTGAACCCACTCTCCAATTGAAGCTGTAGCAAATTTGCAATATGTGAAAATAGAAACCACTCTAATAGAAACTCCAGTCACAATTCAGGTGTACAGATCAAGTGTACATTGACTTTAAAAATGAGGCTGCACAGTCAGCCCTAATATGACGAGAGATTTAATGTGAGGGTAAATTGAGTTTTTGTAGGAAGACGCAGGGAAAAAAATTTGGCATTGTGAAGATGAAAATCTCCCAATTCAATCTGCTTTCGATATAATCCGCATTGGCAGTCAGAAAAATGTGGCAGTAGAACGGCTCCCTAATTGAAACCGCACTCCAATCGAAGCCGCATTAGCAGTCAGAAAATTAAATAGAAATCGCGGTTTCCATTCATGCGACTTTGGCAAATAGAGAAACGGTTTGTTTGTTTGTTTGTTCCAGCAAGGGATAGAGGAGCAACCCTGGATTGGGTCTTTTCCTGCCCCGGTTGGTGACAAACATCTAAACGCTTTGCAGACTATAAGGCCTGGTGTGGCGAGTCCACTGGTGTGATAGAGAAATGGCACTAAATATGCAGATGACCAATGCAATCAAAAGCGACTCCTACGTTGTTAACAGTATACGTGTTGCTGGTGGATGACGGGAGAGAAGAAGTTGATGATAATGAGGTCAATTACGGTAGTAGCGTTAATCAATCCTTGGTTAAGTGTCAATAGTCTCGCAGTTCCACGGTCTTAGTACCACTACTTTCGTGAGGCGATTAACCCTGCCCCACAAGGGGTTTAAAGCTTATATGAAGCCAGAACACAAAACAACTTTTAAGACTTTGGGACAAGAATAAAAAGCCTTTTTTTCTATTTCATTGGGCTGAAGTGCTGCAATATGCCTTATAGATCTTCACATTAAAGTTGTTGACTTAATATCCTTGTGAATTACTGTGAAATGACAACCCCTTGAATGCTGTGGCGCAAAGCATAATCCACTTTTTTTCACTTTCATTTTGCATCTAGCAACAAGTTTTACTTGTCCATCTGGACTCCCAATTTTCAACCTAGCCTAATGCAGCTAGATCAAAAAAGAAAATTTCGGTGATTGCATCTTAGGTTTATCTGATGCGAATTGGTGAAGATGTGAAACGGTTTCCAAAAAAAGTTTTTTGACCCCCTATTTTGCAATGAAGCTTTTGATACTTCAGTTCAGTACATGACCTGGTGTTCAAATTTTGAAGGCTATGGGGCAAAGCTGAGCATACATTGTCTTCAATTTCATTTCACTACAGTGCTGCAGTCTAGCATCTGGAAAGGTACCTTGCAGGTACATCAATTTTGGAATGGTGACCTGACATATTGATTTACTGTGTCTACAAAACTTTGAACCCCAAAATTAATCATTTCTTCATTCCATTGGAATGGAACAGATTCAAGTGGAGTCTTGCCCCAGCACGCCAAAGAAATTGAAATTTTTATTCTAGCCTAATGTACAAACATATAAAATTTGAAAACTAGACAAAGTTTTGCATTCAACGACTATGGGTCAATTAAGAGAGCTACTTCAAGTATCAAGACATTCAGTAAAGTGGACAAAATGCAAAGTATGTAATAAATGAGCCATTCTCATATGCTAAGATTTTTTTTTCTTTACACGCAATGTCCGGTCCTGATCGTTACTGAGCACCATTGTGCATTGCAGAGAACAAAAGTCGTTTTCCTCAAGTGTATTAAACTTCTAAGCTCAGCTGTACGCACAGCATAATTCGAAGATCTTTAGGAAAACTGGGTAAAATGTTCGCGCAAAGTAAAGTTCAACTAAGACTCAGGGCCCAGATCTTTGACCAGAACTTAAGAGAAAGGGCAAAAAGTACCAACTTTTATTTGAATGAAATGAAAGCAGGCAAGAGATGTATGAACTATAACAGCTAGCTTTCAACTTTCGTCATACCATCCGGTACGTGAAGTATAGTACGTATGTATATGCGTGCCCTCGTACCCTCTGCGTGATGTAGGAGCGTGCCCTGGCTCGCAAACTTGGTTACGCCGACCCTGTGAACCCGACGTACGAGGCCACGGGAGAGATGTACGATCGCGTGATCAACATGTATCTGGACAAGATAGAGGACGACACCAGTGGAAGGAATTACTTTTTGGTGATAGCCACTCACAACGAGGAGAGCGTGAGGGCGGCAGTCCAGAGATTGAGTCATCAACAACAAGTGGCCTTCGCACAGATTTATGGAATGGCTGACCAAATATCGATGCCACTGGGTAAGATCATATATGCTGTATACAATGTATTTATATGAATATCAGATAGACATAAGACCCACACTTTTCAGTAAACGCCGGATTCATGGTGTACAAGTCCGTTCCATACGGACCTTTGAGCGAAGTTCTTCCCTACTTATCTCGGCGAACCGCCGAGAATAGGATCGTACTGGCAGGAGCCAGGAAGGAGCAGCGACTTCTCAGAGCTGAACTGAGAAGGAGGTTATTGCTGTAAAAACCTTCACAACAGTCTCAAATACTACCGTGACATGTGACCTTGTCGATATGTTTTTGTGTTCAATATAAGCTGACGCTGTCTGGTACGACACCACGTTCGCAGAACACACGTCCCACCGTCCTCATGTCCGTCCGTACGAAGAAACTGATTGATTGACCCCGAATGCAGCACGTAACGCACTTCTTCTACTTTGTCACTGACACACACACACACACACTCAAGTCGAAGGTCGCAAAATCGTGACCTCGCTCTTGTCTCTGACAAAGTCGAGAGAATATTTTACGCTGTGCACTTGTCTCAGCAACTGCATACACATCAAAATAGATTTTCTATGCTCTGACTCAGTGCCATGCATACAGGTGTTCTGTGCAGCAAGGATTGAGTGTCACTTAAGTTTCGCTGCCAGCAGTGACATAAAGGACCGGGAGGGGACCGGTAGGAGAGAGCACATTTGCCAAAAACTGCCAGCTACAGGGCAGAAACAGAATAGCGAGTCTCATCGCACGGTGACACAAGGTGATATATATTCACTTTCATGTTGGTATAACGAAAAAAAAGTCCTGCAACAATTGGAGAGAGCGGCACTTGAAGATTTTGCTGGGATCCAGGACGAAGTACACGTGCGTACGTGGTACATTCGTCGGTTCGGTCCTTGTCGGAGCTAATGGAAGTGAGGAGCATGGAAGGGACCCGAAACAAATGTCAATCTGATACGGCAAGAAAGTTGGTGGTCAACAGAGGAATCCAGGCAGACATCGACCTGGCAGAGAGATGGAGAGCAACAATAGTAAGATACCCAATTTACTTCGAACACCAATGTGCGTATCGAATGACTCGTATCTGGTGACGCACCGGTGTCAGGTATCCTATGACTTGCAGACTTCTCAGCATTTTGCGTAGGTGGATAATAAAGTGCACAAAAGTACATGTGGCGCTGATGTTCGCCGTGAGGCACAAGTCTCGGTAGTAACAGTTTTAGAGTGACGTTTCTGGGCACCAGTTAGGGGAGTTTCTAGTGCTAGGCACGTGCCAAATAGTGACGCATTGCTGTACGAGCTGCAAATAACTTGCCAGTATGTCACATTGCGCCAAGGGCCTAAAACGTAGCTGATGATTGTCGTATGACGGAGGCTTCAACCTCTTATCCTTTGGCCTCATCTGAATTCCTCGAGTTTCAGGAATCAAAATAAGTATGCGTATTGCACACGTGTACCTACCATACAGCACAGCGTGTGCATACGCATGCGTGGTGTATGAGTATGGCAACGTACGAAGGTTACTATTTTCCATGCGAAGCCCATGTCAAAAAAAAACCTCTACACGCTGTATGAAGTACACTGACCCTGAGTTTCTACAACTAGACGTGCAACTGCGCTGTAACGACTCAATGCGTACAGCGCAGTTCCACAGATACCCACCAATCTATCATAGCCAGAGGAGTAAATTCTGCCTGAGGGATAACGTGGCAATGCTGCAACTTCCTCCTTTCTTACTCAGCTTCATTCTTTTTATCGATCGATCCCTGAAGAGAGAGGGAATGAAGAGGGAGAAAGCACGTAAGAGTAGGACACGATTGGTCGCGGGCGCTCATGCAGACCCAAGTGTGCGCAGGGGGGCTCTTCGTACTGTCCACAGCAATGTCAGCACTTGAATCTGCGCAATCACAGTTCTCCATCCAAACTTTTCGCAACAGCAATAGCAAACTCAGCCATTCTCAATTGAAGTGGTTGGGAAAAATTTGCATGAGGAGAAACCCTCGGTTAATAGAGGGTTCATCATGACTTGCTTTGGGCATCATGCGAAGCAGGTTTTGAGCACTTATACGGGACGAGTGGAACGTAATAGCTCGATGAATCCACGCATGCACGTACGTTCGTACGGACTTCGCAGAGACAAAGGCGGACGGTCTGAAAGCTACGTCAGGAATAGCACCGAGGCCCGTTTCTATATGGCCTTGCTCTTCCATATGTTCGATTTCAACGCCCGTTTTTACTACGTCTTCAGTGTATTTCCCCGTTGTCACCTTACATCTGGTGAAATTTCAAGTTAATGCACGGACAATAAGACTCTTGTCTGCACGCATAAAGTGTTTCTCTCGTGGGAGGTTCATCTACAGTTATGAACATTGAATTTTGTACCACCTTCGGGGTGAGGAGAAAGGTAGAAGCTGCTGGCAAACTTTGTCAAGGCGACTTATGTAGTGAGGGTGGCTGTGTAGGGCTTTCTCTTTTTCTATGCCAGCTCTGCTTCTGACGTCAGAACATCGAAGCCTTTTCAGTGCATGCGTGCGTGCAAGAGAGAGAATTGACGCGAGCGCACACACATGCACGAGGCCGCAGCTGATACCTCAGTTGCTGTCGGAATCGTCCTCCGTCAGGACTCTCTCTTCTGCTTCTTTCTCTCCATTCCAATTCTTCCAAAGTAGTTCAGTAATATATACAACTTTTTACCAACGTTGCACATAAGAGAGATTAGTTGTTGCCTCTTTGTCGTCCTTCCTGTCAAACGTGGTGCATTGAGAAGCAGCTTGATAAGAGGACCGTTCAGGCCAACTGAGAGGGGCAAATCACCACATGACACCAAATCCTGCCAGTCACACATCATAGTGAGAGAAGAGAAGTCTGTACTTGCATGGAAATGTATTGGTCGTAATAGTTAGTACTCCAAGAATCAAAAAAGAGTAGCATGAGGAGAAATTCTTTATACGCTAAGACGTCCTGATGGAGAACTCGCCAGAGGTAAGTTGCTGCAAATATAACATCAGAAAATAGCTGCCCTTCGAGATGTGAGGGTGTCTTCTTGGGTGTACTAGACTTCTTTTAAACGAAAGAGATTCCGGCTGGCCCTTCGGCAGTGACAAAGCCCCTAAGAAACCCGGCGTCGACCCGGAGGAAGGAGTTCTAAGAAGGCCAAGAATGGCCTATGCAAGGAACTGTGGGAGCGACAGTGTGACACAGTGTGGGTACTGGTGCATGTACTTACTGTGCACTGTGTGCACCCATGTTTATGATCTTTACATCCTTACCTCCTTTCTCATTTAGGACTAGGAAACTATCGACATCCCTGAAAGTAATTCAGCAGATGTTTATCTGTGTTTGCCAAGCACAAGCACCAAGCAAGCAGCAACGACCGGAGGCGTTCAAACATGTGACGTAAATGCGGCGGGGTAACTCACTCTCATTCCTCGGGTACAGAGTAGCAAGAGAGTTATGTACATTTGTATCTGTATTGAGGTCTAACGATCTCTCCAGCAGTGTCCATTCTGGGAGGAAAAAGCCTTGTTCTGTCAACAGCTTTCCCGACCAAAGCAAGGTCTAGTAGCTGACTTTTCAATCTAGTCACAAGAGGAGCCGTTGTGCAGATGGTGTCTACTTGACTGAGCTCCCCTAGGAATTGCTCATCTTTGCCATGTGCAACAAGCTAGTGATTTTTCCACATTCTCTTTGTAATAGCATCATCGCCAGTCCCCAAGTGCTTTTGTCGCAACCCGGACTCATCACGGAGCCACAAAAGAGGACAGCCAAGACGACTTTGACGGCGTGAAAAATATGAAACGCGATGATGGACCAAGAATTGGCATCAGTTGGTCAGCAAACGATGACGACGATGACGACGACGACTTCAGCTATTCGCTTCCTCCACCTGCCGGCAAACGTCTAGCGCCAGTCGGAGGTAACGACGCCGACGAGGAAAAGAAGGAAGACGAAGAGCAAGAGAAGAAGAAAAATATGGTCATGGAGCAACACAACGGCCCGAAGAAGTCAAGCTTTTCGTACGAGAACGACGATGGCTGCAGTGACTTAGAAAACGGTTGCGACGACGACATCCTCAAGCAGAGGATCAGAGAGATGGAGGAGGAACAGGAAGAACTGAACTCCTCACTCATGTCTATGACATCGCATTTCGCGAAGGTGAGCTGTTTACCGTAAGTGTACTCGTAAGTTGCATTCCGTGTTCGACGCAGATTGTGCTGAAAATGCTTCTGTGCTAGTCAATTACTTAGTCCGTGCGTGTGTGTGATTTGTTGAGGGTCGACACCTTGTGGGCTTTTGATTTGATTTATCGTCACTTCAATCACGGTCAAGGAAATCTGACGCTCGTTTTCTCGTCTGAAGAGACTGCTGTTCCCACGTCCTTTAACATAAAAATAATGTGTCGTTTTTAAGCGCACTTGTTACATTCAACCGGGAGTCCTTTTTTATTCTAAAGGAACCCTTCAAAAAGTCACAAAAGAGACCTACTGAATGGAATGTAATAGGCTTAGCAGACGTGTGCTTTCAAAAGACCTACCTGGAAACCTACGTATTTTCTGTCAGAAGTACGAAAATGCTTAGGTCTCATACTGGCATCATGAGACAAAAATACGAACAGGACTACAGTACGTAGTAAGTCTACAGCGTGATAAGTAAGAATGCTTGTCGCATGTCAATACCAATTAAAGACGAAGTACCCTATACATGTACACACACTGATGTCGGCGCAGTACAATCAGCAGGAGTCACAAAGCCATATCATTTCACTCAGGAAGGCGAGAAAAAACAGCTTTTAGGATGTGGCGTGATGATGATTTTTGACTCCCGCGACACCTCAGGCAATGTGGGCCCTAGTATTCTAGAGAGGCCTACCCAACCTTCATGCGCTAGATGGTATGCACACACGCATTCCTCTGCATTCATGCTCGGTCACTGTTGAATGGAATTACGTATGCTATTGAAGGTAGCACGTGCCTGCGTGCTGTATCGGTTAATCGGCTTTTCTTCTTTTCTGACTGAAGGTTCAACTCCGCCTGCAGCAAGTGGTGAGTGCTCCTTCTGATAAGAAGGAAGCTCTGCTCAAGGAGTTGGAGCACTTTGCCTTCAGAGGTATCCCCAATCTAAGCTCTCCGAGACCGCAGGACCACATTGTGGAGCTGAAAGACACTAAGGATGGCGACAAAATAGCAGCAGAAGATGCAGAGGAGGAAAAAATGGGCCAGGGACAACAGGTGACTTGCGGTAGCATTGCCTTACTTATACAGTGGCGACTTGCCCGGGCGTATGTACCGCACCCGAAAAAGAAAACACCTCGCATATCTCATAAGTGGCGGGGACTTTTTTGCTTGAAAGGGTAGTGGAAAAAAATGGGCAGAACCACTCCGGAACCAGGGGAACTTGACCGCCCATGTTTTCACTGTTACGTTTTTTGACAACGTAGGATCTGAGTCAGCAGAGGGTGCTTGATGCTCAGAGGAAGAAGCACACCGAGCTCATCTCCCAGCTGAAGGAGCAGTTGGAAGAGCTTGAAAGCTATGCTTACGAGAGTGGAGAGGCCATTGTTCCATCAAACTTATTGCTCGAGAGACAAAGGGTTGTCATGGGTAAGACCTATTGATTTAGCGCGTACGTTCATTAAAAAGGTGCTGCATCGCTTCTGCAGCATGCGTGACTGACATGCTGACTTTACAGAACAATTGAAGGCTCGCCTCAACCTGAACACTGACAACTTGGTGGCGCTGAGTGAGGAAGAGCTGAAAGCGGAGGTGGATTCCGCCGTGGGCCAGCTTGTCAACCCTCTGAGAATGAAGAGTCACCTGGTCAACCAGCTCAAGACTCAGATCACGGATCTTGAGATGTTCATACAATTCCTTCAGAGTGAGACGTCTGGTGACATGCCCATGGACTGCCAAGGATGTGGGTGAGTAAAGCATGTCCGTAGCAGGAAAAATGCTTCCTTGAATGGTTTCGATATTCAGTATAAATCGCCAGGGGTATTGTCAATACATGTGCCAGACACAGGTCCACTTATTCTCGTCATAACCAGCATCCAGTTGAGGAATCCGGAGTTGTTTCCCATACAGAACTAAAATGCACAATATGAGCCCAGCACTCTGCGCTGTCCACGTGCTCCGCGCCGCGCTTCGGCACACACACACACACACTTTTTCTGTTTCATTATATCGGTTCATATAAGCTGATATATGCAACAGGCCTGATGAGAGAAGTGGTCCAAAAAGTTAAGGTAAATGAAGATGCACCTTGCCAACATTATGCTGACATACATTTTCTCTAAATTTAGCGCACTCAATATACAGCATATTGAACAGTTTGTTACATACTCATTTCGTCCATTGTTTAGTTTCGCACGCATCGCTCCGTACATTCAATTGACGATGTGCCCACTCGTCACACCGACCAACGTCGCCAATGACCTTGGTCTCCTTTGCGGTCTTGTTGATATAGGTTTTTCGTCTATAGGTCGCAACCTCTTGTTCTTTTTTGGTACACAAGGCAGTTATTTCCGGGAAGTGAGATGATGAAATTTCCTGTGAAGTGGCATGGTACCAACACCTGTGTAGTCCAGGTACAAGAAGAACCGACGTTGGGAACCTTGGACGAGGGTGTAGTTGGGGCTTGTCCTGATGGACATTGGACGAGAGGTGGCATTCACTTGTCAAGTGTCCAACCGCTCCTTAACTTGTCGTGTACGGAGACAACGAATATGTACGCGTACAAGCAAACGTTGCATACGTCAATGCTTGTTCTTTATACGCACGTAGCAGTACATCATACACGTAGGTACAAAATTTTCTAATTCACAGGTGTAGCAAGCACAACAGCCCTAGCAAAGATGGAAGCACTCACGCGGTTTCGCGCAGTCGTACACGTTCCGAGCAAGAGCGGATCAGGCGCCAGACAGAGAGCATCTTGCATAAGGCACTCACGGTGCTGCAACTCACCGCAATCTCACAGTTCGGATGCGGCGTGGGCTCAAGCAACGGAGGATTCCACAAGAACACGCTAAAACAGACAGAAAAGGGCAATCACTACGGGTGAGCGCTGAACACAAAGTGACGTGCAATTGCACACTAAGCTTTTTGACTTTTATGTGTTCTGTACGTCATTTGCATATGACATGAGTGGGTAACTACGTATGGCAATAGCAAGGGATGTGCTCACTCTCCTGTGAATGAAAGTGAATGCACTGTTGAGGACACAGACTACACACAACATTGGAACAAACATGGCACCAAACAAGTGGACTAAGTTCTACTAACATGTCTTGTAGTTGGGCGCTGGCCAGCGACTTGGGACCGTTTTCAAGAAAGATGCTAAGGAGCAGTTGAGGCATTCAAAATTAACCTTTTTCTGCTTAGAGATCTGCGGGCGCGGTTAGAATTGGCTGTGGACCACATGTTGGACGCGTGCAGCCACGCGGATCTGCCAACTGCAGACGAGGATGAAGATAATGTTTTCTTCGGGAAAAACAGTTTCAAGAACAGCAGCAGCAACTTCGAGGAGAACAACCTCAGCTCCGACCTCGGAGGCCACACGACACTGGAGAGGCCAGAGCTGCTACGATCGTCACCACTTGTCACAGCAGTCGTGAGGAGAGAGCTGGCGCCGGCCATCAGAGACTTGATTCAGCATGGAATGGTGCTGGTCAGTGAATAATGGCAACGCAGGCGACCGTCTGAATTGCAATGTTGTCTAATGTACCCTCCCAATACAGAATAGTGGCCGTCGAAGATCCTTGCTACCGTCGTTTCTGAGCTGCTCTGCTGGGCAGCGGCGCTTGGCGCCGCAAAGCGCCGTGGGTGAATCTTCTACGGGGCACGCGTGGGACGTCATTCTGCGATACTACCAGCTAAAGCGTGGCCACGAGTTCAACGCAGCGCCGCAGAGAAAACTTTCAGAGAGTTTTGGTCTCGACCTCGCGGGTTCCACGAGCCACAACTCCAACCGCACCTCCATGTTGGCCGTCGTGGGGCAGATTCTTGCTTCCCACGGGCAGTACAAGCGAAGCAAGGATGCACACTTCAAGGCATTTGTGTGCGCGGGACTGAAGTAAGTTCTGAGTTTGCGAGGTTTTCCAGTGCAAAGTCGGCAACACTTGGCGGATGCGCCACAGACAGATCTCTGACTTCCGAATTTATTAGGAGCGGGAAAGGACTGAAAGAGTTTTCAAGTGCTTAACCGATTTGGCAACCATTTCGCAAGCTAAGCAGGGGACGGGATTATTCCTAAGTAGATGAATATTACGTGGCAGCTCTGCTTTCATTGGCCATCAGCAATCGGTTGGCTGTTATCTGCGTGTCAGAGATTCTTACTTTGTACAACATTTTCCTTCTCAACCAACCACGAATTTCCAGAGAACCAGAAACTGGAAAAGAGAGCTAAATAAAGTAAGCGATGAGATGTAGACCCCAGAATTCAATTAAATAAACTGCTGTGCTGCGCTATCTTTCACTCAAGATAGTAACCAGGTATAGTTGAAAAGACTTACGAAGTCAGCGTGTGCTTTATGGTACTGCTACATGTAAAAACTTACAAAAAATGAAAACTCGAAAGTTCTCCTGGAATCGACACTGAAACTTGAAATTTTAATATGAAGTACAAGGTGAGTCAGTCGCTGTTCCACCGCGAAAATCCGTGTCATTTATACTTTATGTGACAAGCATACAGAGAACGCAAAAAAGTCAATCTACTGAGGGAACTAACTGGACTCCTCCGGCCAGATCAGAACCCAACCCATGCAGGCAATGTTGGGGAACATATCTGAGTTTTACTGTTGAAGCACACATTTTTTCTTTGATCGGATGCAACAAAGTCTGGTATATACTTGAGGTCATATTACGAGTGTGCCACTGTAGCTCCAATTTCTAGGGAAAGAGCAATGGAATAATAACACATTGTGTTAATTGTTTGAAGCCACTCAATAGCTAAACAACCGTACTTTTTTAGGTAAGCGAAAAGTTATTATATTACTTTCTGTGACGCATAACAGTTTTCCCTTGCAAGCTGGTCGAGACGTGATAGTAAGGAAAATGTGGTCGTGGACTACCTTCTTTGCAAACATAATTGTTATTTATGGTCATTGTGGTTAAGTCACCAATTTGTGTCAAAAATAAGTCCATTGGTGGCCTTAATGAATAAGATTGAAGCTAGATGTGAACCCCACCCCGTACACGTTGCAATACTCTCTGAGGCAGAACTGTGGACAAGAAGGTTTGTGCTGTCGACTACCCTCATGTTTTATTCATAGAAAGTGTGGCCACCAATGGAAAGTGCAGGCAATTCTTATGCCATACCTCACTCATTATAAATAAGATACATTTCCCTACATGAGGTGATGTCCTAGTGGCTCCTTCGGACTAATAACGTCACTTGGTTACAGAAAAGAAGCAGCAAGTGTCATGCATACATGTCCATACGAATATGGTATAGCTTAATTCTATATGGTTTTTTCCCTATATACAGCAAAAAGAAGTTGATTCCCTGGTTGAAGCTCATCCTCAGAAACCAAACCATATTGGAAAGCTACTACTATCCCTGGAGCTACGTTGCAAAGACAGGTAGACTGCACACTGGTGGACTGGGAGGAAATCAAAAGAAATCTGTATGTTTTCGATGACCCCTAGGCTTCGACGATGCCCTGAGAGCGATTGAGCAACTCAACATGTACGTCTTCGAACTTCCCGTCGACGTCGCCGTCAAGCAGTTCCAAACCATGGTGGAGGCATTCTGAACTGCGTAGGAAACGACGTCTTAGCCAAAGCTCCATCTCCCCTTCCCGATGGCACCCGCAAGCGCATATCTGACTGTTGTGATACACTATATTTTTGCCAAAGCAAGATCAGCATACTTAAGTGTAGTTCACCTCTCCAACCGTATATACATTTATCACAGGAAGAATAAACCCTATTTTCGACTATCCTGCAAATTTCCGTGTGTTCTGTTGTCTTGTGTGATACTGTCCATGCCTCGATGAGCACACAATTTTGATTTTTATAAAGAATGTGTGGCACAGGCGTCAAGTGTCTGGGTTGAGCAGAAGGCTGATGCAAAGTTAAAAATAATATCAGAAGTATAAAAGTCTTGTTACATGCCACAGTCACACACCAGCTACTGTACCTCAACATTGGGCCATTGCTTCACTTTTGGGACGAGGCCTGATGCTTCTACCTTGCAATTGACTGTTCGATCATGAGACAGTGGGATTTTTACCTTCATGTGTCCAGTAAGAATGAGCAAGAAGCATCTGGCCAACTTCTTGGTGAAGCTGCGGCACGCTGGCAGCGCTTGCTTGAAGAACATTCGTATCTGACGCGATCGCTTCCATAGGTAAGAGAGAGCAAGGCCCAGAGACCGATGGAACTAAGGAGCTTCAGCAAATAAAGAAGATCTGAAGGCGTAACCTTTGCAGGTTCCGCTCTAAGACGACATATCAAGAGGTGCCGGAGAGGTAGACTGTGCGCATCCTGAACATCATGGCAAGAAGGCAGGATAAGGAGAAAGGACGAGCAGACCTGTAACGCATACACTGTTGGACCAAAATCTGTGGATGACGCGTTTTACATAATGAACAGTGATCAGAATCTCAGCAGCATCAGCAATTCATAGTTAGGAATAGACTATTTTAGGGCTTGAGTTATGTTGACAAATGGTACTCACGACCCTGGGGTAAGTGTTTATATGTGAGGGCTTAAGTGGGGAATACGGGTGCAGCTGGGGTGGGGGTGGGGGGGCAGATGTTAGGATAACTTAGGTTAGGCCGTCCTATTTAAGGCAGCTTCGGCATGACGTGTGCAGCTGAAAAATCAGCTGCACCCATATTACCCACTTGCTCCAAGTCCAAGAATGCCGAGGTCCACTGACTGCCAGAACATAGTTCAAGTAGTCATGTTCCTGTTTGACAGTCTCAGCATCCTCTGATAAATGTTCTTGGCCATGCTGATCACTCACCCGGTTCAAGGGAGGTGATTGTTCAACAAGAAGTTCACGAGTCCGCGGTATTTAGGTTTCGCATGGAAAACACAAAAGCTGTGAGGATGCTTTGTCCTCTAATCTATAGCACCGAGCTTTCCGTCATATGGATGGGGGAGATACTTAACAATCCTTGGTCTCTTTTTGATGACAACGACAGTCATTTTCGTCACGCTTCCACTCTTCACATCGGGGGAGAAGACCCACTGGTAAGAGGTCGTGTCCGCTGTGACCTCCAGAATTGCGCCTCGTGTTCGTCAATCATGTGGCATAGTGCGATCCAGTGCGCGTGCTACGTACGTACATACGTTCACCGAATGCGTTATTACTAGGGGCGATGCACTGCAACAGCATTTGCTGAACTGACTCCGTGTACTTAATAGTTTGCATGAGCCCAGTGACTTGAAGAACTTATGGTTGATCATAACTTGAAACCGCTCAAAGAGTTTATGATTTCTTACCCCTTGACAGGGAGGTAACTTGGAGGAGGTTACTCGGTGACTGCCAATATGATGCCTTTGCCTTGGTTTTAGGCCGCAAAAATATTGAAGTTGGTCATCAATTTTTTGGGTAGGAGTCGTAGTTGCCAACCATTTCAGCTGCATTCACCCAGTGGTCACATGGCATAATGAAGTTTCTTCACTACCTCACAAATCATGAGGACTCAAAGAGCGCCGAACAGTAACATTGTACGTAACTAAAGTACGTGTGCATATAAAAAGAATAATTTTTTACTTAGAGTACCGATCCGCGGCAGGCACAATATCATGGTTACTAAGACTGCAATTCTGCGAAGAAGAAATTCTTTCTCAAGTCTCACAAATGCGCAGACAGTACCATCATTCAGGCGAACGTCAATGCTGTCTTTTGTGACGTAAGAGGTACATGCAAGTGCAGTAACACTTCTCTTGCAGAACGTTCTCCTCCGCTTTGCTTTGGACAAGAACCTGGCCGTGGCCAAGAGGAAGTGCGTGATCCCTACTTATTGGACGTGAGGTGGATGATGACCAAGGACGGGAAGCCAGACATGAACTTCACGAGTTCAATCTTCGAGGAGCCGATGAGGAGGAGGACACACAAGCAGGATAATGGACTGTCTGAACAGGAGCAAACGCCCGTGACAACTGGGTGACTGCAATACATACATATTTTTACATTGTATACATTATACTTCCTCTGTTTTTAAAAAAAGGGCCATCGCCCCCTTTCACTTTTTTCCAGATTAAGTAAGCTATTTGAGTAGTGTGCATATAATTGGACGATTGACGTAGGCAAGTTGATTCTCTAAATGATTCACTGCAAAGTATCGGTAGTTAGTTACATCTTAGCATCTCTGCAGCAGGCCATGCAAGATCTCAAAATGCTTTTTGTCTGATTGATTTGTCTTTGCCATATTCCTAGTCCAAAATCCTCAGTTTCAATGTGTTGTAGCCACAGCAGGTGTCGTTTTCTTTAAATCCACACTTTTGCCGATTCCTAACTCCATGACCATACTAGCACTTCTGATGCTGAACAACGACCTGATCATATATTAGAGATATCATTTAAGCCAAGTAGCTTGTGGTATTATTGTATCTGCCAGTGATAGGAGCTTTGGTTCCAAATGGCTCACCACTTGCTTTTGAAACAGAGGGAGTATCTTTTAATTTCATCGGTAATAATATGCACAGGTGCTCATGCTTTCCACTTACATTAGGTAAGGTTAAGTTAGATGAGGTTGTCGTGTAAGATGGTTGTAGTATCGGGGAAGCCCGAACACTTACTCTAACTTTCAGGGTGGCGTTAACGTTTAACATCGTTGGCTACTCATGTAGAAATACTGCGAAAGAGTCAGTGGGGAGGGAGGAGCACATATCTGACCCCTTTGAAAATCTTCTGGCCTTCAAGATTTTGAGGGTGGACCAGAGCAGCTTCATGCTCTTTAAGTCAACGCAAAAGATGTTTAAACGTTTCAATAATTCAAATGTGTGCTGGCAATGCAGGAAATGAAGGAAGAGACGAGGAAGAACTTCCTATGCTCCTTTCTGAGGTCTAAACTAACGATGGGAAAACACTAATAGAAAGCTCTTGTAATGTCTGGCCCATTTATTTTTATCTGGCCCGTTTCTGGCCCCTTTTTTCGCAAAATGTGGCCCTCAATAGTGCCGCCTACTTGGCAACCCTGCTTAGGGCCGGTAACGAGATGAGATGAAGCGAGACAACAAAAATTCATCTTGGAACAAGACGGGACAGCTCGCGTGATGGTGCATAAGACGAGATGACAAAAATTAGGGAATAACCAAATGAGAGGATGAACAATGCTGTTTTATCATTGATGCTAACACCATGGAAAGCTCTGAGGACTCTGGTTATAACTTTTGCCAGTTTCTCAGGAGTTACTTCAGGCTGGCGGACAAAGACGGCAAACAAGAAAAAAAAGAGTTCTTATCCTATTTTAGTCTTGAAGCTTATCTTGTGAGACAAAATTTGCTACATGAGGCTCGAGAGTGTCGTCCATATTCGAGGTGAGTCACGTTACCGGTCCCTTTCGGCCTTTTTTCGAGCTGGCTCAATTCCAGCTCGGCTCGATATTTTCGAGATTCTCTACAGTCCCAGAAGGAAGTCGATCTGGAATGTTTTGGCACAAGCTAAGGATGGATTCAAGCTAGGGCCACTTTTCATCAAGCTAGAAATGAGCTGACAACGCCAGTCCTCTTTGCGTAGGCAGAGTTCCTGGGTTCGGCTCGGCTCGAACTTTCTGGCTCGAAATGCATCCCCAAGCAACTAATTTGTTTTTGTTTTGATTCGGCTGCGTTCAGCTGCAAGTTGGTAAGATCGCCGGTCGAATGGATGTAGTGTAGGAGCGCGCCCGTCTGCGGCATCATGTGCGACGTCACCAGCGACAATTTCGACGAGCTCCTACCGGCGATCACGGACTGCATCAGCCGGTGCGAGTTCGTCTCCTTTGACACAGAATTCACGGCACTCCGCCTGGGCGAAGACACTAAGAGCAGGTACGGTGTACTTTTTTCCCGACGCTTGCAGCTGTGTGGAGTGCTGGAGTAACTATCTGCATTCATTTACAGCCTCTTCGACTCCGTCGAGAATCGCTATCAAAAGCTGAGATCAATTGCGACCGAGAGCACCGTTTGTCAGGTGAAGCTTCTAGCATGGTGCTTCAGTCAAATGGTCACACTCTTCGTTTAGGTTGGCCTGTGTTTCTTCTGTGTCGATTCTACCAACACCTACATCGCCCACCCCTTTAACTTCTTCGTTTGTCCTCGATCTTTCGGTCCCGTCGACGTCACATTCGCCTGCCAGGCGTCCAGCCTCGAGTTCTTGAGGAGCCACAACTTCGACTTTAACAAGGTAAAGCGGCCATTGAATATTGTTTGCGTATGAGATATCGGCTCCTCCTTTAACCCTAGTTCCTAAGCAAGGGCATTGGTTACGTCAATGCCGAGCAAGAGAAATTGCTCCTATCCAGTCTCCACGGGGACTTCTTTCTTGGGGCGACTGAGCGAAACCTGCCGTGGGCTCACGAGGATCGTCTAAAGGAAATGTGCTCAGATGTAAGTAAGTGGCTGAGGAGTCCCACAGGAGATGCCAGAAAAGTAGGAGAGGAGAAGGTTCTCGCGTGTGGACCTCTAGAAGTCTTTGTGGTGCATCAAGAGATGAGGAACAAATTTCCAACGCTCTGGACCTTTCCGGCCGAAGAGAAACGGGTAGGTGTCTACTATTTTCAGGATGTACACGGCGTAGTATGTGTCTACCTTGGGCTTCTTCACCGTTTAAGGCAGTTCTTCTCCGCGTTGTGAGCAATGAAGAACGCAAGCACCTATCTGAGGAAGACCTCATATGGGATCTGGTGGATCATCTGCGAGGATTCTCAAAGGTGATCCGCCTCATCTCGGAGTGCGGCAAGCCAATGGTGGGGCACAACTGTCTGCAAGATCTGCTCAGGTTGCAGCACCAGTTCATCTCGTCCCTGCCACCTGCCTACCACACGCTGAAGAAGGGACTTCACGAGACCTTCCCACTCTTGTTTGATACCAAGCTCATTGCATACAAAATCAGGAGTCATCTCGAGGAGGGCCAGTCCAAGATGGCAAGTATGGGATTGTAGTGGAGGCATACGCTGTAGTCGACATAAGAATATTCAAATGTGACGACGTCTTTCTCCTAGATTTTTTTGTCTCTGGAAACTTAGAAGACTTATATTTGGCCATGTCGTCTGACCAACCTGGCGTCAACTCGTCGTTCTCACCCAAGATCCATCAAAGTGAGGACAAGCACTTCATTAAATCCTACCAAGGTGAGTGACGGGCTGCCACCTTAGGTTTGAGAGCTTTTTTGGGATGACTCTTAACGCACAGATGTACATCTATGATAACTTTTTCACTTCTATCATGCGACGCTTCTTTCCAGGAAATACCCAACTGTCTCACGAGGCTGGCTTTGACGCTTACGTAACGGGCTTCTGCTTCCTCAAAATCGCGCACCTTGCAACCTCAGTCGACGAAATGTAAGTGCCGATATAGGTTGATCATGTCTCGTCTTGGGATTTGCGTTCTTTTCTTTAGGTCTATTGTCTCGTTGAGAGTGCTAAATTTCAAGGAACTACTTATGGGTGTCAGCCTCTACAAGAATCAGGTCAACTTGAGCAGGGGAATAATTCCGTTCGTGGTATGTGCGACAATTGAATGCTCGACATTATTACCTTCGGCCCGACAGCATCTACAATTAGCGTTATCTTTTTTGCTTTCTTACACATAGAACTTTTCTGGAGCAGATCCGCCCTCTTTCCGGCCTCAATGGCTCCTCGCCAAGCCTAAGCGAAAGAATTGCCCTCTTAACCACATCTCAGTAAGGGATTATCCTTCAAAGTGTACTCTGAGCTGTCCTTGTTGTCATTGGTGTATTTGGTAAGGTTGCCGGTCGCCTGTCCTGTTATGGAGTCGTGGACGTGAGGAAACATTACCAAGGACGGGTCCTCATCGCCGTTGGAAATCGGCGCCGGTAAGAGAAAAGACTGTGAGGTAAAATAGTGGTAAATCGCATAAAGAAATTTAAATACTTTGGATATGAGAACATTGGGACCAGCTTGTAAGGGTCACCTGGGGTAGACAGTTTCTGAACAATATGGACGACATATCTAGTGGATTGGCGAAAACTTCAGCAGAATGCACACGGCCAAGTGGACGGTGTAAGCGAGTCCTACTGTACTTTAAGCGTATTAACTGAAGTATAACGTCGATTAGGTCTTATTGTGTTGAGGAAGGCCAACAGTAGTATTGGGTCTGTTCTCGCTTACTTGCTGAACCGGAAACTCATCACTTTTTGCGAGCACAATACTTTTTGTGTTCTCAGGGTTTGACCTGACAAGAATGTTTCTTGCCTGCTCTCCTGAAGGCAGCGTTGCATACAAGCATGCAGTCAATACAAGTCCTGAAAATGCCTAGAAATCAACCGTACTGAGGCGCTACATTTATTGGTGCTTTTGTGTGCACGTACTGGATTCGTGGGAGTCATAACAGATGCAAATGTAAGCTTCTCTTTCAGCGCCTGGATACCTCGCGTGAATTTTGCAAATGCAAGGAGGAAGAGAGCCAGGAACAACTGTCTTGGGGTTCTGCCAGGAGAAAGCAAAATTCCTCACCTGAGCATGAACGTGCGCGCACTTTCGCCCTCGTGCATGGCATTATCATTTAGTTCGACGACACCCCCTTTTTGTTGAAAATCATTTGACTTTAATAATGCTTCATCAGTCATTGCTGCAGCTCAAGTTGGCCTACACGTAGCAGATGTTGAATGGGTGGCTCCGACTGACTACAGGAGGGCAGAGGGGATTGACTCGAGTGCTTGCAGGTAGAGTAGGTACGTGAATGGGTCCACGCACACGAGAGGTACAACGTGGGTCAAGCCAAGATTCCTCATTGGTTCCTCCGTGCATGAATGATGCGCTTACGTGAAGCGCACGGCATGTATACACACGTATGTAGCACCCAAAGTGCTGCGATTTGCGGGACGCAGCACTTCTACGAGATCATTTATTGGGCTGGAGCGTCGGTGGGTGACCCATTTTTGACTCTTGAGGGCGAGGTGAGCGCGGTAGAAGCATTAACAGCTTATGGCCGGTTTTTTTGCGAGTACTGTACCGAAAATAACTCATTTCGTCATTCCTGGACAGTAGGCGAAAGCTGGCGTAAATGCGCCATCAGACAAACTGATCTCGGCTCATCCAAGTTTTTTACTACCAGATAACGCTTTTCACAGCTCTTGGAAAAATATCAGGAATATTATATAACTAAGAATTTGCTAGCTGCTAGTATAACATGTCAGCTGAAGAAATGCGTTAAGTAATTTCAGTCATCTCGGTGTGTTTAGGGCTGAAGACATCTTGCGAGCCTTCTGCTTGGGCAATGACAAGGAGATGACTGTAGTTCGTTACAGGCCAATAAAGCACGGCTGGCTTTTAGGGTAAGTGATAATGAAAACTCCTGGAGAAAGACGAAAGTGAAAGTGTCTCCCCTCTTTTTTTTTTATTTCTTCCTCCCAGAAGCTCTAGTGGACTCCTCCTTGTTTCTTCTTGCCTGATGGCTGGAACATCGGCGGCGGCCGCAGCCCTCACCCTGTTCCTGTGGACTAGGAAGGCCACGTGAACGTCACGGCGGCGGCTGTGAAGAAAAAGTGCTTCTGTTTATTTGCGAAATTCTACACTGCCTGCTTGAATACGCGGCATGTGTCCTTTCCTTCTCTCTTTTACCCTTCCATGGAAAAAAGTGACCATGATGCTGTGCTGTGCTTAAAAACGTTCAAAGCCTCTGAAAAATGTACATAACATTTGTTGAAGGCCCTTTCTAGTCGTCATGTAACAGTATTCAGTACGGCTATGCACACGTAGCTCTATAACATGATGCGCGGGAGCAAACAACCTGGAATTTTGCCCCGAGAAAGTACTCATCACATTTGTAAAATTTTGCAAGTCTGAGCTAAGAATAGAACGCACGTGGAATCGTTGATTGGAATTTCGTTACATCGTCTATGGAGTGAAGATATGTAGACAAAAACGACTGCAGCACTGCTGTCGCCGCAAAGTAAGTGCTTGCTCCTTAAAGCAAAGATCATGAAGTTCCATCAACAAATCAGGGGGAAATCATGTTCTGTGAATTTCCCCTATTGCAAACTATAAGGTCACGGTTTTTTTTAGCTTCTCCAAGGAAAAGATTTGCACAACTTGAGGAAAAAAATTGTCCTCAATGAAGATTGAAGTGGAACCAAGAGGCCCACCAGCAACAAAAAGAGATGAATGCTTTGAAGAGGTCTCCGGCCTCCCACTTTAAGTTGCTCTCCAGGATCAAACATGACGCAGAAGAGGCCTTAAATGCTACCGCACTCCCAAGCAGCTCATGCCGGATATATTATTTGACTTCATCATTAAGCCAACGTGTGAGTCATTGCGTTACTTAATGAGCACTCATTACCATACTAAAGTACTTGTTGCTATATAGAAAAACTATAATAAGATACTTAAGTATCTTAGGCGTTGGGTTAGTGTCGGCCGGTCCTTACTGTGACCACTCGGCGAGGGAGCGCAGTACTTGGAGGCGTGAATCTGCCACTTGTGGTAAATGTGTTACGTCAATGGTCAACTTCGAACAGCTATAAAGTGTACCTTCATATTTTTTTATGTACCTGAAATTAGGATGGCCACTTTTTCAAGTCAAAAAATGCACCTACGTACAGAAAAGCACTACACAGGTGAATCTCCAGCGTTTTTGCTGCTGACCAAGAGTTCATTTTTAACTGATAAAGTTGGTGTCTCGAAATAATATGTCTTGCCTGCTGATGAAGGCGGATTCGGAGATTTCGGAGATTTCGCTCTATCTGTACAAGAGAAAAGAAAGAAGACCATTTAGTAGCTCAGCTCGGGGGACCAGGCGAATAAGGACAAAGCTGCCACTACCGTGAGGTCTCGATACAAAAGATAATGGGCCTGCGTTTGAGCCTGTGAAAAGCATAAGTCGCTCCTGCTCCCATTCAGTCAGAGGAGCTGCCAGAAGAACCTTAGTTAGTCGAAGAAAGCCGTTGTTATTCTACGAAGAACTACTCGTACGGTCATTCCGTTCAGATTTATTTCTTCTTATACGCGATCTTCTGCGTAAGTAAGACAGAAGATAGATCGCGGCCGTTGCGTAAAATACACGTTGAGGATCACACTTGTCACGGATATAATGCGGGAGAGAGAGATGAGGATTTTGCCGCTGATTTCATGAGACTGCTGCCAAGTCTCTCTCCCCCCACGCACACATGCTCCAATGCACGAACAGTTATTACAGTGAGTGTTTGCACTAGTGTTGCAGACGCGTCGGTTCAATTATGTACATGTGACAGTACAGTGCTGTCAACGGAGTTCTGTTCTCAATTGATGGTGGACAACTGTCATTCGCTGCCATGGAACTGCCATGGAACATCAACGCTTTCTGTGTAACGTCTGAGGCACTCACGAACCTACTCAATACTAATTAATTTGCGGCGTGAGTCAGAGGTTGGGGAGTCCTCAGAGTGGTTCCGCGGTGTGGGATGCTGATGGCTCCTAACTGCAACACGTGCCTGGTCCTCGCATCAGATACTTGGTCGCTTCGTCATAGTTGGTCAGGAAATGTAACGAGCCGATCCCAATATACAATGCTTGAACAGGTCTTGAACAGCTCCTCCCCTTGGTTGACGGTTTGCTACTGGTAAGTTTCTGTACTGGTCGTACTGGTAAGTTTCGAGCAACTCAGTCCTGTTCGCGCTCTAGGTTCCAGTCAATGTTCAGCAGGAAGCAAACATAGTTCCCGGAATCGCTTCTTTGAGAGAGAAGCACGTTTCTCCATGGCCGTGCACTGACACACGAGGGCAGTGATGTTTATCATAGGTGTGACAGCTGCCAAGCCTACTCGGGCTTGCTTGGCCCTCGGGGATATTGCTCGTGGACATTCAGCCAGACTGACAGGGCTTTGGTCCTACCACGCAGCAGAAACTTGTTTGCTCCCATCACGTCGTCATCCCCTGATTGGAATCTAGATGCCCCATTCATGAGGCACCCCCTTCATAGAGCAGACTGGTAGAGAGCTGCCAATCAATATGATCATTGTGACTGCGCCATCATTGCTGGTGCGTCCAAAATAAAGGAAACCGGTAAACAGTATCACTTTTGCTATCACATTCTCCATACTTATCCTCATTATGCCAGGAATTGGTGGGTTGACGCGGCAGCAACAAGCGGCATGCGCGCGCGCGCGCGTGTGTGTTGTCTCGGCCTACTCTTTTTTCGAAAGCAGGAGGAAGCATTGCTGCTGGACCTCGTACTACAACGAGCTACTCAGTGCGTGCTGTCTCGTCCGCCGCCCGTCGGGTGAAGTCGGTTGAGTCGAGCAGAGCTTGCTTTTACCCCTCCTCCTGCGGCCACATCGTAGGCTTGCGGCCGCAGCCGCCGTCGACAGTTTTAGCTTTTGTCAAGTGGTGATCGGTGAGGGAGAGAAAAGAGAGGGAGAACTCAGTACTCGAGAGTAAAGACTGTGCACAGGAGGCGAATCGAACGTGGATCACTGAAAAGGTAGGATCTGTATAGCTGTTGAGAATATGAGTACGGGGTGCGCTTCAAAGTTTAGAGGGGAAAGATGTCGTTGTTCGGACTAGAGACGAACGTTCTCGACAGCCATGGGGACACACTGCGAGCAATCCTAGGTGGGATGTAAGTTCTATGTAGGTGTAAGCATGCAGTGCAAAAGTAGGCACCAATGTGGAACGCATTGTCATGTACGTCTCTTCACTAAGTGGTATTTCACAGCTGTTTCGCTAATGCCACCTTGTTATATCGGCACGTGTGTAGGAACCGCCGCTCCTCGTACGTGCCTATAGGAACTTTAGGTCAAGGTTATCATATGCTGACAGATCAGATGCTTCGTTCGATTGTTTCCTTACCTACCGGGATCTTATAACCTCTGGAGCAAAAAGGTGGGAAGGTTGAGCCCTCATCAACGACGGTGCCACAATTTGACCACCTATACACATGCCACCTTGACACAGGAGTGAGCCGCAGCGACGAAGTACACGTCCTAAGCGTCGGCCAAACGAGTGGGGTAGTTGCAGCAAACTGAACAACTACTTTTCCTATAAGTTACTAAACAGAAACAAAAAGAAGGCTGCAACTCTCGCACTCGTGAGACCGCAGCTTTGACGGGCTTTTGCGCCGTGATTCGCCCATGGAGCCAAGACCAAGGAAGCCCAACCTCGTGCAAAAGTCAGAAAAAGAACAGAAAAGGTGTGCCTTCTCCAGATCGCAAGTACGAAAAACACAGCTTCAGCAATTGAAGAATTGTTTCGAAGTTTGAACCGGAAGTACATGTACAAGGTTTGTTTTGCTGATTGCTCGGTGGATTGTTCGCTTCCTTCGTCAAGACAGCTGTGTTGCACTGGCGATTAAGCTGCACACTGTTGGAAAAGAGAATGTGATCCTACAGGGCATCTTTTGTGGTTACTTTTGATATCGACACAATGTATCCTTATCTAGGCGTCACAGTGATCTCTCGTCGTTCGCGTCGCGTACGACATTCACAAGTTGCGAGAAGATAGAATGCTAAAAATTGACCGACGCGAGCATCAGGTAACACATAGTGAAGTTGCTTTCACCCAATGTTTTTTTTCGATAGCATATGACTATATTATGTAATGATATGTCACATTACAACACTCATATTGCATGTAGGGTATGCAATAGAAGTGGCTCTTGTAAACGCAAATAATAACGTGCGACGTAGTTGGTCTTAAAAAAGCTGCAGCCTTTCCGATACCACACACATGTGCACGATGACGATTGAGAGCCATGATGACATTCTGTAGTGCCTGACGAACAAGTGGAGAATTTGTAAAATTAATTCTAGAAGAAGCGAATTTAGGGGATAAGAGAGGTTCGCTCTTTTATTTTTGCCATGCGAAACAATTACAGTGTAAAATCAGGCTAACAAAGGCAGAGCCGAATCGCGGATCAAGGGATCTGAAAAGCCATCACATTGCCCGAATGCAAATTCTGTCTCATAACGTTAGTCATCTCTCTCAGGGAAAGTGTGCGTCCTACACATGCCCACTCTACTGCACCGTATGCGCTGCGGTGTATAGTGTGCTAAACACTGATAAAGCCTGGTACTGACAGTGCGCATACTGAAAATAATCTTATGCATGTAACGTGATCGTATCACTGACATTTTCTATAAGTTGAATGGTAATGTATCCGTACATGACCGTTCACTTTCTTGCAGTCAGTACAGTTGCCCACTGAGACTGCACAGTTGTCCATGCACAATGCGCGACTCACTCCATTTGAACGGTCTACTCCCTTGGGGTCCTTGTGACTAAGAAAATAAATACTGGATCCAAGCTTACGCCAAGCCAAGCTTGAGCCAAGCCAAGCTGGACTGAGTTTTTGAGAACAAAGCCTGGGGCCCAATCTTGGCTTGACAAGTATCGACAGCAGAATTGGCAAGGTCCAAGTGGGTTCCGTGATGAACTTGGGCATCTGTTAAAGGCCTTTAAATGCTAAAAGGCTTAGGATTGTACTAGACGCAATTGGAAACTGTGCAGAACTCTATTGAGGTGAAAAAGAACTACAGTATTATCCTGAAACATCCAATTGTGCCAAAAAAAGTAGTCTTAGGAAATTACTGAGGAAGTGTCAAACCGACCGAAAATGTTTTAGGTTGGCCCAGAAAACAGAAATACTGCAGATGGTGGCGTCCTCTACAGCAACAGTTTGTTTACTGGATGAGGTCCATTATGCCTATAAACATTCAGCGTTTAAGGTTGGCCTTATGTTTCTACATAGGGGGGCACAAATGAACGTTCGACTTTCCATTAGCTTTTTTAGCTACCCTCTAGTAATCATTCCCATAAAATTTTCGACCAAGACACCCTCAATAACTTTGAAAGGAGCCTGTTGTGCATCTGCCATCTGATTTAGGTATTCCATCAAAACTTTGCTCAGCACAGCATTCATACAAATTGAGCTTGAACATAATGAAAAAATCGTGGTGGAAGTTCACGTGCGTCGCCCTGTAGTAGGGCTGAAGTGTACCTACGTATACGGTGCTATGTCATTTCGTAGGGAAACAAGCAAAACTATCCAAAGCCGTATATCTAAAGGAGGAGTGTCCACCTGTCGGTTGTAATCGCATTTCCTCTCTGACCGCTGAATTGATTTAGATGAAACTTGACATAGAGAGGGGGCACAAACTTACATTTCCCGCAAGAATGGGTGAATCTCAGAGAGCTGGGATATTCTTTTGTTTTGAGAAACATGCCATAAAACTTTCTCTCAGTTAAGCGGTTTCCTCCCCTTAGCGGACTTTTTAATTTTTTGCAACAGCCTTTGGAGAATGCATGATTCACCCACCCCGCGGCTGCCATAACAAAGAGGTCAATACAACGAACAGGTGGACAAGACAGCCGAGTACAAGGTATACCAGCATGTCTTAGATGCGTCTCTGTTTTACGAACAATAGTAAAGTTTGCCTAGTAGGTGAAATGTGTACATATTATAGTATATATTCGCATATAATGTATATAGCATGCATACAATAATGACTGTCTCTGGTTGTTCAAACGAAACGAAATGCAGATGCCTATCATAAGTTTTGGGCGGCGCCTATTGAAAAATATGTTTTCCTGCTTTTTCAGGGCTTGTTCACTCCTTCTGGGGGGTGTTGGCAGCCTCCCTCAGGATGGAGGACGCATTCACGCGTCCGTGGCAGGAGTGCTGCCAAAAGTTCGGCGTCGACGTCGACAAGGGCCTCGCAGAGACCCAGATCAAGGCCAACTTAGAAAAATATGGCCATAATGGTATGACAAGGATTTAACCTTGGTCCTGCTGAGACTTTGTGCGCTCATTACATGGGTTCATGCAGATTCACTGCTCTTACTTTGCGTTGCTCTCTTTCAGAGATGCCCGCCGAGGAGGGCAAGAGCCTTCTGCGGCTGGTGATTGAGCAGTTTGACGACCTCCTCGTCAAAATCCTGTTGCTCGCTGCCATCATCTCCTTCGTGCTGGCATTTTTCGAGGAGGACGAAGAGTCCATCACGGCATTTGTAGAGCCATTCGTCATTCTGCTCATTCTCATCGCAAACGCCATCGTCGGCGTCTGGCAGGTCAGTAGACACTGAACTGGTATCTCTTTCACATTACTATACGACTAAACAACTATGCTTATGCTTTCCCTGCGGGTTGCGACTGAGAATTTATGCTCATATTTTGCGTACTCACGAAGAGTGAGCGTGAGATATAGCAGGAGTCGACGCAGGACTTGGAAAGCTTCAACATAGCGAGGTGTTGGGCACGTCCGTCGTTTTGTGGCGCTCTTCGGGTAATGGGAGAGTTCTACAGTTACGAAAGACGGGGCAGCAGAAGAATTGGCTTTGACAAAGGACACATTTCAGTGGACAGAATTGTGGTGAGGGAAGCCATCACTTTGTCAGCGGCGGGGGAGAATATGAAGTTGTCCACCGCTGTTGCACGGCATTTAAGGTTTTTTCTCTCTCGGTATGGAGTATTTCGGTTGTGGGCATCATAAATCAGTCCGTTTCTGCTTCCTTTGTCCCCACTGCCTACTCAGGTACATAACGAGTAATAGAAAATAGCCCTGACTGTGTAGGGAAAGAGGTGCTCAATCAAAGCTGCCCATTTACTCTCCCTGGACGACATGCAATATGCAACTAAGTGAAAAATGCGGTCCCCTCACAGCTGTGTTCCATCGACGCACGACTAGTGGTACTCTTACCTGTGAGGACACACCAACTTGGCGCTCACTCAGGACTTGTTACTTGATCAGAGAAAGTCTCTAACACTGACGCCCTAAGTGCACGTATTGACACGTGTTTCCTCCAATTGCACAGTTGCTTGTCGTGAAAGACAGAAAAAAACACTTGTCGGGGTAACAGCGATGAGAAGAATTCCAGAACTGTGCCTATGTAAGCGCAGTTGTACTAATTGGTGCTGCGCGCATGCATACGTTCGCACAACGTCCTGGAAATTGTTATAATCTCCCAGAAGGGTAGGACTACCGAGGACGAGCACTTGAACAAGCTGTCTGTGCGCGTCCGTAGATGAACAGGAAGTCCTGCTACGGCAGCAATGGGGAGAGGATTTCCCCCTCCTATGTTTGGAAAGTCGCTTCCTTCGTCGCCAGCGGCCACTTACAGTCGACTCGCTGTTTCCGTTAAGTCGATTCTTGAAATTATACGATAATTTCGTAGCCCCGAGTACTTTTCGCCAGCTTTCCTGGCACACTTTTCGGTGAGCGCCATAAGCGTCGTCGCGACTCGTAAGAGCATTTTCACCCTCAGCCGGCGCAAGTCAAGTTGATGGGAGAAAAAAATTATAAATTTTTCTACATTCCTCTCCCTTCCAGCGGTCCATTAAATTGAGGCGCATTCGATTTTCTTATATCTGTGCGATAGAAGGAGCGCTCTGACCTCAGAGGCTGAAAATTTTTCATAGGCGTCTCCATGGTGAATGGGTGCATCGAAGAAGAGTCATTGAAGTAGGGTGCGTGCTTCCTCTGATCTCACTCGCTAGCAGGACTACGACAGCTCCCTCGTTCTTTCAATCTTTCACGTCGTGTCAGTCCGCCCTATGAAAGTTGTAGCGCTCTCTCGTAACGTCCACGACGCTTCTTTCTTCCCCGAAAGTGCTCCTTCTGCACCTAACTGTATTGTACATATTTCCAACTAGCAAAGTTGGCCTAGCCCACTGGGCTTACCAGCATAACAGAGAAGATTCTACTTTTAGGATACAGTGTCTTTTGTGACGGTAAGATGAGGTGGCCGGCCAATCTTGTTGTTCTGTTTTCGCTCTTTAGAAAGAAAAATAACTGGTAAGATAAAGAGAGAAAGCTCGCAAGATAAATTTAGTGGGACTAAACTTGGGCAGGAAGCAAATGTCTCACCGGCGCACAAAAAACTACGAGAACAATACTTATGTGTGCGTGTGTTAGAGGGGGACGGGGAGGCGCTACTAAGGCGCTGCATAAGAAGTCCATTTCGTACTATTGCAGATCCAAGGGCGCCCCCACTCATCGCTGGCGCACGGAATTTTGGCCAAATTTTCTTTTCCTCTTCTTTCTTTTCCTTGGGCGCGCTGCAAACGCTGCTTGGCCCTTCACTCCTTTTTCTATTTCGTATGTACAATGGCATTTCTTGGGCCGCTGCCCCTCAATTGTATGTTTCTAGGCGGGAAATGGGTATGTTCTGGTGGAACAAAAAGCAGCGCAAAACGATAAGAGATATGAGAAGCGAACACTGACCCCATGATCATCGGCGCGAGGTCGAATCCCGTCCCTTTTCTTTTTGTCTTCAGTGGGAGATTTTTGTGAAGAAAAATCAGCAATGACGTCATGCATCACGCCTGGAAATCGTGCACTGGTGAAATCTAAGACTCTTACGCCAAATCTCAATACTAGGGAAGGCTGTTGTCCACATGAGAACTCAGTTGGAGCGACAAATGCAATCTCCTTGTGATGGTTGACGAAGGCTAAATGCTCGTTTCTTCTTTAGGAGCGCAATGCTGAGTCCGCAATCGAGGCCTTAAAGGAGTACGAGCCTGAAATGGGCAAGGTGATCAGGGCGGATAAGGACGGTGTGCAGATGGTCCGCGCCAGAGACATCGTGCCAGGAGATGTCGTAGAAGTGTCAGGTGAATGGAGTAGACATCTGATACGCATTAAAGTTGGAAAACTTAAAGGAAGACACAAACCGTACTTTCTGCAGTTGGAGACAAGGTTCCCGCCGACATTCGCATCGTCACTATTATGTCGACGACTCTCAGGATCGACCAATCCATCCTGACGGGAGAGTCAGTTTCCGTGATCAAGCACACGGACCCCGTCCCTGATCCTAGAGCCGTCAATCAGGTGAGGTCGACGACAACTCTCGCATGTGCTCGCACTGTAGTCCAGCAGTCACGTCGTGGCATGAAAGTAACATACGCATGTCTTTCTAGGACAAGAAGAACATCATCTTCTCAGGCACGAACGTGGCGTCGGGCAAGGCCCGAGGCATAGTGGTGGGCACGGGGCTCAACACAGCCATTGGACGGATCCGGACAGAGATGACCCAAACAGAAGAAATCAGAACACCTCTCCAGCAAAAGCTCGACGAATTCGGAGAGCAGCTATCGAAGGCAGGTTCAGTTTATTGGTGACCAACTTAGGTTACTTGCACCCTGAACATTTCCAGAATTTGTAGTTCAGGAGAAGAATTCTTTGCGCTGCAATACAGGAGCATTGAACGAAAGCAATATTTGGGCCACGATTTTTTGACCGAGTCTTCAGCGTGCAAGTGACAATGTCGGGTCTCTTTCGAGCTTTGCTATGCGTAAGGACCTAAAAAACTTTGAGACCAACCGAGTCTATGGCAAAGGTTGGAGCTTTGAGCTCCATCAATGCTTTTGCATAAAAATAACGCTAAAAATAGAAGTCTACATATAATTATTTCAGTAGATGCGTAGCATAGAACATTCTAAGGTTTGCTTCTCACCGACTTTCAGGTCATTACATTGATCTGCATCGCTGTTTGGGCCATTAACATTGGACATTTCAATGATCCTGCTCACGGAGGCTCCTGGGTCAAAGGTGCTGTCTATTACTTCAAGATCGCTGTGGCCTTGGCCGTAGCAGCTATTCCGGAGGGACTTCCGGCTGTCATTACCACGTGCTTGGCACTTGGTACCAGGAGAATGGCCAAGAAGAACGCAATTGTCAGGTACGCAGCGGCAAGCCCGAGCATACCTGCTTACTAGTGCTCCTCAGCTGGCATTTCACCTTGCAATCACGTGCGCTTCCAGATCACTACCGTCTGTTGAGACCTTGGGATGCACTTCGGTCATTTGCTCGGACAAGACTGGAACCCTGACCACCAACATGATGTCGGTCTGCAAGATGTTTTCCTTCAAGGACAAGGAGAACTTCGACGAGTTTGAGATTTCTGGCTCGACCTATGAGCCAGTGGGTGACGTCTTCCGTGCTGGCAGGAAAATTAAGGGCGCGGATATCTCGGCACTTGAGGAAATCGCAACGATCTCGGTTATGTGTAACGACTCGGCCATAGACTACAATGAATATAAGAAGGCTTTTGAAAAGGTTTGTCAGCTAATGAAACTCCCACCCTAGTGTCGAATATTAGATTTCGTGACAAGTGCGAGTACAACGTGAGATATTCGTTGTTGCACGTGCAGGTGGGCGAGGCGACGGAGACCGCCCTCATCGTGCTGGCTGAAAAAATCAACCCGTACAAGGCAGACAAGGCGAGCCTTGGTCGTCTGGCAGGTGCCAAAGCCGTTCGCAAGGACGTTGAGGCTCGCTGGAAGAAGGATTTCACACTGGAGTTCTCTCGCGACCGCAAGTCCATGTCCACGTACTGTTCGCCCAAGGAGGGTTCGCGCCTGGGAAGTGGGGGTCCCAAGATGTTCGTGAAAGGAGCTCCGGAGGGGCTGCTGGAGCGTTGTACTCACTACAGGATCGGCACTGAAAAGGTGCCAATCACGACGGATATCAAACAGTCGATCATGGACAAGGTAAGACATGCATAGAAGATGTTATCGCTGGTTGAGTCTGGTGCGGTTGGGTCTCGTCTAGTGGGGTTAGGTCGGGCTTGGCTAGGCATTCTTGATGCGGCACAATTTGGTTCGAAATTCGATGTAAAATCATCTAATTGATGCACGGTTCGTTCATTTTGGTCCTCCAAACAATCATTTGGATCTGCCAAGGGGTCACTTTTGGTGCGAAAAATAATACGGTCCCTAAGGACCATGGACAACACCTCCGTGTTCAGCTTCAGGTGGTCACTTTGAACATTCCGAGAGAATAGATTTTTTTAAAAACATAGTAAGTCGAAGGCCTCTTCTTCCTGAATTGCTTTTCTTAATGGGGTTCTATACGTTGTTTGTAAAAGAAGTCATTCAGCTTAAGTGGCTTCACTAGCGCGAAGTAGTGGTACGTTCTGCATATACGCATGGAGTACAATACGCCCAGTTGGGTATGTCACGGAGAAATATACATCTTCCACTCTCTAAGGCTATTCAATATGGCACTGGTCGCGATACACTTCGCTGCTTGGCCCTATGCACAGCGGACAACCCTCCGAACCCGAACGACATGGACCTAAAGGACGCTACCAAGTTCGTCCGCTACGAGGTCAATCTTACTTTCGTTGGAGTAGTCGGCATGTTGGACCCGCCTAGGATGGAGGTGGCGCCCTCCATAGTGAAGTGCAAGGAGGCAGGTGCGTGCCCTTTTCGTACAGTACGCATAAATGTCAGTGCATCAGAGTTACTAATCATCTTTCTGCTACGTTTTCTTCTAGGCATCCGAGTGATCATGATCACTGGCGACAACAAGAACACCGCCGAGGCCATTTGCAAGCGAATTGGCATCTTCAAGGAGGAAGTCAACACCGAGGGCAAAGCTTTCTCTGGTCGAGAGTTTGATGATCTGTCCATAGAGGAGCAGCGCGCTGCCTGCGCCAGCGCGAGAATGTTTGCTCGTGTAGAACCCTTTCACAAGTCCAAGATTGTTGAGTTTTTGCAATCCATGAATGAAGTGACTGCCATGACAGGCGATGGTGTCAATGACGCTCCCGCCCTCAAGAAGGCTGAAATTGGTATTGCCATGGGTTCCGGGACTGCTGTTGCCAAGAGTGCCTCAGAGATGGTATTGGCTGATGACAACTTCGCCACAATCGTGGCAGCGGTGGAAGAGGGCCGGGCCATCTACAACAACATGAAGCAGTTCATTCGCTATCTCATCTCATCCAACATTGGCGAGGTGGTTTCCATTTTTTTGACTGCTGCACTTGGGCTTCCCGAGGCTCTGATACCTGTGCAACTCCTCTGGGTCAACTTGGTAACGGACGGTCTTCCAGCCACGGCATTGGGATTCAATCCACCAGACATTGACATCATGAGCAAGCCGCCAAGGTACTGAGTCATTGGTCTTGGTCAAATATGTCTGCAACCGTGCATCTTTCAAGGTCGTCAAAGGAGACCCTGATCACACCCTGGTTGTTCTTCCGTTACATGGCCATTGGCGTGTATGTGGGCTGCGCAACCGTTGGTGGGGCGGCCTACTGGTTCCTGTATGACCCCTCTGGGCCTCAAATGCGCTACTACCAAGTACGACACGCTAATCTTGATGTTAACGGGAGCTTTGACATGAACTTCCCTCCACCCTTTTTTCACAGCTATCCCACTGGCTGCAGTGCACGACGGAACCGAATCGGTTTAAGGGCATTTCTTGCGACATCTTCCAGGCCCCTGAACCAATGACCATGGCTCTGTCGATCTTGGTCACTATCGAGATGTGTAACGCCATCAACTCTCTTTCTGAAAACCAGTCTCTGCTCGTCATGCCACCCTGGATCAATCCTTTGCTCCTTGGCGCGATGGTGCTGTCATTCTCCCTGCACTTTCTTATCCTGGAAGTGGACTTTCTCTCGGTAAGGAAGTAAAGCTTACTCGCTACTCGTCGTGATTCTCATCTGAAACTTACGACTTTTAGACTGTCTTCCAAATCACTCCGCTATCCCTGGATCAGTGGGTCGTGGTGCTCAAGTTCTCACTGCCAGTCATCATACTGGACGAGATGCTGAAATTTATCGCTAGAAATTTTGCTGACGGTAAGGCAAACTTGAAGCGAATATGCTTGCAAGTGAATGTGCATACACAGACATAAACGTGGATGATGTCACATTGCCTGCATTTGTGTAGGTACCATGTACTCCAGAAATAAGTTTATACCACCCCCTTTGTAAAGTTTTTTCAGGCCCCAAGTACATTTAGAACACTTTTTTCTACACACATTCGATGTCGGTCACAAAAAAACATAACGTAACCTCCATTGCAAAGGGTCGTTCGTACCTGCAGCGCGTACAAATGGGAGCTGCTGCTGAACGCAATCATGTCACTTAGACCTATTGCGTACATGCCAACACTGCTACGTATGTACACCGACGTGCACTACACATTTTATTGTGCTGGTGCGCCTTTTTAACCGCTTTTTATAAGTATGCAGTACATCCGGGTGTACAGTCTATCACGTCTATCACGTTGTGTTTCTCGTGCCTCATTTTTGCACAGAGAAAGGGCTGAAGCCACGCTTCAGTGACCCAGTTTGAAACTTCTGAGTGTGAAATGCCATTTAAACCCGAAAGAAATTGCAAAATTTTTGTGGAAAGTATTCCAGCCAAGCATACATTACAATATGTATGGAGATGATTCGATGACACATGACTCAAACTTTGTGCAGAAATAAGGCGCGAGAAAAACAAAGTCATAGACGTGATAGAGACTGTGCACCCGGTACATGTAGTTTGTACTACGTGTAGTAGCCCCATGCGTCACTAACATAGCACCATTGGACGTGAGTCAAGTAATTGCATAGATGGGGTAGTTTCAACGTCTCTTTTTTTTTACCAAAAGTTCATCATTAATATAAAGCCTTGTGCTGCTTTTCTAGTTGAAGTCATAGGGATAAGAGACGATGACAAGAGGAAGAAATTGGAATAACCACCAATCACCACATCCGAGCCCATCATCCGTCCCAACTACTGTACCTAACAGACTGAACTGACCATGCTCTAAACCACTGTGGAGACGAAAAGAGACAGGTCAAACGACGAAGCTCGACACTTCTTTACCAACGTCTTTGCCTGTGATATAACAGATCCCCCTGCCACTTCAGAAAGTGAGTTTCCTTCAGTGACGCCTGCTTCCACTCATCTTTACTGATAGGTCTGGAATGATTCCAGTACCCGCTCTGTGCATTGCATTGACATAAGAGGAAGCTGGAAGAGAGCTCTTTTCGTGTCAACCCATCCAACACGCACCACACAACCTACAGAAGGCGTTCTCAGCCCTTGAAATTCGAGGCCAGTGCTCTCTGTAGACCAGGGGTTCCCAAACTCTTTCTACTGGCTCGCCACACCATTTACGTACCACCATACATATCAGTCCACGGAATTACAAAAAGTACAGAGAAGTACATGTGGTAGCGGATCGGGAGTGTCACGGGGGAAGGGGGCGGAGAACGGCTTCTTTCTTATTTTCCGTGACATCGTCGCCCACCTCCAAAAACTCCTCCTCAGAGGCACGCATACCACAGTTTGGGAACCCCTGCTCTAGACCATATCTCTGTTTCTTTCAGTAAATCCGGTCCAGGCAGCAAGAAGAGGGTGACCGAGGTGATGCAGCAGACCTCATTATAGAATGTAGTCATAGTAGTTGTAGCAGCATGAACGGTGATCTAACTAGTCTCTGTGTTTTTCTTTTCCGTCTAGAGGTTAGTTCAAACTTCTGCTAGAGTATTGAACCTGCATGGAGCAAAATATTCCTTGCCAGTACAGTACAGACATACGTACGTGCGTTGACTGTGTGCATGCGCTCTTCAAATAGTATGAGAAAAGTTCTTTTTTTGTCGAGTATCTGTCTCATGACAATGCGTGATGTGAAAGCTCCAGTTCTAATTCTACAATCTGAGATTCTGAGGTGTACCTATGAGACTTTCTTGTAGGGTGTCCAACATTCGGAATGATTTTTACAAAACCCAGGTTTCCGGTTCTTTTTCCCAGGTTCTCCCAGTCTTAGACGAGGAACATATACATAAAAATACCAGGGCACTTAATATTTTGCTTGAAAAAATGCCACGGACCACATTTCTAAGTCTGGACAAGGCCGAGACCACAAATCCTGGTCAGCACTACAAATAGAGACATGAACGGGCACCCTGGTAGTTCTGCACCGTGCTCATTGGCGTATCATTCAGTTGTGTGAAACCGTGAGGACGAAGAACAGTTTAAAAAATCATATTTTACATATAAGAAGAACTGGCTCAAATGTTGGGTTGTCTGGCTAGAGGAAACCTGGGTCGGACACCGTAGTTACGTGCAAAAAACCTTGCTGTGTCTGTTATTACTGGTGATGGACATGATGATGCTTTCAATGCTCTTGGACGCGATTCCGCAACACTTGCCGAAAAATATCTTGATGTCTTGTGCGAGAGATGAAATGATATTTCAGCTTTTTCCGTCGATTCTCGAACGATTTTTTTGCACAAGAAATTAATGCACCCGCAAGTTGCATTGCGTAACAAGTCGTTTTTCGCATTTACCCTGGCCAGCATCAACTGCAGGTACCAGGTAGGCTAGTGCTGATATCGAGCACACCTTCAGTCTTTCCAGTTCGTCCTTACGGACGCGTACAGAAGAAAATGTCAAGCTGCTAAAAAACATGCCCGATGAAGAAATTTTAGAAATTCAAAGACATCAGTAAAATATTCATCACTGCCTTGCACCCAATTCGAGAAAAACGATTGTTCCATGGTTTCAGTAGTAAGAGGAATATTTTCCGAAATTTTTTTCCCACCCCCTCCCCAACATTATGTCCATCTCTGGTCATTGCTCATTAGCGTATATAGTGCAAAAATTAGTTGTGAATGACTTTAAAAGCACATAATATGTCTGAAGGAGACAATTTTTTCTCCAGTGTCTGATCGGTAGTAGAGGATTCGAGGTTTGTGTTTCCTTACACGTGTGGGTGTGACTGAAAACCCCGCTGGAACCGACCAATTTGAGACCATTGAATGGACTTTCTACCTCTCTTGCAGTGGTGGAGCCAGTCAAGAAGAAATAAGGAAGCATCTGCGACCTCCCCCACCCACCCACCCGACCCCAAGAACAAGAAAGAAGCGTTGGACAATCAGAAGAAGAGACACAGAATAGATGATGTAATGATGAGGAAAGAAAGCGCGTCAGGCGCGTACACCTGAGACATGCTGCGTACGCTCTGCCTTCCACCGACGACGTCTTATGGCGATTCATTCAGCGGTCTCTTCAAAAACGCGTCTTCCATTGATGACTCCAGATTCAAACGCAAGCCAATGTAAGATATCTTCCCGTGCCAAAAACCTTCGCCGCCTGAAAGTTCTTTCCTCGTGCAACTTTTTTAAAAAAAAAATAACAAAACGAAACACAAAACATGGAGCAATGCGACATTAACGCGGTGCAAGACATGATCAACCAGAATAATGACTTTTCCAGGCTTTTGTTTGTGACCCACTAGAAACGGATCCCTCCTCCTTTGTTAACTTCCCTTGCTTTTCAAACATCACTGGTAATTTCAGTCATGTTCTTAGGATTAAGGCTCTCGATATCCACAGTGAAAGGTTCGAATGACAAAAAGACATGCGTTGTTTTGTTTTCCCTTTAGTCTTAAGTCGCCACCATCTAATTGTTGCCTAGTACAGTCTTATTATTGCGATATCCGTGCAGGCGAGAAAATGAAACTGCATATTTGTGGGTATGCTACAATATAGTACTTCATGCGACGTCTACACGATGAATGAAAAGAAAGAGACAAGTTATTCTTTTATACGTTGCAGGGAATGACGTAGGCGTCCTCTGTATGCAGAAATAAAGTTATTTTGCTCTGCCAGAGTAAAAAAACATCACTTCTCGACGGCTCATTATGCGCGTGGGCGCACTAGTACCCCAGAGAAGTACAGAGAATCGCTTTCGTTGCCAGATGAGCAACAGTAATACGGCAGAGCTGGCTAAGCTTCTTGCACGTAATCATAGTAAAAGGGGCAAAGCATTTTGTATTAGACCAAAGGTTGGCACTCCTACTGAGCTTGTTCGCAACCCAAATCAATTATCGGCACCTCGTTCAACAGTGATGTAGACTTTCCTCTTTCGACTGGAGCTCAATTGCTACTGTTGTTGGGTCAATTCCTCATTTGTCGAAGAGTGTGTATCAGCTCTCCACATTTGGTGTGAATTGCAAACAATGACCGAAATAAAATGAACTGAAATGTGTTCTGAGTCTTTTTTCTACCATTTCGGTACAAGAGCCCTTCTGGTCGCTGTTGTGTCGGGAATGGCGCACGTTCATGGTACAGCAGAACCTGCTGTTGAGTTCCCGGCCCACTCAAACTCATGCAGACCACTCAAACTGTGAGCCTCTCAGTCGCCAGGGTGTTCTCGTGATAATGCGACAGTTCCGCTCGTCCCGATTCCGCCGTTCTTTGGCGCAACGTTACACTGCGTCGGGACTGTGACACTACTAAATATGCACTTTGTGCATCATAACGTACATTTACATTTATAAGTGTGGCGTGTACACAATATAACTGTGATATAGTACCTAAACAGGAACTACTGTGTGCGTATCACCGTGCCCTCTCGCACCTCTCAGTCATTGCTTCCTCTGGAACCTGACGTGCTTTGTGAGTGTGCTGATGAGCTGCGACATCTGGAACCTCTCCGAGCCGACCACTTTTTCCTTGAATGATGGACAAAGACTCTTGTGGATCGCTTCAAGGTCAAGGCTCTGCGGGGTCTCATCAAGCGTCTAGCACAGCTCCTGGATAAACCAAGACCCAGTTCTGCGGTGGCGAAAAGAACGGCTGTTTGGAGTGGTTGAGCAGAGAACAGCGTAGTCACTGATGTCTGCTTCCACTAGCAAGTAAGGTCATCATCATTTCCCTCACAACCAATGAACATAATGTTACATTTCTAATACTTACTGACTTTTCTAGGCCTGTTGTCGCCACCTTAAGCCACATCGTCCATGATGACTTCGGATACTGCACGACGCTCCTCGCTTCCTCTGCAAGCGTTGACCACAAAAATGCGGGGTCTATTACGGGGGCCCCAGCAGACGGACGTGCAAAACATCCTGGGGAGGCCCGCCATGGGGAAATATTCATGATACCTTCGTCTTTGCTATGAGAGACGATGCACAAAAGCAGAAAAGAAAAGCCGCCACTGTCAAGAGCCCTGGCAGTGGGCTCAAATTCATCAACGAGTTTTTGCCGGCTCAAGTTCTCCACCACTCGAACTTGATAGCCAAAGTTACCTGTGCCTTGAGACGTTCACAGTCCACTTCTACACCATCACGTCTCAAATCAGGCTAGTGGCGGAAATCTCGGTTGACAATGAGACAGAAGCCTGGAAGGTCGACAGTCATATTATAAATTCTGCGAGGATGTCGTAGATGATGGCTGGACATCAAGCGTTTGAGTTTTATGATGAACAAAGATACGCTCATTATTCTTGTGCTTGGATCCTGCCACGTGTGTAAACCAATTTTGGAATCCCCTGGGTACGGCGGTGCCGATGCACATGGGGCACTTTTCTGGCAGTTGGCGCTCATCCTCTAGTTTCGACAGCTGGAACAGTTTCATTAGCTCCTCCATTTGGTCATTTCGGTACTTCTCTATCCGCTCTTCGCTCTTGCAATATTTGGCTCCTGACACGCGGGCTCGGCAGTTTTCCTCACTTTGCATTGGGCCTTGGGTCACGGTGCAATTTGCTGCTGCTTTCATATTCTGCAAAAGACTGCCAGAAGGTTTTTGCTGAAGCGAAGACTGCGTTGGTGATGTGGACGCCTGTCCTTGTGTATCTAGACCGCTGGGTGTCATAGTTCTTCTGCTCTGGAATTCTGCACTTCTGGAATTCATCATCTTTTTGATGTGCTTCGCACTTAGTAGATGCTTCTTGAAGTTACTGATGCCGGACGTGAAATTTTGGCAAATAGTGCATTCAATCCTGGTTTGGTCAGGATTAGCGGCTACGAAAGCATCGATGCAGCACTCAACACTTAAATGCATCATATAAGCGCTTTCCGAGTGGAAAAACTGTCCGCACAACTGGCAGCAGTAGTACGAGTCTCCTTCTTGGTTAAATGGAGATGTATTCTTGCAGTTGGTGGCTTCTTTCAATTTCTTCTGATGGCTCTTTCCCTTGAGATGAGCTATAAAGTTGTCATTGGAGGTCGTACCACAGTCACACAGAGTACATCTATAATTGCCCGTTCTTGAATGGGCCGTGGAAAGCAGGTGAAGATGGAGATCATCGGCGTTCAAGTTTTTCAAGCCACAGGGCTTACACTCATGCATGGTGGTGGGTTGTATCGCACCCTGGAAGGAACAAGTGATATATTTCTAAGGGTTTCCAAATGCAACATATGCTCATACGGTAGTTACACGCGCCTGCTACCATCACTGAACAATTGACTTTGGTCCCAGTTCAGCTAGTGACGTCATTCAAACTATAATTCCTCAACCAGCGGTTCAGCTGTTTATGCTTTGGAGGGCTCAAGGACCTCTGGGCAATTGACGAGTGTGTGTGTCCAAGCAACTGGGGGTCAGACTACTGGGCCTAAACTTAAAATTTGAAAACAAAAAATCGCACACTCTGTGCATACGCACACTTTCTTAAGGTACCGAATCCTCATGTAGTAATTTTCCCCTGATAATCGCACAAAGCTTAACTGCACATTTTCATCGTTGAGAAATGACTCCATTTTCACCTCAACTTTACACAATTCTCGGACAATTCAATGCAATAATTTTAAATATCCACAGAAAATGCAGGTCCCATTTTCAAGTGAAGTTACGAGAGCAGTAGATGTTCTAAATTGTGTTATTGTTAGTCAGCCTTCCCCAGAATATGCCCCAGTACACAAATTGAAGTCATCCTCAACGAAATTTGCTGTTTCAGTTCTCATGCAGGTTATCTTCTCAATAAAAAATAACAATTCACTGTTGCTATTCCTTGCTATGGGGATTGAAGTTGCCTTGGGTATCTGCCCAAAAGGGGGTTCGCTCACTCCAGGGAATTGCACAGTTTTGTCCAGTCCCCATGGTGTGCCATTAAGCGGAGAGCACTGTAATTGATTTTTCAGAAAGTTTTTAGGAAATACAGTGCTTGCCGTAAGTAATGTGCTTGGTACATACTGAGTCCTACGCTGAGTGGGAAAATGGTAAGGTCGAATTTTGCCGTCGAGTGTGTGATGGAGACAGTCAGACATGAGATGCGGCAGTTTCATTAAGTTTCAAGTGCTCAGTGTGATGCCAGAGCACTCAAAGTAACATGAGTTGACAAGAGCACTGTGCTGGTCGCGGCCGATTTTTTATGTTTTTGACCACTTTTCCATGATCCAGGTGGCTTAAACTTTCTGTGGACGTTGCCACCCACCCTCCAGTGCCACATGCCAAAGACGGCGCTCTCTGACCTGTCCGTGGCCATGCTACAGGCCAAAAACATCACGTGCATGATCATGGTCTACGAGGAGCAACAGACACTTGACAGCAGCAGCGGCAGCAGAAGGATCATTGACAGATTTGCTCTGTCCACCTGTGTCGAATGTCACTTCAGATCCATCCCCTGCTTCGACGGCCTCTCACTTTTGACCTCCCAGTCTCCCTCATACACCTGGAACTTCAAATGGGCCCCAAACAGATAAATTGGATGAGGCTAAGAGCAGACTGGAGGATTTGTTGACTGGACATTTCGGCTAGATTTCAGTTCAAACACTCCAGAGAAGTTATAGCGCGATCAATCAAATACTATGGGTCCTGGACGCCCACATTTCGCTTCCCAATCGAAGTACAGCCAGCCCGAGATTCTTTGCATGGATTTTCTAATTTGCTCTCAATATCAGGCAGTACTGAGATGGTTCCGAATGCTCTTGAAATTTTGTATGCAGCGTATAAGGAAACTTGATTTTTGTAGCCTATGGATGCGACAGCGGCGAGACATTGACTTTCTGAGACCATGTACGCATATTCTAAAGCAGCTGGAGCAGGCCATCATTCGTTGGGGTCCGGGTCCAGGACTTGCCAATCCGGTTGAAGAAGCCCTGAGCACAAAAGCAACTGTTTCTGGGCATTTTTATGATGCAACCTTCGCTGCGTCGCTGGTAGAGGGGGCCAAGGATGGAAAATAGCTACTCCCTCCGTCCGAGAATGATTGGCCAATCTTGGTTTTGGTATGGAATTATGGGTGCTATTGTGTGAAGTAAATGGATTCAGACTGTCTCGAGTTATTCGCTGAAAAAGCAACAATTGAAAGCGACTAGTGGAGGCGCAACTGCTCAGGTTTTTGTCACGCAACCTTACGGAGGGGGAGGAGGCACCGAGTTATGAAGAAGTGGAGAAGCGTAATGCAAAGCGAGAGGCCAGTACAGGTATATCAGAACTGAAAAAGTACTGAATTGAAACTATTGCGTTAGTACTGAAAAAAACCATGATCTTCAACGTATGTTTAAGAACCTGGAGAAGCAATACATTTGCAACCAGGAAAGAGGTGAGGTGAACTTGTGGGCTTGCAGACATCTGAACTTGTGAACACTTGAATGATCACGAACAGAGTGATACCTTGACCTTCAACTCCGCCATCTATTGCGTGAATGACAAGCGGAACTGCCTTGGCGATGTCTCTTTGCATCGATACTGTCAGACATTTGCCTCTACTTTACCTCACACATTTGTGGAGTATTTGTGTTTTACATGCTTATCTTCCACCCAAGTTCTTGAAGAGAAAAACGGCGTGCTCTCCGGGTCCGGGTACGCCGTCGGGCGTGCAAAGTTTTCGGACCCGTATACATATATTTAGTTCCACTGATTTTGACTGAAAAGGTCTCATTTGAAAGATGATGTGAGGACATTTGTGGGTGTCACGAGACAGGTTGGAGGTCACAAATGCCTCAAATGTGCAGTCATGACACCTTGATTGAACTGGTATCATCACCAATCTGAAGTCCTTGGAATGGCTTCTCTGGTACCCAAAGATCCCGTACACCTTGAAGAACTGGTAACTTTTTTGAGTAGCCTCCCAATTTTACAATGACTTGAAGCACATAGAACAGTAGGATGCCTTTTCAGTCAGTTCAGCCATGCAACCCAATGGTTCTAGCGTGGTGCTCTTATACGACACTTTACCAGTGAAAAAAAACAGGGAAGTAAACTACAACTGCTCATATGGACGAAACCTATATTCACTGCTGGACCAAAATCTGTAGATGTCTCCTCTCCCATTGTAGTGTTTCATGTGATGGCAGATTCTTTTGTCAACCACCGACTTTCTCAGTCAGTCATTGGGTAATGAAAGGTAACTTTTCTTTTTGCTGAAAAACATCTAATTTAGTACCACATTGTCGGAGTCACAGGTTTTTCTATAACTTCATGTCAAGGTAGCTGATACCAGATTGCTTAAATAACATGTCTGGTTAGCTGAAGCTACAGAAGAGTGTGTTGCTAACACTGAAGTGCATATACTTCTGAGATGCCAGCCAGCTGCTCTGCAGCCATCACTGTTCAACGTGCAAAATACACTATGTACAGATTTGGGTCCAAAATCAGATGTACAGATTTGGTTTTGGTCCTCCTGGATTTTGCTGCTCTCTGGCATTGACAATCTTCGGGACACTCCCAATGTCTTGGGTGCGAATCAGGAACTCACTTTTAATCTCAGCGGCGCTCGGAACCAGTTAGTGTCTCGGTTGGGTGCGAGGTGTAGAAGGAAAGAAACCCGGGCCGACCGAAGCTTTCATGCTGTCTTCACGAGCCTTCAGCCCCGGCACAGAACGGAAGAGCACTCAAGTCAACGAAGTCAAATTGCAAACTTGGTTCTGGCAAAAATGTCAGCTTTGTCGCACTCTTGTCGACTTTACAGCCTTCGTGGGCCTTGACAACCCTCGGGCTACCTTGGCCACCAAGGTCCCCTTGGGCAGCAAAGTCGAAAACATGCGACAAGCCCAACTTTGCCAGAATGAGATAATATGGTTCATTACTTTCAGCTTTTAAAGTATCAATAAAGCAACGTACCTTTTACAAAGAAAGTGATTTGACGACTGGTGTTTCTTACTAAAACAGGTATTGCATTGCAGATAACAAGCAATTGAAATTATTTACCAACATTGTAACTGCTGTAAATCGAACGGGTGATTCATGATCATGAAGCAGTAACAAAAATATGTAAGTGATCGGTGATATCATAACATGATAAAACATTGAGATTATCGCAAGATGGATTTGCTACATATACTACTGCGAACGCACCATGCATTGCAAATTTGTGCAGTGTAAATGTATGTACATTCACGGACAAACAATTAGTGTTCAGTTCACTGCTAGATGTACTACAGACTGCAGTACGATTCACCGACTTTTCGTCTCACCGGATTTTTGTCTCATCTGACTTTTTGTCTCAATATGATTTGTCTCACTGGACGTTTCGTCTCATCTGACTTTTTATATCAATGTGGTTTGTCTCACAGCAACCAGCTGTGAAATCAGTCATACAAAAC